>Ga0224527_1001541_pt1 | contig 11316 bp, 6 predicted proteins | sample CBST0metaG_FD_179882 | JGI IMG/M metagenome (GOLD analysis project Ga0224527, IMG submission 179882) | Peat soil microbial communities from Stordalen Mire, Sweden - C.B.S.T0 | ecosystem: Environmental > Terrestrial > Soil > Wetlands > Peat | place: Sweden: Norrbotten County, Stordalen Mire... | reverse complement strand
ACGGAGACCAGCGCAAGCATCAACGCCGTCGCCTGCACCGATTGAAGCATCGAATCACCTCACGATCCTGCCCAGAAGGCGGAATGGAAGAAACACCGCGCGAAAGAGCCCGCGCACCGCATCGGCCGCCAGAATCCCCACCATGTGATCGGTGGCGCGCCGGCCAAGCACTAGCGCCATCAGCGCCCGTGCAATCGCCACTGCGAATCCCACTCCGATCAGCAGCGTCAGCCACCACGGCAACATCGAGAAGATGACTTCGAACAAAGGAGAGAGCAGAATTGAGAGCACAAAGAAGCCGATGATCGAGAATGCGGCTCTACGCTTGATGACTCCCACGATCAGTGCCAACGCCACGCCAACAATGACCAGCGGCAAAGCTGAATCGGGCACCAACGACCACAGAATTGAGTTCATCTCGTCACCTCCTCGCCCATCTTCTCCTTAGAGCCATTCCAAAGCGCGCTCAAGTTGGGGCAGGTCATATCTCTAGCCCTCGCGGGCCCCAACTGCCCTCCGCTCTGCAGGATGCAGGACGTCGGTCGGAAACTCGAACCCAGTTCACTCTCTCGAATGGTTGTTGCGTCATTCGCAAGAGCTGCGAAGTTCAGAGGGTAGTCTCTGGTAGCTGGCGGCGCCGCAGGGGCTTGCCGGCCCGCAGAGCGGTACCGGCGCATGTACTGGCGGAAATATTCGCGACGCTCCTCATCGGAGGCCCAGTTGTCCCGCCAGTACTTCTGGCCGGATGCCTTCCAAATGGTGCGTTGCTGGCGCTTCCACAGAGCGCTCGCGTGCGCACCGCATTCGGCGCAGTACTTCCTGCGGTTTTTGGGGACTAGACGGCTATTGCATTCCAAGCACACCATACGCATACACTCCCGTTGACCATCAGGTCGAAGTTCACAAGGGGTGACGACAAAAGTATGGTGTTACTTGAAAGTGCCCCGGAGAGGGCTTTGAGTGGAGCGGCCCAAATGAGCCGCTGCAATTCACATTCTAGCGCAGGTCGGATGAATGTCAAGAAGTGTGAAAAGGAAACTTGGTTAGCTGTTTCCTGCGATGCAGTACAAATGTCTTGGGCCTGCGATCAGTGGCCGTAATCTCATCCATGGCTTCAGAGTGCGAAGAACGTGTTTCGCGTCACTGGAGATCTATTCCAGGGTAGGTTATAATTTTTGCCCTGAATCCATGAGAGTCATCTTGCGTGCTCTGCAACATATGGAGAGGAGCGACATTCGATGTCTGAAGATTTGTCTCCGAGCGGAAATGGCGTTAGGTTCTCTGTTCTCGATTGGAACCAGCTGCAGCAGGCCCTTCTTGGCTTCTGCTTTGAGATTCGCCGAAGTGCAGCGGCATTTCGGAAAAACAGCCAGGCCCAGGATCAGGCCGTTCTGAATAAGGTCTCGGCCCTCATCTTGCAGAAGACCGCACCGGAAGCCTGGGATGCCGAAGTTGCCAGGCAGTTTCTCGCACTCGTCCTCGATGTTCTCCAGCAGCAGGTAGGCCATAGTGATCTTAAAGATGCGGCCATCATTTCCGCCATACAGCGTCAGGCCGATATCGTCTGCAGTATTGTCGCTCAGTGTCCTCAAGTAACCGAGAACGAGCGTATCCGGTCCTGCCGCCTCCTGTTCCGGTCCCGCCTTCTTGCCGGCCTGCCTTCGGCTCCTCCTCAGGAATGGCTGGCCGAGGCAACTGAATCGATGAAGCCTGTCGGTCTCTCAACGGAAGTAGTCAGTCGCCAGGCAATGTTGCAGTACGTGATCCGCGCTTCCTTCCAGCAGCGGGAAGGTACTCTGGCCGAGCCAATCCCTAGTCTGGCCCGGAATTGGTGTGCTGAATTGGTAGCGATGCCGGAGTTCAGTGGACTCCTGAAGACCGCTGCCGGGGTCCTCCAAGTCGAGATTCCGGCCACCAGCCAACCGGCCGCTCCCGCGCTTGAACCGCCGGCCGTCACTGTTCCTGCCCCAGTTCCGCAGGGTATGTTCCAGTTGCCCGAACCACTCCCCGATACCGGTGCCAACGAACTACGCAACATGATTCTTATTCAACTCTACGCTCAAAGCGGCGTTTCCGATTCCCCCCTCTCCGGGGTCACAAAGAGCCAGGTCAACGGACTCCTTCCAGATACTCCCACCGATCAGTTGAATCGCACCTTCTTCTACGCCTGCAACGATCTCTGGAGGGGATACTGGAAAACTGGTAACGTCGATCTTCTCGATATCATTCGCACCATTGCCCATTTCCTCATCGCCGCCCCCGACGCTGTTACAGCGTCGGTTGGGAGTAACCGATCCAATGCAGTTCAACTGTCCATCGCAGCGCAGCTTCCCGATTTCCTGCTCACCTGCGATATCCCGCGCCTTCTCGAAGCCATCAGACAGCTTTGCCGCCAGGTCAAAGTGACCGTTAATGACTTTGCGATCCGGCAGATTATCATTGAGGCCTTCGCTGGCCAATGTCGGCGCCTGGACAAAGAGAACAATCCGGACGACAAGGCTGCTCTTCTGAAAGATTATGGTCCGGATCTTCGCAAGATCCACCTCGAATACGAGAGCGGAACCAGCGACTTCAAATCGTCCGCATGGATCAAAAAATCCCGCGAGGACGAACGGGCAGCTTGGGAATACCTCTTTCCTTCAGTGCCTAAACAGCCGCCGGTCCAGACGGTGGAGGAGAAGAACACCGGAGGTAGTTTCGTCCCGCCTCCTCCACCTCCTCCTTCGAGCCGTATTCTCGACGATGACGCCTTTTGCAAAATTGTTCGAGGTGGCGAGCACTCACAGATATTCGAATACGTCGAGCAGAATCGCGACACTATCGAGGATCTGCTCCGTCGCCGCCTCGGCGTCAAGTTGACCTCCGACAACCTGATGGAACCAGAAGGAACCATTCGCGAAACCTGGGGCACAAAGGAGCGACAAGAAAATATCCAATTTCGTGAGGGGTGCGAGGCCCTTCAGCAGGGCAATTTCCCGGCAGCGAAAATTGCCTTCAAGCGGCTTGCTGATCGGATGGAGGGCTTCGCCCGCCAGATCGCCAACAACTACCTGGCATACGCTGAGGCAAAGACTGGCGATCCCCTGGAAGGCCGCCGCCTTTTGAACCTGGTCTGCGAAAGCAATTTCACTTTTCCTTCCGCCTATTGGAATCTTGCCTGCTGTCTTCCATCCACCGAAATTCGGCAGCAACTCGATGCCATCGCCAAGGGCCTTGAGGTCTCGCCGCAGCCAAAGCTCCTTGACGCCGCCATCTATCTCGGCGTCTTCCTTCACGACGAACGCCTCCGCGGTTGGCTGCCATGCCATACAAAAGCAGAAGCCCTTCTACTCTACTACCACCTTATCTTCGAGGAGTCGGAAGGGAGCGAGCGCGAGCGTCACCTCATGCAACTGGCCGCCTATCTGCGCAACGGCGAGCCCTCGGGACCCGACCCAACCCGGATTAATATTCAGCGTGAAAAGGCCTGGACCTATGTGAATGCGCTGTTAGATGCGCAGCAACCTGAGGCAATCGAGTTCTGGCTCAGATGCCGTCAAATCTCGTGCTCCCGGAGGTACGACTTCTGGGAGATCAAGACCGATTACTACGAGAAAACCAATCGCTACGCTGACGCAGCTCTCTCATTCTGCGAGGAACTGACTTGCCGCCTGCAGCTCGTGCGCATTAGGCTGCGTCCTCCGAACGAACTGAGGGATTCTGATCTCCGCACTACCGCCAGGATTGTCCGAGAACGCTCGCAGAAATGGCTGGAGCGGTGTATGACCGTGACGCTCAGGCCTACCGGCGTCAGTATATGCAACCGCCTCAAAACTTTCGAGGAGTGGTATGAGCAGACCCGCCAATCAAGACCAACCCTGCCGCTTTTGCAGATCATCCCTACCGTTCGGCGACTGCGCGAATTCTATGGACTCGACGAAATCGCCCGGCGCGATGATGGCAACTCCAATCAGGACCCAAAGAAGGGGGAGAATGCGGATCCAAGGCAACCGAAGAAGAATCTCTCCGAAGTCCTCACGGTTGTCGGAGCAGCCTGCCTGAAGGACCTTCACGATGCCTCTTGCGTGGTTATGGTCCGCCCCGCAATTGACCAACTCATAGAGGCCCTGCGCCAGAGGAACGCTGTCAACTCCTCCACCACCTTGCTTACCCTACTCAAGGAGTGGGGAAGCTACGGCGGCAACGCAACTGAAGAGGATAGGCGAACCGCCCTCGGTCGTGCGAACGCGGCCTTCAGCGAAATTCAACGGAAGCTCAAGGGTGATCTCTCGCCGCAGGAATTCATTCTGGCAACACCGCTCATCAGCGCCATGCGGCGAGTCAATGAACGACTTGTCAGGGATCTCCAGCTCCTCCCCGAGATTGTCATCGGACCCGTAGAAGGCGATCTTGTTCTGACGGATCTGCAGGCGCCCAAACCCGAAATTGCCGTCCGCGTGCGCAATGTTGCCGACTCCCATGGCAGCAGCGCTCGCCTCGTCGGCGCTCAGGCCGTCCTCAGCGATGGCGATGAGTTGCGGCCACGCGACAATTTCTCGCTCTTCACGACCTCTATCGAGCCTGGCGGAAGCGCAGTTCTCGCCTTCGGGGTCGACAATCCGGCCGCTCTAATGGCGAGCGGCAAGGTGAGCATAGGCATAATCTACAACTGTCTCGGCACGGAGATCCACGCGCCAGCGGTCGAGATCAATATCGGCCATCTATCCTGCCCTGAACTACCCATCAGCAGCCCCTACATTGTTCAACGTCCGATCGAGCCCCATGAGGTCGCCGAGCATTTCTTCGGCAGGGATACCGAGCAGGACGAGATTCTGGCGTCAGTGTCGAACGGACAGGAAAGAATCCGCTATATTGAGGGAATTCGACGCTCCGGCAAGTCCTCGCTCCTCAACAGCATCATCCATCGCATTGCTCAGAACAACCTTCCCTTGATTCCGGTCTACTGGTCGTTGGCGGCGGTGGGCGGACTCGAGCATCCGGGCATGGTCCTGCACAATGGCTTCGTGACCGTCTGCAGGGACCAGCGCGTAGCTGCGGCCGGCGCTATGCCGCCCGATCTTGAAAACTGCATCTCCAACCCCATCGAGGCATATGACAGCTTCGAAAGAACCCTTTCGTCACTCCTGCCCGAAGAGCGCGTGTTGCTGCTGGTAGACGATTTTCAGGAATTGATCAAAGCTGCCGCAGGCAATCGCGACGATGGAAAGCCCGCCTTCTCAATGGGAGTGCTGGCCATCCTGAATCTCATTCGGGCCAACGCCAGACCGAGGTCTCGCCTTCTCTGGGTCTTCTCCGGCCAGGATGCCGCACGGAGGTACCGCGACAACGACCGGCTTCCAGGATGTCTGCTCTGGGCGGCCTGGAAGGCCTTGCCCATCGATTTCCTCGGCCGCGACGCCGTACGCGATATTGTCACTAGGCCGCTGAAAGACTCCGCCATTGTTGTTCCCCAAGAGACTATCGAACGCATTTACTACCTCACAAGCGGCCACCCGGAGGCGATTCAGCAGATTTCCGAGATCATGCTCAACCACGCCCGGGAGAAACGTTGCTGGATTCTTGCTCCTGCAGACGCCGACGAAGCTGGCCAGCAACTCGCCAGCGAGAGCGACGACTCCTTCGCGGACACCTGGTTCCCGATCGCCGAACTAAAGGATGAGCAAATCGCCCTCGTTGCCTCCCTCGTTAATGCGATTCCTGTGGGCGGTCAGATCGAGCTTTTCAAACTTGCCGCCAACAATCAGATAACCGACGAACTCAGGGGCGCACAAGACGACCTGTGCGCGAGGAAGATCCTCTCTATCAACGACAATGGCACAATCGGCGTCCGCGCCCCTGTGCTCGATCTCTGGCTGCACCGCAACTGGATAAAGCGCGTGCATGCCGCGGGAGCTTTTAATGGGAATGCCGCGATCTTCATCGATGTGGCCAACCTTACCAAGGGGAAGGGAGAATCAACCCTTACCGACCTTGATACCAGCATCGGTGAAGGCCTCCCCGGACGATTCTCTCTCAGCACAGTAATTGACCATATTGAGGACTATGTCAGGCAATTGACTCCGGCGCCGGTCGCCGCTCGCTGGGCCTCGAACTATCCTCGCGGATGCCCCGCGATCCTAGTTTGCGACAACAAGGACTTCTACAATGTCAACGTACCCGAAGATCTCTGGACCAAGGGATCTGACGATACTATCCTCATGCTGAAAGTCAGAGATGTCCAGCAGCAGTACCGCCGCTTGAATCACTTCATCCTCGTCACCGGCGACAAGGATTACCGTGTACTGATCCACGAGCTATTGCAGAATGGCCATTTTGCACATGTTATCAGCCGGGCCAGTTCGCTCGGTCGGCCCGACACGAAGTTCTCCTACGACCGGCTCGCACAGGAGTTCCCACAACGCTTCAATGTAATGCGCCTTGAGGATCTTTTGGAAAATGCCAATGCATCGGCTGTACGCGTAAAGTAGCTAGGCCGCCAGATTCTTGTTGCACAGACAGCAACGGCTTTTTGGCGTGGTGATGAACCTGCAGAAGTTCATCAAGACAAAGGTAAAGCGCAGGCTGGACAACACCGGCTCCCGGGTCCCACTTGGCGATAGGTGGAGTGTGTCATAAGCATTGATAATGCCGCCTTCGCGGCGAGGATTGAACGCCAATGATTGCGACGCAAGCTTCAATTGACGGGATTGGTTGTGCCTCCATTACTGACCGAGGCCGCGTCCGCGAACGCAATGAGGACAAGGTGCTCATTCAGGCATGGCCGGATGCAGAAGCCCTTTTTGTGGTCTTAGCTGACGGCATGGGAGGCAAGGAAGGGGGGCGCGTAGCGTCGGCCATCATCGTAGACGAATTCCGAAAGCTGCTCGACCACCCGTTGTCATCCTCGCGAGTCGAACTTTTCGGAGCGCTTCATCGCTGCTTCTATGAAGCCGAGCGGTCGTTGAAGTATCACGCATCGCTCACCTTCTCATTGCGCTCGATGGGTGCCACGGTAATTGCCGCTGTGATTGAGCCTGACTCGCTTCTCTTTCTGTACGCGGGAGACTGTCGACTTTACCACTTCCACGCCAACGAGCCACCGTTCATCACCAAGGATCACTCCCTTGTTGCAACTCTGGTGGAAGCCCGCAGGCTCAAGCCGGAGGACGCTCGCTCCCATCCGGACCGTTCAATCGTCACTTCCGCAATCTGCGCTGCCCCCGGCAGCCAACTTCAAGTTGACCCGCCGTGGAATGAGGTCCTCGGAGGCGGCCCAGCCTTTCGCCCACTCTGTCCCGGCGATAGGCTGCTTTTCTCAACAGACGGTCTGCATGGCGAAGTGGTTCCTGGCACCATTGAATCACTCGCCGCGGATCGCAATCGCGACGTCGAGTCTGTCGCCGAGTCGTGCATCCAGGCTGCGCTCAGCGCAGGAGGAAACGACAACGTAACAGTCATTGTCGCTGACATCGGGGACAAACAGCGGTAAGTGGCCTTTCAAGGGCGACAAACCGAACGCATAGCGTCCCGCAGAAATGCGCGAGTGATCGGTGCCCTCTTTGAGTTCCAGTCTCCGATAAGTCCTGAAATGTCGCCATGGCGACTGGGATCTCGTGGTCTTCCGTCGGGCCGGGGTCCGAGGAGGCTCCCGGAGCCTGGGGCGTTTGCGGGGACTGATTATGCCCTCTTCCGGCGCATTGATATCTTTGGCCTCCCAGCGGTTGTGACCCAGAGAAGTTCGTGGGCCACCCGCCAGATGCCGATTTACTGTGGCTTCCGCATCCACAGTTCGCGCGCGCCTTTAACTAGGTCCGGCCTGAAGAACTGTACATGGCTGCACACGTCACAGACCGCGATCATGAAGAAATTGTGACTAAATTGCGCAGGCGAGACATGCTGCGGTGCCTGCAAACCAAGTCCCTGCGCTTCCGCATCATTCTTGTAAATGTCCTCAGGTCCATTCATGAATTTGTACATACCCTGCCCGCAGAATGCGCATCTATGTGGAAAATCAATCAGGATCGGCCTACCGTTCACTTCCAGAATACGGATCAGCGCACCTACCGCATCAGCTGCCAAAGTTGCATTTCCGTACCGGTCGGCGGGCGTATGGACGATCATTTTGTCCAGCAACTGGTGCACCAGCTCGTACTCCCGTCTGTCGGCAAATCCTTTGCCCAACCTGTTGCGCTCCGAACGATGATCCTCGCGGTCGAAGGGCTTGCTTCCAGGAAACATCGAATGCAGAACTTTGCCCAACGAATACACATCGCCGGCGGGTGTGACATCTTCGAGGCGGCCGTCTCGCGACTCCGGAGCGCCGAACCATCTGGGCCCTGCGACCTCCATGGTTTCTGTGACCCTTTCATCATCGCCATTTTCGTCATCCAGAAGAAAGCAGAGGCCGAAATCGCCAACGATCGGCTCATGTTTTCCATCGAGGAAGATGTTTTTGGGTTTGATGTCCCGGTGCACTACGTTCTTTTCATGTGCATGCGCCACTCCCTGGCAGATGCCAAGGAACCTGCGCAGCGTCTCAATCACGCTTCCCTTGCGCGCATTGTCGAGACTTCCGTTCTGGCAATACGGTGTCACAAGGTAAGGCGCACCGCGCTCATCGGTGCCGTAATCGACAATCTTCAGCACATGCGGGTCATCAAACTGCCGCAGGGCCTCAATCTCGCGCTTGAACCGTTCCTGTCGCGCAGGCCTGCTTGCCTGCTCTGGCGGCATCGTCTTCAGCACATATAGCTCGCCGCTGGCGTCGCCCTCGCAAGTCACCAACTGGGTCTTGCCCTGCCCGCTCTTCGGGAACACCTTTCCGGCGCGCTTCCACGACTTGAACTGACCGATTTCCATGTAAGCTCCTGAATAAGTAGGGCCATGGCCTCGTAATCTTGTTACGCGTGACACAGCCACATGTCCAGCCCTGCTGCGGGATAATTGTGATCGTTACATGAACATTCTATTCACAACCACCGGTCACTTCGAAGACCGCGACCACACCCTGCTCATCAGGACGCTTCGCGACCAGAAACATATTGTCGAGATGCTGCCCATGGAGCGGGTTATGGGGTATCTGACCTTCGACCCGGTCAGCCAACGAGCGTCGGTCGATGCAATCCTATGCAAGGCCGACACTGACCCCGAAGCCATAGCCGCCTACACCCTTCCACGCGTACTAAAACTCGCTGCTGAATTTCGCAAGTTACCTGAGTCGTGCGCCATGCGCGATGGGCGCAAGTGGAAATCTATCCCCTTCGTCGTCATTTCGGACCAGCCATACCACTTCGGCTATCCCGACGAGATACGGAAACTGAACGTCACGATCATTCATCCCACGCCGTACCCACAGGAGGTGATTTCGCAGGTAAAGGATACCGTAGACGACTACCTCAAATGCATTCTTGAGGATTACCACCAACTCGGCATCATGTTCACGTTCGAAAAAGGCCGTGCCAAGCTGGCCCCAGCTCTCAAGAAGAAAGATCCAGAGATGGAGAGCGCCTATTACTACGCGCCTGCCGACCGGCGCAACCACCGGGGATGGGTGACGGTCATGCGGGACAACGAAGCCATAGCCGCCGACGTGGAACTGTTCCAGCAGCTACTCGATATGAATGCAGGCGAGCGGAGGATGCAGCAGTTTTTTGAGGAGAATCCGTTTTTTCTCTCTCAGCTGCGGCTTGGTATTCAGGTGCCGCATCCTTCATACCGCACGCATCGCTGGTCGCCTGACTTCGCCTTCACGTCCATCCTGGGTGCAACAAACTTGCACGACATCGATCTTCTCGAACTGAAAGGTCCTGCCGAAGAAGTGCTTAATCAGCACAAGAACCACCCGGGATTCACCGCACTGCTACATAAGGCAATTGACCAGATCCGCGACTACGGCGAATACGTCAATCATCCGGAGAACCATCGCAAGATGATGCGCCAGTTCGGCTACATACCGCAATCCGCGCGACTCGCCGTCGTGCTCGGACGGGACTACGACGACAAAGACAAGATGGCGTGGGTCGATAAGCGTCGCCTTCAAAATGCTGATGTTGAGATCATCACCTATGACAAAATCCTCGAGACGCAGGCCAATCAGTTGAGCCCTATTATCGCGCCCACCATGACAGAAATTACCTCGCTACGCTTTGGCGGGCCCGTGACCGCTGAATTTTCCCGCTGAATTCACGAAGACAACATCTGAGTTCGTCGAGGTCTTGCCGCCATCGCTCGCATGATCAAAAGAGTCTGCGAAGGCACGGCAAGCGTGGGGCGTCTCGCCAGCGATGCATCCGGATTGATGCCAAATCGCGATACGCTCATCAAGCAAAGATTGGGAACGAAAAGTCGCCAAGGCATCAGCCAACTTAGTTGAATTTCATGAATACAGAATTAGCAGAATAGGGTTCCTTGGTCCGGCTCTTGTAGAGCGAGAAGTTCCGGGGCGTTGTTGCGCACATTGCCGACTTGAACGCTCACCGTCCAGGCTTCCATCTCTTCGGCAGGATAGGGCTGAAGCAGATCTGGCGATGGAGTGGACTTGCAGTCTGTGTCCAGCCAGCGCTCGTAATTCTTCGGGGCAACGATCACCGGCATGCGGTCGTGGATCGGAGCCATCAGTTCGTTGGGGGTGGTGGTCAGAATAGTGAAGGTGGTCAGCGCATTACCCTCCGGCGGCAACCAGCTCTCCCACAGACCGGCAAAGGCGTAAGGTTCGCCGCTCTTCAGGGCGATGGCGTAGGGTTGGCGAGTCTTCGGCGACCGGCGTTGCCACTCATAGAACGCATCGGCGGGGATCAGGCAGCGACGCTTTTTGAGCGCTTCACGGAAAGCAGGTTTGGCGGCAGCTTCCTCGGCGCGGGCGTTGATGGTGCTCAGGCCAATCCCCTCATCTTTGGACCATGAAGGAACCAAGCCCCAACGCATCAATGAGATGCGTCGTTGACTGGATTCAGAATCCAGCCACACCACGGGCTGGAAGCTCTGCGGAGCGGCGTTGTAGCTGGCCGTGAACCAGGGCATCAGGTTCAAGTCCAGATCAAACCATTCAGCGAGAAGCTCTTGCGCGGATTTTCGAGCGTAGCGGCCACACATATCGCTCTCAGAATAGCGCTTCACTTGCGGGGAAACCGAAGGACTGTTGACAAGCGGGCCGATTCGCGCGAACCTTGAAGGGCGAATATAAGGCGAAACATGCCCTCTGCTGCTGCCCTGCGACTCCAGATCGAAGAATCCCTCGCGACCCGCTTCCCGGCGGCGCTCTCGCCCATGCCGCGCACCTTCCGCGAGACGGCGGCGACCGGCATAGCCGCTGTCGATGTGCTGCTTGACGGCGGCCTT
>Ga0224527_1001539_pt1 | contig 11320 bp, 15 predicted proteins | sample CBST0metaG_FD_179882 | JGI IMG/M metagenome (GOLD analysis project Ga0224527, IMG submission 179882) | Peat soil microbial communities from Stordalen Mire, Sweden - C.B.S.T0 | ecosystem: Environmental > Terrestrial > Soil > Wetlands > Peat | place: Sweden: Norrbotten County, Stordalen Mire... | reverse complement strand
GCCAAGTTCGGCGATCGCAGCCTCTTTGGAGTCATCGACCAGTTCGTCCTTCGGGCCGGCGTTCTGCCGGTCCTGAAGGTTCGAGACGAAGCTGGTCTTCGAGTTGTGGTGGTGGCGGCGCCGTGAGGCGATCTCCTTGCGAGACTTCGCGTTATCGACGGGATGCCACTCGGTGACGACATGGAAGTTGGCGGGAACGTCGAGCAGGCCCTGCAACAGCAGGGGCCGGGTCTCCGCGGGCAACTCCTTCAGCGTCAGGACGCGGACGTAGTCGTCGTCCACGCGCAGATAGCCGCGATGCGCCTCCAGCTCCGAATCGCACACCTGCCAGTCGAGGTGGCGTGTGTCGCACAGAGGCGCGTCGTTGATTTTGAAGGGGCGGAAGTTGACAAGACGCCGGACAAGCCGGAATATCCCTTCCGCCCCTGACAGCTCGACCTTCATAAGGTCGTTTAGCTGCCCACTCAAACTGTTTACTTTTTGTTGCAGGCGCAGCCGGGCGCGCTCGACCTGCTCATAGAGCAGCGTGCGCGTCTTGTTGCCGGAAAAGAGGGAGCGCAGGTCGCGCAGCGACGCGCCTGGCTGTTTCGGCAACTGTGCCAATGCGTGCAGCAATCCCGTCTTGCGGTAGCTGCCATCGATCATCACCACCCAGAAGATTTCAATACTGTAGAGCCGATCAGACTTGGACTGGAGGAATGCCATGCGGCCCTCGACCGCGGCCCGCACCAGCGGGTTCTCATACTCGGCGTGCGGTATCTCTGGGTGATTGCGTTTGAACAGAATCTGGTACAACCTGGTCCTGTCGTCGAGCGAGCGGAGAGCGGCTTCGAGCCGCTTGACCGCGTAGTCCCGCCCGGCATGGTCGAGGCTCTCGTAGTCGATGCCGCCGATCTTCAGCACGGCGCCGAGGTCGCCGGTCTTGGTCAGGAAGCAATGCTCATCCCAGAACCCGTACAGGTTGATCTGCGCGGGAAACGAGCCTGCTTCTTTCCAGTCCTTCGTGATGGTGTCAACTTTCAGCATGGTCCCTCGGGATGCGCATCTCTACCGGCTCCCACTTCATGGGGTCGTAGCGCCTGCGGAATTTCGTGGAGTTGAAGAGGATGCGGAGGATTTCGACGTCGTGCTTCGTTGCGATTCGCGCGATAATCACTCCGACAATGAAGAGGCCGATGCCGCCGAGCAGCGAGTGCAGCAGTGAGAAGACGGAGCCGCCGCTGATGAGCGCAACGAAGAACAACCGCCGCTCCGCGCCCAACACGGTCAGCGGGCGGTTCATCGCTTTATAAACTTTGTTCTGTCGTGAGCCGCCCTCTGCCATGTGCGTCCTCCTCTCTGCCTGTTAAGTGGTTTGTATTGTGTTTGTTGTGCCTGCCGTCAGAGTGCTACGACGGGAACAACCAGGCCATAAAGTTCACCGCGCCTATAGCCATGCCGACGCCGAAAACGATACCGGCGAGCATTTTCTTCGACTGGCCCTCGCCGTAGGCGAACATCAGACCGCCGACGACGATGGCGACCAGGCTGAGGCCCTGGGCGATCGTGCCGGTGAAGGCGGTCTTGAGAACGCCCACGGCGTTCTCCCACGGGTCGCTGCCGCTCTGTGCATAGACCGGCAGGGCCGCGAGGAACATCAGCGAAGGGATGGCCCATCTCCGGCACTGCGTGCGCAATCGCCGGGAGTGAGGCTGTCTGATGGGAAGAGTGATTTGCATTGCTGCTCCTTTCGTTTGCATTTCCGGCGAGTGGGTACTCCCCGTTGCAACGTCTGGAGCGAAGGTAGGCGAGAATTGGGGTCTCGATTATTACTTTTTCATCCCGGTCATTCCATCTGCGTCAATAATCGAGAGACACAGATTGTGGCGTATACGGCACAGGTGGGGAGCGAAGATCATGTGCGCTTCTCGCGCTGTGGAGGCGCAGAGATGGGCATTCCCACCATAATTGGCAAAGAAAATCGCGGGCATGTCGCGGGTCAAGGCCGCGATCATCACGGCTCAGAGCGATGACTCGCCTTGAGGCGTGGCGGGCACGCGGGTAACATCACACTCGCGTGGGAATGCCCGAACCAGAAGATCGCTTTTGAGCGACCCTCTGGTGAACTCTCTGCAAGCGGCTGCTGGCCTGCTGAAAATAGACGTCATCCATTTCCACACCGATGTATCTGCGGCCCGTCAGCAACGCTGCAGCGCAGGAGCTTCCGCTTCCCGCGAATGGATCGAGCACGGTCTCTCCCGCGAGGGTGAAGCTGCGAATCAACGGAACCAATGCTGCAACTGGTTTCTGGGTTGGATGGAGCTTGTTGCCGCTGTAGGGCATCTCCATCACATCGCCGAGCGGCTGTTTCGGCAACGGCGGCCTGCCCTTAGCTAGTAGGAACGCCTGCTCATGTTGATAGCGGAGGAACCTGCTCTTCGAACTGTAGCTCTTCCGAAACACAATGTGTCCGACAGGCTGAAAACCCGCGCTGCGCCATGCTTCGAAGAACGCATCGACCTTCGTCCATCCGTAGAACATCACGGCTACTCGGTCCTGCCTCAACACGCGATACGCTTCTGCCATCGCAGGCTTGAGCCAGCTGTCATCGGCATCGTTCTGAATGGAACGCCCATCGCGGTCGCGGTAGTTCACCAGATATGGCGGATCGGCAAGGATGAAATCAACGCTGTTCGCGGGCATCTGACGCATCACTTGAATGCAGTCGCCGTGAAGGATCTGGTTGGTGAAGCTGCTCTGCTGTGCGGTTGCTACTGACGTGGTTGCCATCTCTGAAATCTCCTTTGGTCCCATGTCTCTGAAGGCGACCGGGACACACCCCGCGAAGCGATGCGAGGGTCCCGCCTCCCAAGGCAAGCGTGTGCATTTTCGGGAGGGCCGAAAGAATGTTCTGCGTTCTTTGCAGAAGATTGTTTTGGAGAGAACCGAAACCCGCAGGGCGGCTGTCATGCCGGGGTCCCCGCGGACAGGTCTTCGCCCGTGGGGTGGTAAGCCGAAGCAGAACACGCGCAGTCCGCAGGGCGGCGATTAAGACCCGAAGTAGTGGCTGGTCAACGCGCAGAACATGGGATAGAAGATAAAGGAGCCGATGGCACACACCAGAAAATCGCATGTCCGAAGAGCAGCTCCGGAGATGGCTTTAGACTGTGCAATCGATATGTGAGGGATGCGAGACTGCTGGGGGGGTGTCCGAGCTTTCGCTATACAGCATCATAGCGATGACAGTGACCTGCCGCATGACGTCTGCGGGTAGCACGCGTGCGATGGGCTGGGCCGCTTCGATCTCGTTCTGGCGCGGGGCCATGATCATGTCTCCCTCGCAGCGCGTTTTCTCGTGCGATTGGAGCAGGTGCAGGGACTCGGCTTTATTCGCAGGAGCGGAGAACGAAAAGAGCAATTCGTATGCGTTCGTTTTCGAATCACCAACCAGCGCTAGCATGCGCGTATCCGTTATCTTGGCGAAGGCAAACATGTAGCCAATGGCCTCCGTTCCACGCGCGAAGTCCTCGTGGTCATCTCTGCGCAGGAATTCGATGACCACGATCCAGTCCTCCTCGTTCCCCCAGAAGGGTGGAACTGGTGGTGTGCTGCCTGGCGGGATTGTCGGCGTGTTACTCATTGCTGTCCACGATCATCGCCCATGTTTACGCTCTGATCTCTGATCAAGCGGCTTCAAACTGAAAACTGGGGTCGGTTTCATCTGACAGGTAGAAGTGGGTCAGCTTCGGAATAACCGATCGGGAGCAGACAATTCGACCTTCAGCCCGTGTGGATGAGTGCCTCGGACTGTTGGCAGAAACCAAGTATTACGCCTTGGAGAATTGGCGAACACTTGGCGACATTCGGGGACCTATCTCGGAAAAAGCAATTGCCACGGAGAATAAGGACGACAACCGCCAAAGTGAAACTCTCTCCGCCACTTCAAGCGCCAAGGCAGAACTCTCCGGGACAGCCTTGACAGGATACTCCCCGTCGAGCGGCACAAGTAAAGCGCCGCAGGGAGGACACGCGGTATCCTTTCCTGTATCCACACAGGAGGTCAGCAATGGATTTCAACGTGGAGATGTCTGATGATATGTTGCTTTCTCGTTTGCGCAACGAAGAGGATCACTTCATCGAGCGAAAGACGACCAGCGATCTTAACGATTGCGTCAAGACCGTCGTAGCTTTCGCAAACTCCGCGCCGATTGGAATGCCTTGCGTATTGTACGTTGGTGCATACGACGATGGACGACTTGAGCAGAAGACAATCGACTTCGATTCGATCCAGAAAAGCCTCAACAACAAACTGAAAAACGTCTACCCCCGCGTTCCGTATATCGCGCGGGTTCTCAACGACGGCACGGCCCAGGTTCTAGCTGTGATCGTGGTGGGAAGTGAACTCCGTCCGCACTTCGCGGGCCCATCATACATCCGCATCGGATCGGAATCGAAGGAGGCGACGACTGAACAACTCAATCTGTTGATTGCTCAGCGCAACAGCAAGTTCTACCGAATTTCAATCCACATAGGTAAGCAGGCCACGATTAAAACGAAGTTTACATTCGGAAACAACACGTTTACAGAAGCCCAAGACATTGCGACTATCGTCGATTGCAACGAATCTTGGATCACGGTGCAGTTTGATAAGACACGGATAGACTCTTACCCGTTGTCGAGCGTAGAACTGAGTTACGACAACAGCGCGCAGCGGCTACAGCTACACGCGACGAGATACCAGAGTCTTTGACGAACCCGTGACATTGAAAAGATCATATCCGACGACGATCATTGTTGTGGCGAGGTAATCTCGCCGTATCGGTCAGTAGCGCCGGAAGGTCATTTAGCGAATGATTGGTGCAGTGAACTGAAATTGAGAGGAAGAAAAAATGAGTCAACGTCACGATTTCGACTCGATGAATGAGCAAGACGTTCGCGAAACAATCGTGAGGCCCCTCATTGAGAGTCTGGGCTATGGTCGTGACGCTGAGACGAGGATCATTACAGAGAAGAAACTGCGTTACGACCGAAGCTTTTTAGGGCATAAGAAGCCCAAGACTGACTCGCCACTTGCGGGCAGAGCGGATTATATCTGCGAGGTTACCTCCTTCGGAAGGTGGGTTGTCGAGGTAAAGTCCCCATCCGAAGAACTCGCGCAAGATGTTGTAGAACAAGCCCACACATACGCAATGCATCCAGAAATCGCCGCCTCATTCTTTCTAGTCACGAACGGTCGCAAGTTCCGTCTAAGACGAAGACAAAGAAGAGTCTCTGCTTCGCCTATCAAATGCCCTCAGCCCTTCGGCATTTAAGACGAGAGCGAGATTCACTCTGATCGATCCAGGAAGGCCGCTGGGCAATGGACTTGCTTCGAGACTCCAAATCATCGGTGGACAGATCACGAACGACGATTACATCGGAAATCATCCTCTTCTCCCAGTAGAGAGTGTTAAAGGACTGAGCTTGCCGGTGACTGGCGGCTATGTTACGCGAGCAGAAGACAAACGCATCATGGGCCATGTTTTGGTTGGGAAGGCAGTTGCATTCATACCGAATTCTGCTGTGGGGATCCCAGACAGCTGGGATTTCTTTTCGGCTACGGATTATCTCTCGGATGATCCGGAGCGCCCGACCATATTTCAGAATTTCGTGACGGGCAAAGTTCCAGCGGGCCGCATGTTTGGCTTTCCTGGAATGCAGCGTGTGCCACTGCCCTTCGGATGGTCCCTGACGCAAATCAACGAGGCGGTGGGTTACGTGCGCGAGAATAAGTTTGTCGGCATGATGAGACATACTTCTGACTTTGCGTTCTCGGAGATATCTCCGGAGGTTCGAATGACTCTGGTTAAGAAATTCGGCCAGTTTCCAGACGCGGCCCACGTGGAAGGCAATGGCCGTTTCGAGATATCGATTCAAAACGATATCTAGGTTAACGCGAAACTCGGTCGGCCATTTTTGTCACCAACTTCCACGATCGGTACCGATAAGCGCCGATCCCGACTCCGATCCGCTGTGATGACGGGACGACCTAGATTTCAGTCGCGACGCCGACTTACGAGGACTCTTCCAGAACGACCTCCGTTTTTGCATGGCTGCGATCTCGAACAGAAATTCGCACTCGATTACTGCGAAGTGTGTTCGTGAGGGTGCTGGAATTGCTCTATGCTTCGGGGCAAGGCTGCATTACGTCTCTCACCGACATCATGCCTCACTTCCTGGCAGTGGACAAAAAGCTTAAACTTTCAGCGAAGGAATGATATGTTCTACAACCCGCCTCTGACCTGCTGGAGTTAGAGCGAGTTCGCCTTGGATAGCGGTGTTTCTAATTTCATTCGTCTTCAGAAGGCGAGCTATTCCCGTCTTGAGAGCTCCATCGCTATTATTTTTGGCCTGTCGCAAGAGCTCTTCTCTTGCAAGCTTATGGCCTTCGGCGTGGTTCAGGAGGAGGAGAATCTCGACTGGGGCGCTCACGTCGTGCTGGAGCACGAGTGGTATGCCATCTAACTCATGGATGAGGGGAAATTCGAGTTGCACTATCTGAGAGATGGTCTCAGCAATTACACCTTTGTCTTTGGTCCAAGCCAACCTGAGGAAATCGGCAAGAATCCACTTTCCCACGTGCAATATCAGCATGGAGTCCATATAGTCCGCAGTGTACGTTGGTGATATATGGACAGGCCCCCTATCGGAGCGAAGCTTATAGGCCAAGCGAATCGCCTTGCAAAAATGACGGCGATCGCCCTCTGCTAGGGCATGCGCTCTCTTGTTGTTAAGGTCTTCCATCAGGTCGCACAGCTTACCGGGCAAGTCGGTGTGTGTAACGTAGCCACAATCGAGCTGATAAAGCGCGCGACCAATACCTTCGCAGAGTCGCCCACCATCAAGCTCGGCAGGCTTCCAATCGCCCGCAAGAAAACGCTGCTGCATCTCCACGTAGCTATCCAAAATCGCGGAGGCGAACGATGGATCCACATTCCTAGAGAGTTCGGCAATCAACTGCACCTTCGAGAGGGGCATTAGGCTTTCTTCTTCTTCCGGATACCACGGGGCTTCGGCTTATTGAAGTCCGGGTTCCACTTATCTTCTACCGACGGATCTAGGGCCTGATTCAAGATCTTGACAGCCTCTTCACGCCCTGGTTCCGTCAACTTGATTGCTTCATCGCCCTCGTCCTTGATAAGGACACGCTTCGTCAGCCAGCGTCGAGAATTGCCTGATTTGTCCCAAGCCTTGGATGTTTTCAAAAGCTCAACAACGTCATTCTCCCTTGTGGACGTATGGCCATAGCATTCCTGTGCGTAAAGGAAGAGGTAAGTGAGCCTTCGAACATAGTCGCTCAGATTCGTGGCCTTCACACGATTGTCGACGAGTTCCAGGCTGTCACCCGTCATCCGGAAAATCTTGTCAATGCGTGCTTGATCCGAAAGCGAAGCAGCAGGCTGCTCATTATTGGACGTATCTCGATCTTCCTGAACCGCATCATCGGACGTGGACGCCGGAAGACCCTTCGCGTTGATGAGTTCTGTATTTCGATTAAATAAGCGCCCGTTCGAGGGAGGTCGGATTGCACCTCGTTGAAGGAAAAGGCCGCCGAAAGAATCGCCAATGCCCTGGAGGGCGATATCTGACAAACTTGCTTCAAGGCTTCGGCTGTTCTTGTCTTCCCGAAAAATAATAGTGTTTAGCCCTAAAGTTCGCAGCGAAGCTGAACTCGGCGAGTCGTTGGCATGGAGTTGAATTTCGCCAACCCGGGCACCGCATTCTACACAGGCCACGGCCCCGGCTTCGAGAACTGACCGGCACTTATTGCACCGTGCTTGACTGCCGCATGATCCGCAAAATACACCGCGCTCCGAGAGTTCCTTTTCACAAACAGGGCAATTCATCGATATTCCTCGGTCTGTAAGTGTACCAAATGCCACCTTCGATCTGACCAGCTTCGGGCAGCGTTTAACGAGCTCCAAGAGGGAGACATCGAAGTTGCTGGAGAGCATCTGGGCAATTTCCATCACATACCTCGCGTATAATCCCCGGTAGTTATCCCTTATGTCCTTGGAGGTTCAGGTGAGAGAAAAGATCGATCTTGGTCTGATGCCGGATCATGTTGGCGGCGGCTTTAAGTGGGAGAGGGAGCCAAATTGCTCGTGTGGCAGACTGAAGGATGCCGTCGCCGATGGGTTTGTCTTCGTTAGTAATTTCAGCGACAACGGCTCGAACATTTTCTACATGATGCCGATAGGCGCAGATGGAGAGCTCTTCAAATCGGATGGATTGCCTATCTCATTCTGCCCTTGGTGTGGAGACAAGATCTTCGGTCACAAACTCTACCCCAATCAAGCAAAGTAGCGGCAGCTGCACGCGGTGAGACCCCGGCACGGCAAAGGTAAGCCGCAACGGAAGCGGATTAGAGCCGAGAAATGCCGATTGAACAGGAAATCGTTGGGGTGCCAGTTCGCACCCTGAATTCTGCACACTTGCCGACTTCCCATTACGGATCAGCGGCCAACTCCTTCGTTACTGCCCCGTTTCCTCTTTCGCAAGAAGATAAGCGCAATACGTAGCGCGTGTATCCGTTGTGATTTGCCGTTCGTTTAACCAGTTCTTGTAATCTGCGACGTGAATTGTGACTACTGTTGCTGGCACACCGTTGGCAAGTAATCCTTTGAGAATTTCCATTACAAACTCATTCTCTTCTTCAAAGTCGTTTCCCGCATCCTCTGGCCGGTACTGGTCAAAGTCTTCTTGGGTTGGGTAGCTCGGCAACGCCATTTTCTGCACATCGTAGCCCATGCCCTTCGCATGTCGGTAGTTGCCAGTATGAAACGCTACCATCCTCTTAACACGCGCTTGAATTTCGGCGTTAAGCATCCTTCCCCCTGTCACTCCAGTATGGCAAAACGACTGAGCCGCCAAGCACCGCCGGCAAGCCGTAGTTGCCTAGCGTCTCCTGCCGGAACCACGCTGGGACTTTCTCTGGTGGCGTGATGCCTTTCTCACTCCCTTGGGACGGAAAGGTTTGGCACGGCGTTTGTGCTCCGGCACGAAATAGCGTTCCTTTCCATCAACGACGGTCGTTTTCATTTTCAAAATGCTATTGCCGCATTTGAAACACTGGACTGTACCAGTGGGTTCAAATGCCCATACACTACCTGTCCGCTTCCTTCGCAGGGAACCATTTTCGGTTGCATCATCGAAGAGCCCTACCGCGGTAGTTTCCCACGTTTGGTTAACGTCCCCTGGAACCTCAAAGCCGTTCCGGGAATAGAGCCTGTCACTCCAATCACGTCACCGCTGCTAGCACCAGTGAGAGCTAAATCGAACTGGTCTTGGCCCATGACACTAGGTACGCCTTGCGCATAACGCCGAACGTGGATATTCGCCGTCAGTTGGTTCTGCGCATCGGTGTATGTCCTGGCATACAAAAACGCGCCATCGCCACCGAAGACCTGACCTGCGATTAACGTCACAACCCCATTACCCCAAGCGCCGGGTAAACCCGTAAACTGCACAGTCCAAAACCCTTCCATTGAAATTATCCTTTCGGGAGAATCGGCTTAAATTATAGCTCCAACAAGCATCGGAATGCGATTTGACAGACTTTCTGAGAGAGGGAGATTCGGTCGACATGAACAGCGAAAAACGGGAGGGTGGCCCCGGTCCTTCCAGGCTTCCAAACCACAGACGAGGGTGCCCTTGTTCCCTCGCACTTGGGGGCGGGGATTCCACCGACCTTGAGGCCCGAGCCTAAATCCCGATCGATCCTGATAAACTCCGCAGGCTCCGGTACCATCACCTGGCATCAATCTGGCTGGAAAGCACAAAATTTCAGCCGCCATGCCGACAGAACCAGCTCCGTGGCTTGTGGGATCCACTTTCGAGAGAAGCTAGCATAGACATAATGGTGCGAGCACTGCTCGACAAAGAAAGTTGACGATGAGCTCAAAGATTTTTGCGCCGTTTAGTGATCTCGCAGCCGCTCTTTTGCCCGTTTCGCCCGCAACAGACGGCGCGCATGACACATCTCACCTCGCGCGTGTATGGCGAAATGCAAGGACGATCCAGCTTGATGAAGGCGGGGATCTGGAGGTCCTCGCGGCCGCAGTTCTTCTTCATGATTGTGTTATGGTCCCGAAAGATTCGCCTCTCCGCTCCCAAGCTTCACGACTTGCGGCAACTGAAGCGACTTCGCAGCTCAGGAGCTTGGGGTGGGGCGATGAGCGCATCGCGTGGGTGGCATCGGCGATCGAAAGTCATAGCTATTCAGCCGGGATTGCGCCGACCACCTTGGAGGCTTGCATCTTGCAAGATGCTGACCGTCTCGACGCGATAGGGTTCACGGGTATCGCCCGGTGCTTCTATACAGCGGGCCGCATGGGTTCTTCCCTTTACGATGCGTCAGACCCGTGTGCCAAAAACAGAACATTGAATGATGCCGCTTTTGCTTTGGACCACTTCCCAGCGAAGCTGCTGAGCGTGGCGGACGGTTTCAGAACGGTTGCCGGTCGGCTGCTTGCAACAAAACGGCACGAAGCAGTGCGTTACTTCTACGATGGCATGTTGGACGAGGTCGATAATCCGTAGCACGGGTCATTCGCGGCAGAAACCTCAAGATGGTCCAGACACCTGCTCCAACAGTGTCTTCTTGATATTCGTCCTGAGACGCCCGTGTCGCCTGAAGTGTTTCTCGGTCTACGCAGAATTGCAATGCATTCGGCGAACATCCCAGACACACAAATTTCCATGGCTCGTGGTTGTGGGCGGATGATTGACAATTCCGAAACCAATCAGCCGGATCACTTTCGATTGGCCCGCGGGTTCAAATTGATCCGGCGCAGGAAGGTGGGCGGACGTGCCTCATCTGCAGCAAAACGTGGTTCGGGATTATTGACGCAGATGGAATGATCGGTACGAGAAAGTAATAATCGCAAGGGAGCGGTGGGCCTAGTTTGAGATCAGGGAGGAGTCCTGATGCCAAACGAAGATGCGGCCCGTGGCCCGCTAACTCACGAATTTGAGCCGTTGCTGAATCTGGAGGAGGCCGCCGCCGTCCTTGGGATGCACTGGAAGACGCTGGAGAGGATGGCCCGTGGCCGAAAAGTGCCTGCGTTGAAGGTCGGGAAACGCTGGAAATTCCGGCTTAGTGCGTTGAACACATGGCTTGAACATGGATTAAACTCGACCACAACCGACTATGCCGTTCTGACTGGAGAGGAACAACATCCTTGAAATACAGACGGCAACGCTTTCAACGAGGCAGCCTGCGCAAGGTGGCGCGGGCCAACAACCAATGGGCGTGGGAGTACCGCTACAAAGACCCCGCGACCGATAAGGACACGTCGAT
>Ga0224527_1001538_pt1 | contig 11325 bp, 6 predicted proteins | sample CBST0metaG_FD_179882 | JGI IMG/M metagenome (GOLD analysis project Ga0224527, IMG submission 179882) | Peat soil microbial communities from Stordalen Mire, Sweden - C.B.S.T0 | ecosystem: Environmental > Terrestrial > Soil > Wetlands > Peat | place: Sweden: Norrbotten County, Stordalen Mire... | reverse complement strand
CACCGCTTCAATCGCCTTCTGGTCGAGCCCCATCCCCAAGCTTCGCGCCACCTTTACATCGCGGGGCTTACCGCTGGAATCAACAATCAGCCAAAGCACCACCGTTCCCTGGTACTTCGCCTTGCGCGCCTCTTCGCTGTAGTCCGGACTCGGATCCTCCAGCACTCTTGGCGCGCTTACGCCTCCTCCAACCCGGAAAACTCCGCCGCCGATTCCGCCGCCGCGTCCCGGACCAACACCTGGCCCGGTGCCGCTGCCAATGCCGCCACCACTTCCTGATCCAATTCCGCCGCCCATACCCGTGCCGTTGGAGGCAATGCCAGCAGCCAACGCCGACTTCGGATCGCCAAGGTTCAACGACGCCATCTGCGGCAACTTAACCTGCGGAGGAACAACCACCGTAGGCTCAACCGCCAGCTTCGGGTTTTCATTCCGAACCACCATCGCAGGTGGAGTGATCTGCTGCATCGAGAACTTCGGCAGTTTCCCCTTGGGAGCCACAAGCTTGTCGTGATCTCCGCCGCCACCACCGCCGCCCACAACGTCATTCTTCTTCTGCGAGATCGGCATGTAGTCGCTAATATCCGGGGCAACCAGGGTGACCTGCTGAACCTCTTGCTTGACCACCTTCGCGCCCACCAGGGATAGCGCGATAATCGCTCCAATCGCAACCGCGTGAATTACCAGCGAAACGCTCGCGCTTTGCTTCTTATAGTTGTATTCGCCCCATATGTCATTGACCTTCACAGGGCGTGAAGTCAGTTGAAGCGGAGGCAATTTCTTCGGGAACAGCTTCTCCCGTACATTTTGCACCAGAGACTGCCAAAGTGGCGGATTGATCTCCTCCCGCATGAGCAGGTTCAACTCCACCTCACGATTGGGCGAGATCCGCGCAGGCGCACTTGCTTCTTGCGGCGTAATTCGATTCAGCGACACTGCTCCCTGGTTCAGCATGATCTTGCTTCTCCCCCACCCACAAGCCTCTCGGCTTGCCCCCTTGCTTCTTGTAACTTCACCTATTGCATTCACGGATTGCGCCATTGCGCGTCCGCTTCTGTGCTTATTGAGATAGGTTCACTGGCTGCAAAGTTGTATTCTGCGCAATAATCATCGTTGCTGACTTCGCTTCGTTCACCAGCTCTGCCTCTTCGTCCACGTTGTTTAGGATGCCTTGTCGTATTCCTGGGTCCTCCATAGCTTGCCGTGCTTCGGTAGAACCGATAAGTTCTCTCGTTTTCCACGTTCCCTTCCAGGCTTCCGTATCAACTGCTCTCTCGGCTTATAATCAAAGTTTCAAGAATATTGATCGGAGAACTAGACCCGAGTGGACCTCAAGGCAACCGTAAATCTGCCCACGACTGATTTCCCCATGAAGGCGAACCTGCCACAGAACGAGCCTAGGATGCTCGAGCACTGGCAGAAGATTCGCATTTACGACCTCATTCGTGAGTCACGCGCTGGCTCGCCCACCTGGGTCTTGCATGACGGGCCACCTTACGCCAACGGCGCAATCCACCTCGGCCACGCTCTGAACAAGTGCCTGAAGGATTTCATCGTGAAGTCGCGCACCATGGCGGGCTTCGATTCGCCCTACGTCCCCGGCTGGGATTGCCACGGCCTGCCCATCGAGATCAAAGTGGACGAAGCTCTCGGACGCAAAAAGCTGGAGATGGACCCGCTAGCCGTCCGTAGTGCCTGCCGTGCCTACGCCGAGAAGTACGTAAAGATTCAGAGCGATCAGTTCGAGCGCATCGGAGTCTTCGGCGACTTTGAAAATCCCTACTCCACAATGGATAAGGGATACGAGTCCAAAGTCATCGAGAATTTCTACGCATTCCTTGAGAAGGGGCTCGTCTTCAAGGGCCTGCGCCCTGTTTACTGGTGCATCCATGACCGCACAGCACTCGCCGAAGCTGAGGTCGAGTACGCCAATCACACCAGCCCCAGCGTCTACGTGAAGTACGCGCTCAAGAGCGACCCGTCGGCCATAGCTCCAGAACTAGCTGCCTACGCCGGAAAGATCAGTACCGTCATCTGGACCACTACGCCGTGGACGCTGCCTGCTTCCATGGCCGTGGCCTTCCATCCGCGCGCCGAGTACGTTGCCATGCGCGACAACAACACCGGACAGGTGTATATCGTCGCCGCCGAACTCGCGCCCACGGTGCTGCCCAAACTCGGCCTAGCGAACTCCACGTCAGTCGCCACATTCCCTGGCGCAAAGCTTGAGCGCGTCGTTTTCGCGCATCCCTTCCTAGACCGCGACATCCTCGGCGTTCTCGCCGACTACGTCACCATGGACACCGGCACCGGAGCCGTACACACCGCACCCGCACACGGCGCTGATGACTTCTACACCGGCGTAAAGTACGGCATCGATCAGACCTGCCACGTCGACGCTGGCGGTCACCTGTGTGGCGGCCTGCCCGAATACGACGGCCTCACGGTATTCAAAGCCAACCGTCCAATCGTCGAACTTTTGCAAGCGCGCGGCGTTCTTCTCGCTACGGAAGACATTGAGCACTCCTATCCGCACTGCTGGCGCTGTCACAAGCCTGTCATCTTCCGCGCCACCGAGCAATGGTTCATCTCCATGGAAGGCCCTATCAACAAGGGCACGCTACGCAATGAAGCGCTGAAAGCGATCGCCGGAGTCAAGTGGGACCCCGCCTGGGGTGAGGAGCGCATCGCCAACATGGTGGCCACTCGTCCCGATTGGTGTATCTCGCGCCAGCGCATCTGGGGAGTCCCCATCGCCGTCTTCTTCTGCGAGAGCTGCGGCAAGTTGCACGAATCACCAGCCACCAATCGCGCCGTGATCGATCTCTTTGCGCGCGAGGGCGCTGACGCCTGGTACGCCCGTCCCGCCGCAGAAATACTCCCCGCGGGAACCAAGTGTTCCCACTGCGATGGCACCACTTTCCGCAAGGAGATGGACATCATTGATGTCTGGTTCGAGTCCGGCTCCTCGCAGGCCTCCGTCCTGCCAAAAATCTTCGGCAAGTGGAAGCCCGCTGACTTGTATCTCGAAGGTGGCGACCAGTACCGCGGCTGGTTCCACTCTTCCCTGCTCTGTTCCATGGGACTGCATGGCCAGTCGCCGTACAAGGCTGTTGCCACCAATGGCTGGACGCTTGACGAGAACGGTCGCGCCATGTCCAAGTCACTCGGCAATACGGTCGATCCCGTTGACATCGCCAAGCGCATGGGCGGCGAGATCGTCCGCTTCTGGGTTGCCTCTGTAGATTTCCGCGAAGACGTACGCGCCAGCGAAAACCTGATGACCCGCGTCGCCGAGAACTACCGGAAGATTCGCAACACCTTCCGCTACATCCTCGGCAACCTGCATGGCTTCCAACCCGCGCAGGATGCAATCCCGTTTGAATTGCTCGACCCGCTTGACCAGTACATGCTGATGCGTATGGCTGACGTGGCGTCCGAGTGCCGCGCATGGTATGACCTGATGCTCTTCCATCGAATCTATCAGCGCCTCAATGAGTTCTTTGCCGTCGACCTCAGCGCGCAGTATTTTGACATCCTCAAGGATCGCCTCTACACCTTCCCGCGCAGCTCGCAGACCCGCAAGTCCGCGCAAACCGCGCTCTGGCGTATCGGCGAAGCGCTGCTCCGTCTCGTTGCGCCCATACTTAGCTTCACCGCAGACGAGGCGTGGCAGTTTATGCCGAAACTTCTTTCGCGTCCGCAGAGCGTTCACCTCTCGCTCTTCCCCAACGCCAACGACCTCACCGGAGAGATCCGCGACCGCGAGCAAGCCACCCAGGTCCGCTCCGACTGGGACTACCTCTTCACCGTGCGCGAACTTGCTCTGCGTCAGCTCGAAGACTTGCGCAACAACAAGACGATCAAAGCCAATCTCGAAGCGCGCGTCATCATCACAGCTTCTGGCGACGACTTCAAACGTCTCTCGCTTTACGCGAACAAACTCGCGGCGGTCTTCGTTGTCTCGCAAGTGGAAGTGAAGCAGGGCGCATCAAATTCTCCGATTGCGTTCGAGGTTGCCAAGGCGGAAGGCGTCAAGTGCGAACGCTGCTGGAACTTCTCGACCCACGTCGGTGAGGACACAACCTATCCAACGGTCTGCGAGCGTTGCAGTGCCAACCTCGCAATCATCGCGGGCGAAGTCGGGAGCGCCAGCGCATAATGTCCCGTGCACGTTTGCGTTTCCTCTATTTCACTCTGGCGGCGGTCGTTATTCTCTGCGACCGCCTCACCAAAATTCTCGCCGCGCAACGCGTCGAACTCAACTTCGGCAACGTGCAGGTGATCCCAAACTTCTTCTCCATCACTCACGTTGAAAACGCCGGAGCCGCATTCAGTCTCTTTGCCGACTGGTCTCCCAGAGTGCGCGTGCCGCTTCTCGTTGGCTTCTCGTCAATAGCAATGATCGTGGTCTGCTATCTGCTCTGGAGCTCTGCGCGCCGCTTCACCTGGACTGGCCTTGCGCTCGCGCTCATTCTCGGCGGAGCCATCGGCAATCTCTATGACCGCCTCCTCTACGGACGCGTCACAGACTTCCTACACTTCTACATCGGCAATCACATGTGGCCAGACTTCAACCTTGCAGACAGCGCCATCGTCTGTGGCGCATGCCTCCTGTCCATCGACCTCATCTTTGGACCCAAATCCGCACGCGACAACTGAGTCGAGCAGGTCTGTATTCCAACGCTGGCGCAACTTTGTGAACATTCATGGGTTTCGTTCTCAATGAAAGGGAGGACGGAATGCGAAGGCTCTACCGCGCTTTGGGTTCAATTGTCTTGCTGTCCGCGCTGCTGGCAGGCACCGCTTGTGCAGAGCACCACCATAGAGTTTACGACCCTTATTACAGCGACTATCACCGATGGGGACCGGACGAAGACCGCCGCTATCACGACTGGTATGTGCGGACATATCCCGGACGCGAATATCGCGATTACAATCACATCGATAAACGCGATCAGGAACGCTACTGGCACGATCATCACGAACACTAGACCGCTCGAACTCCCAGGTTCGCGCCCGCTTAGCGGGTAGCAGCAGAGACTTACGCATAAGGTCTCTCGCTTGTTCCACCATCTCTATGCCAACACCACGTTCGATTCTCCCTTAGTTCTTCTAAGATCAGAACATTACGATAACTAGGCATTTCGGCGGCTGTGCTTGCCTGCACGCAGCCGCTAATCTCTTCACAGTCGCAGCAAGCCTGCATCCATGGAGTGTTCACTTTGAAGAAGCATTTGCAAATCGCCGCAGGAATCGTTTTTTCTGCCGCCATCCTGTTCACGGCGCAAACAGCTACCGCCAGCAGTTATCCCACTCCTCCTTCGACTGCTGTCGTCTTCACCAACGCTCACGACAAAACGGTTACCGGCGTGTGCAGTGGCTCAACCTGCTCTGGCGGGTCGGGGCAAGGTGTTGCATGGGTCGCTCAGAATCAAGGCTCACCTTCCATCTCCGGACGCAGCACTGAGTTCTTCAACTCAGGCGAGGGCTTTGACACCCTCTGGTACTGGCACCTGGGAGCTCAGAGCAAGGCGACGAATATCGAATTCGAGTTCTCCTTGAGGGTCGACGAAAACTCGCTTGCGGCTGGCCAGGCATTTGAGAATGGTCCGCAGCAATACGTCGGCGGCTACAAGTACTCCATGACCATGCAATGCGAAGGCCCCAAGCAGATGTGGCGCGTGTGGAATCAGGCAGCCAAGGGGTGGCAGGCAACTCCAGTAGCATGTCCGCACTGGACTCCGAATGTTTGGCACACAGTGAAGATGTACATCACCACCGACCACGTGAAGCACACCGAGACCTATCACACGCTGATTGTGGACGGGAAAACGTACATCCTTGAGACCACTGTTGGAGTGACCAACGTAGGCTTCCACGACAATCTCGGCTTTCAGTTCCAGATCGACAACAACAAAACCACCGCCGCCGGTACTGGCATCCACGAGTGGATAGATAACGTGAACATGAGAGTCTGGTAGCGATCACTCTTGAAATCGAGGATTGATCGACTGAAGTAAATTAAAGGCCCCGCAGCTCACTCGCGGGGCCTTCCTTGGTTTCAGGGCGTTTCTTTCAGCTCGCATCACTGCTTCGCCAGCGCTGCCTCTGTGCTCTTGACTCTCGCGCAAATTAACTCCGCAGCCTTGTGTGCAATGTGCTCGGCGGAAACCTCGAACTCCTTCACCAGCTCCCACGGTGCGCCGGAATCGCCGAAGCGATCCTGCACCCCAATGTAACCGGCAAGCACTGGATGTTGCATCAGCGCCGGGTCTTCCATGATCAGCGATGCGACCTTCCAGCCCAGCGGACCGATCTGGTGTTCTTCGGCGGTCACAATCGCTCCGGTCTCCTTCGCCGCGCGCAGCACCGCCGCACGGTCCATCGGCTTCATCGTGTGCATGTTGATGACGCGTGTCTCATATCCGTAATCCTGCTTCAAAATCCAGGCAGCACGCATCGCCTCGGGAACCATGGGACCACAGGCGATAATCGTCAAGTCCTCGTGCTCATCCTTATACTGCTCTGCAAGACAAGTCTCGAATGCCTCAACAAAATTCTCCTGCTCGCCCCGGAAGCGGATGACGTTCGCTTTGCCAAAGACAAATGGCGTGGCCTCTGTGGAGATCACTGGGGTAGCCTCGCGGGCGAAGCGAACGTACTTCGGCCCCTTATGCTCCAACAGCATGTACGTGGTTGCCTTCTTGGTCTCAACCGAGTCTGCAGGAACCACCACGCTCATATTCGGCAGCCCACACATTGCGAACAGGTCTTCCAGAGCCTGATGCGTAGCGCCATCCGGACCTACGCTCACTCCGCCGTGTGCTCCGGCGATAAAGACATTGAGATTGCTGTAGCAGATTGAGACACGAATCTGATCCAGATTGCGCGCCGCTGCGAACGTTGCATAGGTGCCAAAGACGGGACGCTTCCCTTCCTTCGCAAGTCCCGCCGCCACAGCGGTTGCCGACTGTTCGGCAATGCCCATGCTGAGCCAGCGCGGCTTCCGCTCCGGATGTCCGGCATAGAAATCGCTGATCGTGATCGACCCAGAGATATCCAGCCCTAGACACACCACGCGCTCATCGCCGCCCTCTTTCGCCAGCGCCTGGCCAAAGCCCTTGCGCGTCGGCTCCATCTTAACCTTCATCCTGTCAGAGGTGTTCCACCAGTAGTTAGCGCTGAACTTCGGCATCTTGGCCGCCAGCTTGCGATCCACTCCGCGCTGGTACTCGCCTGAATATTCTGCGAGCGCACCCACGTCCACCTGATCGGCCACACCCAGCTCTTCAAGCGCCTTGTTCAACTCGTCAAGGTTCGGAGTCTTGCCATGCCATCCGGCCACGTTCTCCATGAAGCTGACGCCCTTGCCCTTCACCGTGTCAGCAATGATGATCTTAGGACGCCCATTTCGACTTTCCTTAGCCTTGCCCAGCGCGTCAACGACCTGCTGCATATCGTGACCGTCGATGCGAAGCACATCCCAGCCAAACGCACGGTACTTTTCTTCGATCGGTTCAATTCCCATCACGTCAGAAACGTTACCGTCAATCTGCAACCCATTCTTGTCTAGGATGGCGACCAGATTGTCGAGTTTGTAGTGGGACGCCTCCATCGCGGCCTCCCATATCTGACCTTCCTGCTGCTCGCCATCTCCCATGATGCAGAATACGGTGTAGGGTTTCTGATCCAGTCGCGCAGCCAGAGCATTGCCCACGGCCACGCTCAACCCCTGTCCCAGCGAGCCACTGGAAATCTCAATGCCACCGAGTTTCAGCCAATGCGGATGCCCCTGGAACGGCGATGACAATTTGCGCAGCAATGCTAGATCACGCTTCTCGCAGAAGCCGGCAAACGCAAGCCCTACGTAAAGCGCAGGAGCCTTGTGTCCCGCAGACCAGATGATGCGGTCGCGTCCCGCCCAGCTTGGATTCTTCGGATCGTGATCGGCAACAGACAGGTAGAGCGCCGCCGTGATGTCCATGATAGAGAGCGTGCCGCCGCTATGGCCGGAGCCCGCGCAGTAAAGTGCTGCAAGATTGTAGCCGCGCATCAGGGCGGCCTGGGACTTCAATTCATCAATGGAATATTTGCGAATCGGACGGTTCGCCGCGGAATCAACAATAGACATTTAGGCCTCGGTTTTCAGCAGCAGCCCGGGTGCAAACACACCCTCAGACAGACTGCCGGACCGCGCAACTTTATGCGTTCCCTGCCATGAACGCAGTGAGCTTTGTCACTCTCTCGCTGTGACATGAGACCAGCGCTCACGAAGTACCACTCAGTTAATCGTTGTGGGTGCGATGATAACCACTACGCCAATCATCTGACTCTGTGCAAAAAGATTGGCAACTCAGTCAACTTCCGTCCGGCAACGAGTGGCAGGAATGTCAATCGTTGCCGCCTAAGGACGGGGGTAGAGCCGCTCGTACACTTTCGCGTTACGCACGATGGCTTGCACGTACTCCCGGGTCTCGGTGAACGGGATCGACTCAACGAACTCCGGAACGTCACGGTAGTGTCCGCTCTGCAACCAATCGTCAACACGGTTGGAGCCAGCATTGTAGGCAGCAAGAGCGTACTCGATCCGCCCATTGAATTGCGTTACCATCTCGCGGAAGTAATGGGTGCCGAGCTGAATGTTGACGCTGGGCGCGAAGAGCGTTGAGGTCGAGAAGCCTTTCATGTGGGCAGCCTTCGCTTCGCCCTTCCCGACCTTAGGTAGCAACTGCATGAGGCCGCAGGCATTGGCATGCGAGAGCGCGTTGGGATTGAACTCGCTCTCCTGCCTGATGAGCGATGCAACAAGATAAGGGTCCAGCGAATTGGCTTCCGCCTGATGTTGAACGTCGCCCCAATAAACCTTCGGGAAAAGAATCTCCCAGTAGGGACGCGGCAGTCCGTTGAGATCAATTGAGTAGTAGCCAGGCAGGGATCTCTTGAGGAACTGGATGGCGCGATGGGTCTCTCCGCCATCCGCGTAGATGCGTGCGATCAGCAGAGTGGCCCAGCGTGCTCCCTGGCCACCCTGCTCGGCTTGCAATTCACGGATGGCGTATTCGTTGAGTCCGGCATTCACCAGCAGGCGGCTCTTCTCGGCGCGCAACTGATTCGGCGGAGGCTCAAGTTCCTGCGCCTCTTCACCGGCGGGCTTCATATCAGGAATGCGCGCCAGCGTTGCATCCTGACGCACAGCAACGTTGGAGGTAGAGGCGGGTAATGCAGCCAGCCGCTCGCGGCCTAGATAGCCGTAGTAGTAGTTGCGGAAGCGATCACCGAGTTTGGCGTACCAGGCACGCGCCAGTAGGTAGTCCTGCTCATCTTCGGCGATGCGTGCGCGCCAGTAGAGCGCCGCAGGAACCTCGGGGCGATCCGGATACCACGCAACCTGATTCTCAAAATCACGCTTAGCGTCCGCCATGCGCCCCTGACGGTAGGTAAGCCACGATGCTTTCCAGTGCGCGTAGCTCGCGCGGGAGCTGGATTGGAAGCGCTGCTGCGACTCGCGGAACAAGTCGATAGCGTGATCAAAATCTTTCTGCAACATATACATGTTGGCAGCAGAAATCAGTGCCTGCTCAAACCACGAACTGGTTGGACAGCTCTGCCGCATGAGTTCCAGATTCTCAAGCACTGCGCCTTTGTTATTGTCGTTGCGTGCGATTTCGCCGAGCTGGTAGAGACGCTGTGCGTTGGCCTCGCCCACTGCCTGCACTTGGCCGAGCAGGTTGCGACTCTCTCCCTCGTTGGTATGGCGCAGGGCTGCGGCCAGCGCGATCTCAACGGCGGGCAACTCCGATACCGGAGCACTGCCCTGCAGCAGGCGGTACGCGTTCACGGCATCACTCCAGCGTCCTGCTTTGGCCAGCAGATCGGCACGCGTTCTTTCGTCGGCATAGCTACCCACCAAGGCGGAGCCATGGGAAGTCAGCAGCGTTGCAGCATCCGCTGCCTGCTCGCTCAGTGGCAGTGTGAAATACAGATGCTTGAGTATCTCAATACCCTTCTCGGGATGGTCCGAATGAAGATAGCTCTTTCCCAGAGTAAGTTCGACCGAGGCGCGTTGCGGAACGCGATGTGCTTCAAGATAAGTGATTGCTTCAGCCGTGCGGTTTTGGGCCAGCAGAGCACTTCCGTATATGTCTACCACATCATTCAGAAAGATGGACTCGGGCGCGGCCTCATCAAAGCCGTGCAGAAGTTCTACGACCTTCGCGCTGTTCCCTTGTCCGGCGTAGCTGACCGCCTTGAGATAGCGCACATAGTCAGAAAGTTCTCCTGCGCGCGGCTCAGCTTTTTCCAGTGCGAGCATAGCCTGTGCGTACTGCTGGTCCTGTACGCGGGCGTGGCCCACGGCTAGCCAAGCCAATGCACCAGCATCGGTTCCGGCGTGCAGCCGGGCATAGTCTTCCACCCCGCTGTAGGCCGCTGGAGTGCGATTTTGTGCGAGTTGACGCGCCATGATCTTGAGGTTCGACGAGGCGACAAAGGCGCGCGTCATCCTGCGCACTTTCTCTGGAGACACTTTCTTCTTTGCCGGCTTGCGCGCAGCTACGCTCGCGGCGTGCTTGCCTGACTTCTTTGTAGCAGTCTTCCGGGCAGGGGTATGCTTTGCCTTGGCGCTGGTTTTGTGGGCTGAAGGCTTTCGCGCAGTGCTCTTCGGCTTCTCCGCTTGTGGGACAGCAGCGGCAAATGTTGTAAACGTCAACAGGAGGATGGCAAGGAATCGAAACGTAGTGGGCATGAGACCTGTTTGCAGTTTAACCCGGAAAACCTGCTCCCATCACACTTCGATTGTTATCCGCAAGAATTCTCATGAGCTCCTGAGAGAAGTAATCAACGTCTCTGATGGTTTCACCGTAGCGCTTATGGTAGGCTGCGCGGCTTTTTTCGATATCCTCACGAAGACGGCTGTAGAGGTCTCCATGTGCACGGCCGTCGGCAACCTTGCCCTGGTTGTAGAGCTTGATCTCTTCGACCAGCAACTTGGCGAAGCGACGAGCTTTTTCGTGCGACGGATCTGGCGGAGCAGAGATTAACGGAACTCTTGCGACTTCATGGAAAGCCGGAGCGGCAGCGGCATAGGTTGAAGGTACAATGATCGGTTCAGGAGGAAGCTCCGATACAACCACCGGCGTCATGGCGGGAGGTGCAGAGGCATGCTCAGGCTGCGGCTCTGGAGGCGCGACGGGTTTTGGCTCTCTCGCAACGGGCAGATATACCTGCTCACGTGCAGGTTGAGACACCACCGCTGCTTGGGCCGCTACGCTCTCTGGTTCGGCGGCAGGTACATAGACTGGCGGTTGAGAGGCCACCACAGGC
>Ga0224527_1001537_pt1 | contig 11328 bp, 11 predicted proteins | sample CBST0metaG_FD_179882 | JGI IMG/M metagenome (GOLD analysis project Ga0224527, IMG submission 179882) | Peat soil microbial communities from Stordalen Mire, Sweden - C.B.S.T0 | ecosystem: Environmental > Terrestrial > Soil > Wetlands > Peat | place: Sweden: Norrbotten County, Stordalen Mire... | reverse complement strand
GTGTGGGTATGAGCGACTCCTCCAGAACGCAGTTACGCAAGTTTTCCAAGGGAATGTTGCAGCGGGTTGGAATCGCGCAGGCTATCGTCCATGACCCCAAACTGGTTCTGCTGGATGAGCCCATGAGCGGACTGGACCCCATCGGACGGCGTGAGGTTCGCGACCTCGTGCAGGAATTGAACGAGGAGGGCAAGACCATCTTTTTCTCGACTCACATATTGAGCGATGCCGAAACCCTTTGCGATCGCGTGGCGGTGCTAAATAAGGGAGAGTTGAAGGGTGTGGGAGTTGTGGCAGACCTGGTACGCGACGTGAGCGGCGATGTGGAAGTAGTGTGGAATGGGGCGCAGGCTATCACACAGCTCTCTGCGCTCGGCGCACGCTGCCATGCCACGGGAGATGTGGTTCGCGCGGTGCTGCCGGAGCGCTCGCTCGATGCAGCTCTGGAGATGCTCCGCAAAAGTCAGGCGAGGCTGACCAGCGTGACTCCCGTGCGAGCGACGCTGGAGGATTATTTCCTGGCCCGCATTGGCGAAGCGAAGCCGAACGAGGTGAACGCATGATCGGACGGCTTTGGGCAATCGCCTTCAACACATTCCGCGAAGCAGTGCGTGACCGTGTACTTTACAACCTCATTCTATTCGCTCTGCTGATCGTAGGCGCATCCGTTCTCTTCGGCCAGATATCGCTCGATATCAATCGGATTGTGCTGATCAACCTGGGCCTGACTGCGATCTCGTTGTTCGGCATTGTGATCGCGATTTTCATCGGCATCGGACTGGTTTCCAAAGAGATTGACAAGCGGACCCTGTACACCGTTCTAGCAGCGCGTCCCGTGCGACGCTGGGAGTTCATCGCCGGAAAGTTCTTTGGCCTGGTGATGACCCTGACAGTAAACGCGCTACTGATGAGCGTGGGCTTTTTTGCGGCAGTGCTCTACGTTTCCCATGGACTGGGGCGTTCCGATCTTTCGCTTGTCACTGCCATTTACTTCATTCTCTTGGAGTTTGTGCTGATTACGGCGCTGGCACTTCTATTTTCGACGTTCTCCACGCCCATTTTCTCGTCCATCTTCGCCTTCGCAATTTTCGCGGTGGGCACCTTTGCCGAGGATATGCGAGGCTTTGCCCAGATGGCCCACGGCTTCACGCGGTGGGTGATGACCGGCGCAGCCTACCTCGTCCCCAACTTCGCATCGCTCAACGTAATTGGACAGGTCGCTCACAGTGTGCGGGTGGAACCAAGGCTGATTCTGCTGAACACCCTCTATGTGGTTGTGTACACTGCGGCCGTGCTGACCGCTTCGGTTTGGATCTTTGAACGGCGCAACTTGAAATGACCAGAAATCTCCGAATCCAGACGAGCTATGCCCTACTTCTGGCAGCTCTGCTAGCCCTTAGTTCGCTGCTGGTGCGGCAGGTGGACCGCTTGCGCTCGGACGAACCGCTTCAGGAAGTCCTGTACATCCCGTCCCCAAAAGTGGTGAAACGAATGAGCCTAGGCTACTCTGGACTGCTTGCTGACATCTATTGGACGAGAGTAGTGCAATACTTCGGGGAAAAGCACAAGGCCAAAGCCAAGCAGTACCTGATTCTGGAGCCGCTTCTGGATATGACAACGACACTCGACCCTAACCTGCTACCCGCCTACGAGTTCGGATCGGTATTCCTGGCGCAGAAGCCCCCCGAAGGCGCTGGGGACCCGGCGGCTGCGGCACGACTGGTGGAGAAGGGCATTCGCGAGAATCCGCAGGCGTGGCGGCTCTATTACGATTTGGGCTACATTTACTGGCTTGAGCTTAAGGACTCGGCAAAAGCCTCGGACGCATTTGAACGCGGCTCAAAGGTTACAGGAGCACATCCGTGGATGCGGGTAATGGCTGCTGCCCTGGCGGCGCACGCCGGTGAAACAGAGACTGCAATCTACATGTGGACCAATATCCTCAACAGTACAGAGGATCAGGATTTGCGGGCGAACGCACTGAACCGGTTGCGTTGCTTGCGTGTGGATAGCGAGGTAAAAACTTTGCAAGAGAGGGTTGACCTGTTTACAAAGCAGACCGGGCATCTGCCATCCAGTTGGCAGGATTTAATCTCCTCCGGGCTCTTGCGCAGTACGCCGCTGGACCCAAAGAATTATCGCTATCAGTTGGTGGCCGGACACGTACAGGTGGAAAAACCCGACTTGTTTCCATTTATCACCAAGGGTCTTCCTCCTGGCCGCGAGCTTAAGGATATGCCGGGAGAGGTTCACGCCACCGCCACACCGAGTGCATTATGAGCAGGCCCGTGGCAATCACTCTACTGTTGTATGCATTGAACTGTGGCTTGTTGGCACAATCGCATAGGATGGATGCGCGGCAGGTGGCGGCAGCAGTTGATGCGCGCTACAACGGAATGAAGACTCTACGTGCAGAGTTCACGGAGAGCTATTCCGGCGGCGGAATCCAGCGTATGGAGAGCGGCATCTTGTGGATCAAGAAGCCGGGAAAGATGCGGTGGGAGTACACCTCCCCACAGAAGAAGACCTTTGTGACGGATGGCTCGACGGCATGGTTCTACATTCCCGTCGAACGGCAGGCCCGGCGTACGCCGATCAAGAATCTCGACGATCTGCGATCACCACTTCGCTATCTGCTCGGGCGGACTAAGCTTGAGAAGGAACTCCGTGGGCTCTCGCTGGCGACAGATGTGCACCCCGAAAAGGCAGGCGATGTGGTTCTTCGGGGAGTTCCCGTAGGTATGGAGGATCGCGTTTCTATGCTGCTGCTGGAGAGTGACGGACAGGGATTCTTGCGGCGGATCGTGATGCAGGAGTTGGACGGAAGCAAGACTGAGTTTCGTCTGGAAAACCAGCAGGAGAACGTCGCCGTCTCCAACGGGGAGTTTCACTTTGTGCCTCCTACTGGCGTTGAGGTGTTGCAGGGCAGTCAGTTGGAGCCGTAGGGCTGGACTGCCCCGGAAGTTATGAGATTGGGATAAAAACCCGGCTCTCCGGGCAACAATCCCATGGCTTTCACGATGTTACACTGGGGTCCGGGCGCGGGTGAACGTCCAGACCATGGGTGGAGCGTATGGCCGAGTTTGTAATTCGCGCGGCGGACGAACGCGGCAAGGTCCTGGAGAAGACTGAGGCTGGGTACTCTGCTGGAGAAATCCGCGACCGCTATCAGCAATCGGGATACCTGGTTTACTCGGTAAAGCCCTTGGGATTGCTCTCGGGCGGCCATATTCGAATGCCCAAGCGACGCAAGGTCACTCTGGAGCAGTTCGTTATCTTCAACCAGCAATTCCTGACCCTTGTGCGAGCGGGACTTCCCATCGTGCAGGCACTCGAATTGCTCGCAAAGCGACAGAAGAATCAATACTTTCGTATGTTGCTTGAGGATGTACGCGACCGCACCAAGGGCGGCGAGTTGATCTCCGAAGCCTTTGAAAAGCAGGGCGCGTTTCCCAAGATCTATTCCACCACCTTGATGGCAGGTGAAAAGAGCGGCAACCTCGATGAGGTGCTCTCGCGCTACGTTGCTTTTCAGCGTTTGGCACTGAGCTTCCGCAAGAAGCTGATCGCCTCGCTAGTGTATCCGGTCATCCTGATTATCGGAGTATTTGCACTGGTGACCATGCTGGTAACGTTCGTGATTCCGAAGTTCTCCCAACTCTTCTCTGATCTCAATCAGAAACTTCCGCCCATGACCGAGTTCACCATCAACACGGCCATGATGATGAAGAAGTTCTTGCCCTTGGTTGTAATAGTGGTGGTTTCGGCGTTTTTGCTGCTCCGGCGCTGGTCGAAGTCGCCGCAAGGGTCAGAGATTCTGGACAGGGTTAAACTGAATCTGCCGATTGTTGGCAGCATATGGCAGCGCTATCAGATCGCGCTTTTCTCGCGCATGATGTCCACGTTGCTCTCTGGCGGATTGCCGCTGGTCACGGGCCTTGAAACCGCAGGACAATCAATGTCCAGCCGCCTTATTGTGATGGGCATTACTGATGCGTCAAGAAAAGTCCGCGAAGGACAGACGCTCGCGCAGAGTTTGGAACAGACGGGCGTGTTTCCCGACCTCGCGGTGGAAATGGTGGAAGTAGGCGAAGCGACTGGCGCTCTGCCCACCATGCTGAGTTCAATTGCAGAATTCTACGAGGAAGACGTTCAATCGGCGCTGTCCGCAGCTATGTCACTGATTGAGCCTGCAATTCTGGTGGTGATGGGCGTTGTAGTCGGCTTCATCCTGATCTCGCTCTATCTGCCGATCTTCAGTTTTACCGCAGGCTAACGTTCAACACAGACCGGGCCAGCGCGCACGGAGATGCTGCGAGAGCAAAACGAGTTAACGAGGGTTATGGCACAACAGCTTTTTGTAGAACCGATCCCGGACGCAAACGATGAACAGAAGCGCGCTCACGAACTCGCGCGTCGCTATCGCTGCGAGTACGTCGAACTGAAGGGGTACAAAGTACAGCACGAGTTGTTCCGCAAGGTGCCTGTCGAGTTGATGTTCCGCTTCAACTTCATTCCGCTGGAGGAACTTCCGGATGGGCGATTGGCAATCGCTCTAGCCGATCCGAGCCAACTGATGGTGATTGACGAGATCAGCCTGTTGCTCAATCGCCGAGTGCTTCCGCGAGTAGCTACGCTGACAGAGATCACTGACATCCTGAAGAAGACCGAACAGTCCCAGCGCGTGCTGGACGAAGCCGGTGAAACCTTCACTCTGGATGTGATTCACGACGATGACGCCAATGGCGATGAAACAATCTCGATTGAGAAGCTGACGCAGGAAAGTGACATCAGCCCCATTATCCGCCTGGTGGATACGACCATCTTCACCGCCCTGCAACGGCGCGCCAGCGATATTCACATGGAGACGCGCGACGACTGCGTGGTGATCAAGTACCGCATTGACGGCGTTCTGCAGGAGGCGATGAAGCCGATCGCCAAGGAACATCATTCAACGATCATCTCGCGTATTAAGGTGATGAGCGAATTGGATATTGCCGAGCGTCGCGTGCCTCAGGATGGACGCTTCCGGGTCCGCTACAACGGACGTTTCATTGATTTCCGCGTCTCGATCATGCCCAGCATCCACGGCGAAGACGCCGTGCTTCGCGTACTGGACAAGGAGTCAATGAGTGAGCAGTTCCACAAGCTAACGCTTGACGTGGTGGGCTTCAGCGACTCCGATATCAAGAAATTCCGGCAGTACATCATGGAACCATACGGAATGGTGCTGGTCACCGGCCCAACCGGTTCGGGTAAAACGACGACGTTGTATGCGGCGCTGAATGAGATCAAGTCAGACGAAGACAAGATCATCACCATCGAAGATCCGGTGGAGTACCAGTTGCGCGGCATCACGCAGATTCCAGTAAACGAAAAGAAGGGATTGACCTTTGCCCGTGGCCTGCGTTCGATTCTGCGCCACGATCCGGACAAGATCATGGTCGGCGAAATCCGCGATCAGGAGACGGCGCAAATCGCCATCAACTCCGCCCTCACCGGGCACCTTGTTTTCACAACCGTCCACGCCAATAACGTGGTGGACGTGATTGGGCGATTCTTGAACATGGGTGTGGAACCCTACAATTTCGTCTCTTCGCTGAATTGCATTCTGGCGCAGCGGCTGGTGCGTCTGATCTGCAGGCATTGCAAGCAGGAGATCAAGTACAGCGATGAGCAGTTGGAAGTTGCCGGACTGCGTCCTGAAGAGTGGCGCGGCGTTCCCTTCTACGAAGGCCCGGGCTGCATGGAGTGTGCCGGAACGGGGTTCCACGGACGAACGGCAATCCATGAACTTCTGGACCTCACGGATCACATCCGCGAGCTGATTCTCGAGCGGCGTCCAAGTTCCGAGATTCGGCGCGCAGCGCGTGAGGAAGGAATGCACTTCCTGCGCGAGGCTGCTCTGGAAAAGATAAAGGCCGGTCTTACGACATTGAAGGAAATCAACAAAGTCACGTTTATCGAGTCGACCCGCTAATGACGGAACGAAAGACTGTAGTCCGCTTGCCTCACATCGCCTGCGAGATCACGTCGCAGGGCGTGGCCGCTGCACGTTCGGAGGGCAAGCCTGGAACGATCGTGGCGACGCACTCCCGCGCACTTGCGGCCGGAATCGTGACGCCCGCACTGAATGCACAAAATGTGCAGGATGCACCTGCGCTGCGCAGTGCAATCGAAGATGCGCTCTCTGGCGTTGGAGGGCGCGGCCAGGAGGTGGTCGCAGTGCTGCCGGATTCAGCCGTGCGCGTCACATTGCTGGATTTTGATTCCCTTCCTCCCCGCCGGAGTGAAGCGGAAGCAGCCGTGCGTTTCCGCCTGCGCAAGTCTCTTCCCTTCGATCTTGACAAAGCGTCGCTGAGCTTTGATGCTCAGGAAACTTCAAAGGGACTTCACGTGGTAACCGCGATTGTGCTGCGCAGCGTGTTGGAAGAGTACGAAGAGGCATTCCGTAGCGCAGGCTGCTCTCCGGGAGTCGTGCTACCCTCCAGCCTTGCGGCTTTGGGAGCTGTGGAAGAAACAACGCCCTGCATGCTACTGAAGCTCTCAGCGGATACAACCTCTGTCGCTGTCGTGAAAGACGGCCAGTTGTTGCTTTTCCGAAGTCTGGAAGGGTCGGGAGCGACTCCAACAGCTCAGCATATGGCCGATGATATTTATCCCTCGCTCGTGTACTTCCAGGATAACTACGGGAGCAGCGTTGAGGAATTGCTGGTTAGCGGAGTATCGGGACTGAATGAATTCGCACCTGCCCTGAAGGAACAGACCAGCGTCAATGTGCGAGAACTGATTGGATCGAGCGTGATATCCGGAAATCTGCGCCATGAATTTGCAGGTGTAATTGGAGCGCTGCTCTAAGAAAGAGGAACGTGACGGTGCGACTAAACATCAATCTGGCGACGAAGCCGTACCAGGATGTCCGCCGCGTCCTGCTGCAATGGGGCGGACTGGTTCTGCTGCTTGCTGTGTGCACGGCGGCGCTGTCATGGACAGCACTTTCTGCGTGGCGGGATTCTCGCAGCGTGAATGCGAGGATCACCGCACTGCAATCCGAAATTGCCGCACTAGACCGGCAACGAAGTGAAGCCCAGGCGGTTTTGCAGCTTCCGCAGAATAGCTCCGTCGTAGATGACTCGAAATTTCTGAACGGACTGATCGCGCGAAAATCGTTCTCATGGACTCGCGCGTTTATGCAATTGGAAGAGATCATGCCTCCCAGGCTGCACGTAGTCTCAATTGCGCCTCAATTGCAACCGAAGACGAACACCGTGGAAGTGCATCTCACGGTGGCGGGCACATCGCGCGAAGCGGCGGTTGAACTGGTGAAGCGTTTGGAGCAGTCGCCATCCTTCCGCGAAGCTCGCATTTCGAGTGAAAGCGAGTCGCATGAGAAAGACAGCACCGACACGGTCAGATTTCAGTTGAATGCGGTGTACGTTCCTCAGGTGGGCCACCCCAGTGAGCAGCAAAAGGCTCCATCTAAGGCCGAGAAAGCAAAAGGAGGTGCCCAATGAGAGGCAATCTCCGGGATGTACGCGTACAGCTTCTGATTATCGTGGGAATCCTGCTACTGGTGGATCTGGTTGCAATTGTTGTGCTGGTTTCTCCCACCAGCCGCTCGCGAGGCGCGGAGTTCGAAAGATTGCGCTTGGAGAAGATTGACAAGACCCGTGCCTCCGCATCCGCAAGGGGCATGGACGAAAAAATCACGACAGCGCGTGAGCAGGAAGCAACATTCAATGAAGAGAGGCTGGCAAGCCGATATTCGACAATGTCAGAGCAGATTTCGCACATCGCCAAAGAGGCTGGCGTGAGTGTTGCGAATGTGAAATATGATGAGAACACTACCGACAAGAGTACGCCGAGCGGCTACGACGAAATCGGCATTTCGATTCAGATACGCGGAAGCTACGACCAGAATATCCGGTTTATCAACGCGGTCGAGAGGCAGAAGTTGATGCTGCTGATTGATGGAGTCAGCTTCGGGGGGATGCAAGGTGACAGTCTCACCGTATCGGTCCACCTCTCCACTTTCTTAAGGAGCGCGGCATGAAGGCAGCCACCGAGAGCAAGACGAAGCTCTACACTGCGATTGTGCTGTGCGTTGTGGCGGTCGTTGCTGTGATCTGGGTTCTGCTTCCCAGCATCTCCTCAGGTGCGCCAGCTACGCACTCTGCCTCTCCGGCGGTGAGAGCAAAGGTGACAACTGCGGATACGCTTGATCCCCGCCTTCGCCTCGATCTGTTAGCCAGTGCTGAAGGAGTGAAATACGAAGGCAAGGGGAAGAACATCTTCCGCGCCTCAACGGAGCCGGTCACCATCGACCGGGTGAACGTGCCGCCACTGTACCGTGACCAGCGCCAGGCACAACAACAGAACAACACGCCGCCACCACCGCCACCTATCAACTTGAAATATTTTGGCATCAGCAACAGCAAGGGTGAAAAGCCAAAGGCGTTTCTCTCGCAAGGTGACGATGTTTGGATCGCGCACGAGGGTGACGTGGTAAATCGACATTACAGGATTGTTCGCATCTCTCCAAGAGACGTTGAGGTAGAAGACTTGCTGAACAACCACCGCGAGAACATTCCCCTGACACAGGGATGACGGCAATGACCATAATCAGAAGGCTGAGCGGGCGCAGCAGTGTGCGGGGGGATTCCGGCTACATGCTGCTAGTCCTGATGATCGCCGTTGCAGTACTGATGATTACGATGCTGAGCGTAGTGCACGACTACAAGAAGGGGATCCAGCGCGACCGCGAGGTCGAGATGATTCACCGCGGCGAGCAGTATGAGCGCGCGATCAAGCGTTTTTACAAGAAGAACAGCCGGTACCCGGTAAGCCTTGAGCAGTTGGAAGACATGAACAAGGTCCGCTACCTGCGCAAGAGATACAAAGATCCCATGTCTTCGGACGGTGAGTGGAAGGTGGTACATCCCACTGACTTCAAAATGACGGGTTCTGTAACACCAGCGGCAACCGGCGCAGCAACAACCGACCCAAATGCAAAGGTAGACCCATCCCAAACTACTCCGGACGCGGGCAGCAACACAACTGGAGTGAACCAGGGCGGCGGTACAGGAAGCGCTTCGGGGACGAGCACAGGAACAAGTGGCGGCTCAGATTCAGGAAACGGCGTGGGTACCAGCGCCTTTGGCAACAACAGCGGCAGCACGGCAACCGGAACGTCCGCCACACCGAGCGCGTTTGGCACACCCTCAGGAGCAAACAATGCTGCAAATGGGCAGGTCCTTGGCGGCGGAGACATTTACGGCGTGGTGAGCAAGTCGAAGAACAAAGGCTTCCACATATACGGTGAAAAAGAAAAGTACAACGAATGGTTCTTCATCTATGACCCGAACCAGGATCTCACTAGTGCGGGCGCTATTGGCCGCCTGTTGGTTGGACCCTATAATCCGAAGATGTTTGTAGGCAGCGCGAACTCTGGTCTGAACTCCAACAAGGGAACCTCCGGCAGCAGTGGAACCGGCGGCAGCCCGGGAACAATAAATACTCCCAGCGGGAGCACATCAGGGACAGCCACTCCGACCCAGCCCGCTCAGTAGAGCTCCCTTCTTTCGAAGCATGAAAAACCTCGCCCATGAGCGAGGTTCTTGCGTTTCCAGAGGAGCTACGCGCTACACGCTAAACGAAGAGCCGCAACCGCAAGTGCTCTTGACGTTCGGGTTCTCAAACTTGAAACCCGCGCCTTCGAGTGTCTCAATGTAATCGACGCTTGCGCCCTGCAGATACATAAGCGAGGTTGCATCGACATACAGTTTCAGTCCCTCGAATTCGAAGGTCTTGTCCATGGCTCCTGCGCCGTTCTCAAACTGCATGCTGTAGGAGAAACCAGAGCAACCACCACCTACGACACCCACACGAAGACCAGTGGGAACAGGAGTCTGCTGCGCCATGATTTCTTTCACTTTTGCAATCGCAGAAGCAGTAAGCGTAAGAGGGGCGCTCTTAACTTCGGGAGTTGTGGTGGGCGTGGACATGGTTTTCTCTCCTCAACAAAGAATGATTATAGCAAATGATATCGTACCTGTCACATCTGGTTGTGACGGACAACCCGCACACACTTCAGACTCGTATTCTTGGATGCTGCCGAGTTACCAGAGTCGCAAAAGAATCGCATTTGGAAAGGACTGCTGGTTCTTTGGCGTGGTTGGAATCGTTTGTAGATTCCTGCCCCTCCAGTGCCATCCTTATTGTTTGGAGAAAGGCTCGAAGACGAGCGGATTCGGGCGGCGTACGTTTCCAATGCGTACCACCCGTTTACCCTCCAGGAAGCCTATCAGCGTCTCTCTCAGTATTTCTCCCCGCCATCCGTCGAGAACGTCGGGCGCCGGTGTGCCTTCCTGATCCAGAAACCAGCGAACCATCTCCTGCAGATCGCTGGTAGTAGCCAGCAGCGCGGTGTCAACATCCGCTTCCGCCGCAAGATTGCCAACTGCAACGGAGAGAAGTTTGGTCAGCACAGCCACCTGCGGAGGATCATCCCGACGTTCATTGCTGGGAAGTTCCGCATCCGGGATGGCGCGCGCGACAGCAACGGCGTCCACCACTCCCTGTTCCGCTTTGCGAAGCAGCCGGCTATCAAGCCCGCGAATCGAGAATAAATCTTCGACCGTCGTGGGCGACCGCCGCGCTACCTCAATCAACATACTGTCGCCGAGCACACGAGCCACCGGAACATTAAGGCTGCGGGCCTGCCGGTCACGCCAGCGCCATACCTCGCGGAGCACCGCGAGTTGTCTGCGGCTCAGCCGGGCACTACCGGAAATTTTCCAGCGCTCGTCCTCTCGCATCACGGCCTTCACCAGATGGTCGCACTCCCCACGAACCCAACTCGTGCGCTCAAGCTTTTCGGCACGAGCCAGAATCTTTTCACGCATCGGCAAAAGGTAGCGTACATCGTCCGCCGCATATTCAAGCTGCACTGGACGTAGTGGCCTTTTCCGCCAATCCGTAAAGCTCTCTCCGCCGTTTACCTTGGCGTTCAAAATTCGCAGACAGAGATTGGTGTGTGAGAGCGGATAACCGAAGCCGAGCAAACCCGCCGCCACCTGCAAATCGAGCACGCAGGCCGGAGCAACTCCAGCACCCTTTGCACAGAACTTGATCTCCTGACGCGCGGCCACGGTCACAATCTCGCGACCGGGAGACGCCAACAGCTTCCACATGGGTTCAAGAGCAGGAAGCACAATGGGATCAACGATGTAGATACGCTCCGGCGTAGAGAGCTGCACCAAACACAGTTCCGGTTCGTAGCGGCCTTCGGAGATAAACTCCGTGTCCAGGCCGATTACTGTCTGAGAG
>Ga0224527_1001532_pt1 | contig 11337 bp, 12 predicted proteins | sample CBST0metaG_FD_179882 | JGI IMG/M metagenome (GOLD analysis project Ga0224527, IMG submission 179882) | Peat soil microbial communities from Stordalen Mire, Sweden - C.B.S.T0 | ecosystem: Environmental > Terrestrial > Soil > Wetlands > Peat | place: Sweden: Norrbotten County, Stordalen Mire... | reverse complement strand
GAAGGATGGAGTGCTTGCTAAGTCTAAGAAAAGAAATGGTAGGCACGAGGAGACTCGAACTCCTGACCTCTACCGTGTCAAGGTAGCGCTCTAACCAACTGAGCTACGCGCCTACATTCGGTGCTGCCGATCAAACTAGAACGATTGTAACCTGAGTGCTCAGCGCAGGCAAATTTGTGGAAATGGTGGTCGGCAAGAGACTACTTGGCACACGGGAAGCCACGGAGCAGCGGTGAAGTCCGAGCGGTGACCTGGGCAGCCTTGCAGGTGCGTGCTCATGATTAGAACAGAAGTTCGGCTGGCGGCGTGAGTTCTTGGGGTGCGTGATTTCGCCGAAAAAGTCGGGCTCCGTTTACGCCGCGCAACTGCGTGCGACCTTTGCTTACGCAGAGGATCGCGCCCTCGCGCAGGCCGATCACAGGAGTTTCATTTTCTTCGAGGTATTGCAGCAGACGCTCCTCGCGCGTTTCGCCCATGTGTTTGGAATCGGGGTCTGGGTCCTGGTAGTGAGGATTGATCTGGAAAGGCACGAGATTCAGTGCTCCTAGGCTTGGCGGCTCTACTATGGGCATGTCATTCGTTGTCCGAATAGTGGGACAGGTTACGTTTGATCCGGCACTGGCTCCCATGTAGATCATTCCTTGGCTCACTCGATTGCGGATGGCCTCCACAAGATCGAGTTCATATAACGCTTTGAGTAACCGGAACGTATTGCCGCCGCCGACAAAGATAGCATCCGCTTCGTCCAGAGCGCGTCGAGGCGAGACGGCATCCTCGATGGAAGCACACGACAGTCCCATGCTCTGAAAGCGCGCGACGGCCTTTGCGGCGTAGGCTGAGCGATCTGCAAGCGCGTAAGGAAGAAAAATCACACGTCTGGCGTCGCCGAGAATATTGCGAACCTCAGGCTCGGCATGGTCGAGGTATCCCGTGCCAAATACGGTAGAGGTGCTGATGAGAAGCAACCTGGGGAGCAGTGTCATTCTAAAGAAATTATCAGAGGCGAGCGCATAGCCCAAGTGCAGAGAATACAAAGATCACTTTTCGAAACGCAGGAGGACGGGGCGTGGTGCGGGAAACTCGACAGGCAGTGTAGCCAAAGCCATATGCTGTCTGGCCTCGTCCATGTTGCTGGCAACCATTTCGAGCGCTCCATTCCTGAGCACCAGCACGGCATCGCAGCGTTCGAGAGTACTGAGTCGATGGGCAATCATGAACGTCGTGCGGTGGGCCATGAGAGTATCAAGAGCTTCCATGATGAGTTGTTCGGTACGAGTGTCCACGGCGCTGGTAGGCTCATCGAGAATCAACATGGGAGCATCCTTGAGAAAGGCGCGCGCGATAGCAATACGTTGACGTTCGCCGCCGGAAAGCCTGACCCCGCCGTCTCCAATCAGCGTGTCATAGCCCTGTGACAGGCGTTCGATAAAGTCATGGGCGTTAGCCAACTTTGCCGCACGCACAACCTCGGCGCGCGAGGCCTGCGGAAGAGCATAGGCTATGTTGCCGGCGATGCTGGTGGAAAAGAGCATGGGTTCCTGCAGAACGATGGAAAACTGCTGGCGCAATCCCGCAAGGTTGTACTCGCGAAGATCGGTTCCGTCGATGAGGATGGCCCCATCGGATGGGTCGTAGAAACGCGTAAGAAGGTTGACAAGTGTGCTCTTGCCAGAGCCGCTCGGCCCCATCACTCCAACGCGCTGACCAGATCGAATATGAAACGAGATGTCATTGAGAACGCTGCGACCGCCGCTGGTGTACTGGAAAGAGACATGGCGAAACTCGACTTCGCCGCGAGCACGAGGCAGCATCGCGGCGGTCGGAACATCCGCGAGTTCAGGAGTTTCATCGAGAAGCGCAAATGCGCGGTGGAGGCTGGCGAAAGACGACTGCAACTCGGGAAGCTGGGTGCTTATGGTGCGGAGCGGCTCGTATAGCTGAGCCATGTAGGCCATGACTAGGAGGAACTCACCGACAGACATTGCCTGCTGACGAACCTCGGTCACTCCCATGACCAGCGCAACCGCAGTGCCGAGCGCAATACAAAACCCAATGAGTACATGGAAGCCAGCCTGGGTGGAGGCCAACCGGATCTGCTCGGTCATGCGCTGGCGGGACTTGCGGCGGAATTGCTCGTCCTCGTAAGCCTCTTGCCCAAACGCTTTGACAGCACGAAGACAACTCAGTGCCTCGTGCAGAATCAGCATGGCGGAGCTGTCGAGTTCGCGCACTTCATCGTATCGCTTGCGCACCTTGCGGCTCGAGTTGCGCGCGAGCACGAAGAGAACCGGCGAGAGAATGGCCGCAAGGGATGCGATGTGCCAACTAATGCGCATGGTGACCAGCAACATGGCAATGAATGTGAATACCGCGGAGAGGATGGGAACCAATCCCTGAAGTAAGAGATTCTGAATGGCAGGTGCGTCGTACTGAATGCGGTAAGCAATATCATTCGAACCACGGCGGTCATGGACGGAGAGGCTGAGGCGCTGCGCGTGGAAGAGCAACTGTCCACGCAGGTCATGCACTAACTTCTCTCCTGTATATGTAGAGAGCAACCAGCTTGCGAGCGACTGCAGGCAGTTGAGCAACGCGATCACCACGAGCAGGGTGGCGCAGATAACCAGTGCGCCATTGGATGCCGTGAACCATCGGTGAGGGAACGGCATGGCACGCAGCCAGTTGGGAAGAGCACGGGTGCCGAGCACATTATCCAGGGCAATCTTCAATGGCAGGGGGGCAAGCAGCATGACAGGAGTGGAGAGCAGGCTCAACAGGCTGATGCCGGCCAAATGAGGCCAGCATGGTCGTGCTTCGCGAAAGACCTTCCACAGCAGAGAAGGGCTGGGGGGTACTTGAATGCCTGATGAGCCCATGAAAGCGCATCGCCTTGAACTTGGAATGCTATGAGGTTATGGGCAAAGCGAGCGCTCCACAATCAGGTTCTGCTACTAAGAACAGCAGAATCGAACCCTAGTTCCACGAGTTGCTCGGAGAGTTCTCAGGACCTCCCTGACCACACAAAACGTGTCCGTAATTGGGAAGCTCAAGAATGGGAAACAAGAGGAAGCAAAGAACCTCCAATCATAAAGGATTTCTGAGAAAGTGCTTCGGTCGGAGTCATCCTTAAGCTTCACTCACGTATCGGAGCGGAAACGGAAATGCGAATCCTTGTTGTAGAAGATGACGCCGCACTGGCGTCTTACATTCGGAAAGGTCTGGAATCGGAACACTACGCCGTCGACGTGGCGCTAGATGGAGAACAGGGCGCACTGATGGCGTCCGAGTTGGATTACGACCTTCTCGTGCTCGATCTTAACCTTCCCAAATTGGACGGCATTTCACTGCTACGAAATCTGCGTCCCTACAAGCCGCAGATCCCTGTGCTGGTGCTTACAGCTCGACCGCGTGTTGAAGACCGTGTTCATGCGCTGGACAACGGTGCTGACGACTGCATCAACAAACCATTCTCCTACTCAGAACTTTCGGCCCGTGTAAGGGCATTAATGCGCCGCGGAAGACCTTCCGTAGAGTCGGTTCTGCAGGTAGCGGATCTGCAACTGGACCGCGTGGAGCGAAAAGTGAGCCGCAACGGTCGACGCATTGAGTTAACCGCCAAAGAGTTCGCCTTGCTGGAATACCTGATGCGAAACGCGGGACGACGCATCACACGTTCCATGATCATCGAGCACGTATGGAATATCAGCTTTGATACCAGCACCAACGTCGTCGACGTTTATATCAATTACCTCCGCAAGAAGGTGGATGAAGGTGCGCCCTTCCGGCTTATACACACGGTGCGCGGAGTGGGCTACGAACTTAGCGACCAGTCTCACGAGGTGGCATGACCGAACCACATACATTGCTAGACGAAACATTCCATGCTCTGGCACAGCCTCTGATGGCGCTGCGCGCCACTGTGGAACTAGGATTGGCTGAGGCTCCGAGCAAGTTAGACGCGCCGCAGGTTCTGGGCGAATGTCTGAGATTACTTGATCAGTTGACGGATCAGATGTCGATCATGCGAGAGATTGCCAGTGTTGAGGATGCACCATCTCTGGAGTCTCGCGATGGCGATGCAATACTGCGCGGATGTGCGGACGAGATGGCCACGGTGGCGCAGGAGTACGGAGTAGCGATCCACGTTGATGCGTCGGTCACTATGATCGAGTGTGATGAACCAACCTTCCGGCGCGCTGCGTTTGTTCTGCTCGATGCAATGATCGCGGCCATGCCACATGGCGGAGAGATCAGATTGGGGCTCATCGAGGATGGGGATTGCCTGCAACTCGTGGTTAGCCCTGAGACGCGTGCCGGACTTCGCCACAAACTCTGCTGGAAACTGATGCAAGCTGCAGGCGGCTCTGCGAAGACTTGCGCTGACGGCAGCACGTCAGTGATGTTTCGGAAGGCGTCGTGTCGGCAACTTCAGTAAGTTTCTTTAATGAATGAGTAAGTTCTAACTCCCCTTTAATCTGCTTCCAAGAAGGACACTGTAGAAATAGATCATGACAGCTGCACACAATCTGATTTCATCCGCGCCCCGTTTCTCCGCCGCACGCATGGCGGCGGCATCCATTCTGATTGCCACTCCCAACGCGCTGCTGCGCAAGCAGTTGGCTGAGGCATTGCGCGAAGTGACGGTCGTGGAGGAGGCTCGGACGGGTGCGGAAGCGCTCGAGCAGCTTCAGAAACATGGCGCGCGCATCGCCGTACTGGATCGCAAGTTTCCTGACCTCAATTGCGAAGAGCTGATTGGCGTGATGGAACACGACTTTCCCGGGACCGACATCTTGCTGATGGATGGCGTAAGCGGCCTCGTCGATCTCCCGCAAGAGATGTGCGGTGATGTGGCCTTCGGCTGGCTGCAAGCCTGGAACCTCGCCGGGGGGCGCTCGCCAGAGGCACATCCGATACCCCAAGCCGCTACCGTTGCAGAGCCAATGCTGCTGCCAGGGATGGTGGGCGTAAGCGCACCAACGCGCGAAGTCTCACGGCTGGTTAGAGCCGTGGCGCGTCACTCCACTGCAGTACTCATCACTGGCGAAACAGGCGTAGGCAAGGAAGTCGTCGCTGAGGCTGTGCATAAACTCAGCCAGCGGGCGGAGAAGCCGTTTGTCATCGTGAACTGCGCGGCAATTCCCGAAGCACTAGTAGAGGCCGAGCTGTTTGGCCACACTCGCGGAGCATTCACGGGAGCGGTGCAGTCGCGCTTGGGAAAGATACACTCGGCCCAGGGAGGAACCCTCTTCTTCGATGAAATCGGTGAACTGCCACTGGCGAGCCAGTCCAAACTCCTGCGTTTCCTAGAGAGCGGCGAGGTGCAGCGGTTGGGTACCAGCGATGTTTTCTGCCTGGATGCCCGCATCATTGCCGCCACCAACGTTGACCTTGAGAGAAGAATAGAGCAGGGATTGTTCCGTGAAGATTTATTCTACCGGCTCTCGGTTTTTCCTATCGAATTGCCGCCCTTGCGCGAGCGGGCCGAGGATATTCCTCTTCTGGCACGCTACTTCCTCGAAAAGCTCACCGGGGGCACAGCAGTGAGGCTGAGCGAGGCAGCAGAGGCAAAGCTCTCAGCGCATCGCTGGCCAGGAAACATCCGCGAGTTGCGCAATGTGATCGAGAGGGCTTTTGTGTTGGCAGATGGATGCTCCGAGATCACGCCGGAACATATTCTTGTGCGCAAGCCATGCGGATCCGCGCGCGTCAGCTCAGAAAGTTCTTAGCTGCAGGTCTCTCAATTGGAAGCTCCCGTGCATAGACAATAGAGAGACACCCTGGGTTTCTGAGAGGACGGACATGATGATCCCCGAGATAGTAGGCTGCAACGCAGAACTGCGGAGGGCTGTGATGCAGACAGCGGACGCCTTGGAGCAGGGAGGCCATGTAGTGATCGAAGGCGAGACCGGGAGCGGACGTCGTCTTCTAGCGCGAAGCACCTGGCAACGCCGCACGCCTGGCGCGCGCTCGCTTTTCACCTTGGATTGCCACATGTTTGGCGGGGCCACAGCCGAGGAACTTCTATTCGGCGACCACTCTGGCTCAAACAACCGCTTCGCACTCAATCCTGAACGATTCCATCTTGCGATGTCGGGAGGCCTGCTTCTGTTGCATGCCGAGAAGCTTTCGGTACGAGCACAGACCCGCCTTGCCCAGGCTATCGATCCGTTGTTATCCCGACCCCGTGGAACTGGCATGCAGATGATCGTGACCTGCACGCCGCAGCCTGCAGGGGCGCTGCCGCTGTACCCCGGTCTCGCCAACATCTTGCTGCCTGTCCGGATGCCCCCGTTGCGCGAGCGCATCGAAGACATTCGTCCCATCGCGGAGTCATTTCTGCGCAATGCGTCTCCGTTCGAGAGAGTGCACTGCTCACAGGCACTGATCGACAAGTTTTGCGCATATCAGTGGCCCGGCAATGTCACCGAGTTGCGCTCGGTCCTGCGTCGGTTACTGCTGGAGGCACATCACGGACTTCTCGACGTGCGTCACGTTGCCGACCTTATGTGCCGCGACGCAACCTGTTTCGCGCTCATGCAGGGAGTTCACTCCACCATGGAGATGCCATTCGGCGTTCTACAGCAGGCACTCGCGCCCGAGATTAGGAGTCAGCAATGAGCCTGATAGACACATCAATGATGCAGCGGCTCAGCCACTTTCTGGATGCGACCGCTGCCCGCGGCGGCGTAATCGCCAGCAACATCGCGAACATTGACACGCCCGGCTATCACGCACGAGACGTTGATTTCCGCAGCCAATTGGCGACGATGATGAACGACAACGAGGAAAATACGCCAGCAGCTCCGCGAATCGTCGAGGTTGCTGGGCTCACCGAAAGGCCTGACGGCAACAACGTGAACATGGACCGCGAGGGACTTGCTCTCGCCCAGGCACAGTTGCAGTTTCAGACCGGAGTGGCGTTCATGAAGGCCGAAATTCACCGTTTGACACAGGCAATCCACGAAGGAGGCCAGCAATGAATCTATTTGGTGTCATGGGAATCAGCGCGAGCGGCCTCAACGCCGAGCGCACGCGCGCCGAGGTGGTGGCCGGCAACATGGCCAATGCCGAGAGCACGCGCACCGCTGAAGGTGGCCCATATCAGAGAAAAGAAGTTGTGCTGCAAAGCCAGGGGCCATCTAGTTTCCGAATGCAACTTGCCAATAGCACGGGCAATCAGTCCGGCGGTTTAGCGGGCGGAGTTCAAGTGCGCTCAATTGTCTCGGATACGGCCTCACCAATCATGCGTTATGAACCCACGCATCCAGATGCGGATGCCAACGGCTTTGTCGCTTACCCCAATATCAATCCCGTGCTGGAAATGACCGATCTCATGGGCGCCGCACGTGCGTACCAGATGAACGCCTCCGCGGTGCAGGCCGCCAAGGCAATGATCCAGCAATCCATCGAACTACTGAAATAGGAGTCTGAAATCCATGTTTATCCCACCAACCTCATTGGGCAGCGTGGCGAGCGCTGTCAGCAACGCACTCGTTCCCGCAGCCGGTGCCGAGGGTAGCTTCGCCAAGACATTAACAGCGGCCGTACAACAGGTGAACAACTTGCAAACCACAGCCGAGCAGAAAGTAACGAACCTGATTTCGGGAACCGGCGAGGACGTACACGCTGCGACGCTCTCGGTTGAACATGCATCGCTAGCCTTTGACCTGATGCTGCAAGTGCGCAACAAAGTAGTAGGCGCGTATCAAGAAATCTCAAAGTTACAGTTTTAAAGGCCCGTAAATGAGTGAGCCAAAAAGTTTCGGGCAAGTTGCTGGGCAGTTGCGCGAGTTCGCGGGCGGCCTCTCGACGCGGCAGCGCATGCTGCTGGGCGGAGGAGCGCTCTTAGTAGCAGTAGTGCTGTTCACATTCGTACACATGTTAGGCAAGCCCGAGATGACGGCGCTTTACTCCAACATGGAACCCACGGATGCGCAGGCTATGGGCCAGCACCTCAGCGCGAAGAACATCCACTACGAGCTTTCGCCGGACGGCAAATCCATACTGGTTCCCGCCGATCAACTGGACACGGCGCGACTGGAGATTGCTACCAACGGCACACCACGCAGCGGGAGGCTCGGCTTTGAACTCTTCGACAAATCCAACTGGGCAGCCAGCGACTTTGACGACAAAGTAAACTATCAGCGCGCCCTGGAGGGCGAGCTCGAACGCACGATCCAGGCGATGGCCGGAGTGGAGGCGGCGCGCGTTCATCTGGCAATTCCTCCCGATTCGATCTACTCCGGACAAGACCGGCAGGCCAAGGCTGGAGTCATCCTCAAGTTGAAAGATCACCGCCTGACCCCAGCCATGAGGCTTGCCGTACAGCGGTTAGTGTCAAGCGCAGTAGACAAACTCGATGCACAGAGCGTGACAGTGGTGGACGCGGACGCCGGAGCAGGCTCCGGCGCGGCATCGGCACAATCCGCAAGCGAAGAGCGTAGCTCGGAAGAAATATTGGCAGATCGGCTCATTCGCACGCTCGAACCTGTGGTGGGCGGCGATCACGTGCGCGCTACCGTGCATGCGGAGTTCGACCCGAGCACGGTGGAAGAGCAGCAGGAAAGCTACGATCCGACGAAGATTGTGGCGATCACCATGCAACGCACCGAAGAAACAAACGGCGGAACCCAGCCGGGCGGCGCAGCAGGAACCGCCTCCAATGTGCCAGGCGGAGGAACTCCTGTCAAAACATCGGGCGAGTCACAGGCACAATCGAAATCAGAGAATGGTACCTACGCGGTCAACAAAATTGTGCGCCACTCCTCGGAGCCCGCAGGTCGTCTGAAGCGGTTGGCTGTAGCCGTGCTCGTGGATGATGCCTTCAATCCCGGCAACAAGAGCAACCCTCGGCAGAAGCGCTCACCAGAGGAGTTGAAGAGCATAGAAGAAATAGCCAAGGCCTCAGTGGGCTTTGACAGCGCACGCGGAGACATTCTCACGGTGCAGAACATTACATTCCAGGTTATACCGGTAGAAGTGCCCGTGCCGCCGACAAAGATCCAGAAAGTCAGGACCATACTGATGGACTGGAGCGGTTACATACGAATGGCTGCAATGCTATTGCTGTTCGGAGTTACCTACTTACTCGTTTTGCGCCCAGTGAAGAAGCAGATCATAAAAGCGCTCAACTCCGCTGACCATCGTGCCGAGCTGGCTTCCGCGACCGTTGCGTCGGCGGCAGCGCTATCTGAGCCGATGGCTGAAGAGGGCGTTGGCGGCTCAGACGTAAAGAAGTTGAAGGCCGAAATCTCCACTCGCGTGAAGCAGGAACCACTCAGTGCTTCGCGGCTGGTGCAGAGTTGGCTTCGTGAGGAAGGAAGCTAATGGCCAAGGCCGACGGACGAGCTCACCCTGGACTCCGCAAAGCCGCGATGTTGCTGGTTCTTCTCGGGGAAGAGACCGCCAGTGTCATCTTTCGCAATCTGAATGAAGACGAAGTGCAGAGCATTACACAGGAGATTTCGGAGATCGGCACGATCAATCCGGAAGAAGCGACCAAGATTCTGAACGAGTACCACAATCTGGCTATAACACAGGATTACATCTCCCAAGGTGGAATGCAGTACGCCGAGCGCGTGCTAATAAGGACACTTGGGGAGGAAGGCGCGCGCGCCATGCTGGATGCTGTGGGCCGGGCGCAGGAACTGAGCGCGAGCAAGCTTGACTCCCTGCGGAAAGCCGACCCGCAACAATTGGCGAAGTTTTTGGAAGGTGAGCACCCGCAGACCATTGCACTCATCATGGCTCACCTGGACCCCAAGCAGGGCTCGGCACTGTTAATGAAATTGACGGAAGAAACTCGTGCGGCCGCCGTGAAGCGCCTGGCCGAGTTGCGCCAGTTCTCGCCGGAGATGGCGCAGAAAGTCTCTGTGGTGCTGCATAAGCGCCTGCAGGCATTAGGGGAGCAGAGCCGCAGGGCGTACGCCGGGTTCAAAGGAGTCGCCGATCTGCTCAACCGTATGGAACCAGCCGCTGGAAAGGTAATCCTGGAAATCATCGAGCGCGACGACGCGAAGCTGGCATTGAGCATCCGCAACCTGATGTTCACCTTTGACGACTTGCTGGGAGTCACCGAGGTCGCCATCCGCGAACTGCTTTCACAAGTCGACAAGAAAGTACTGGCACAGGCACTCAAGGGCGCTTCCACACAGCTACGGGATCATCTTTTCAAATCGATGTCCACGCGCGCGGTGGACATGCTGAAGGAAGACATGGAAAGCCTGGGACCGCTGCGCAGCCGCGATGTAGCCAAGGCACAGCAGGAGTGCGTTTCCGTAGCACGCAAACTAGAGGCGCAGGGAAAGATTGTCCTCAAACAGGAGAACGAAGATGAACTCGTCGTCTGAGCCCGTCACGAACACCGTTTACGCACGCATGGAATACAGTGAGTCAGGTGAATATGCGACGACTGGGCGCGCTCCGGAAAGCGAAGTCGACCAGCAACCCGCTGTCGAAAACGAGGAAGCGCAGCAACCAGACCCCGCCGTCATTTTCGCTAACCGACTCGAAGAGGAGACCCGCGCCATCGCTGCACAGAGCCGGGCGGAGATCGAACGGGAAGTTCAGCGCGCTCGTGGTGCAATCGGCGAAGCCGTCTCCCACTTTTCAGAGCAGCGTGATACTTACTTCCGGCAGGTGGAGGGGGAGGTAGTGCAATTGGCGCTAGGTATAGCGCGTCGCATCATTCATCGTGAGAGTCAAGTGGACCCGAAGATGATTGCAGCGCTGGTGCACTACGAATTGGATCAACTTGACACTGCGACCAGCGTTCGCCTGGTTGTGGCGCCCGATGCACTCGGTTACTGGAACGATGCCGCATCATCGATGCCGCGCACAGTGGAGGTAGTAGCTGACCGGTCGATTACGCCAGGCACCCTTCGCATGGAGACCGCACTGGGCTCCACCGCAATCAACTTCGAAGGCGAACTGAAAGAGATCGAGCGCGGCTTCTTTGACCTGCTCTCGCATCGTCCTGCAGCGGAAGAGGCCCGGACAGCCCGCGTGCAATGATCCTTGACCGGTACAACCAAGTTCTCCAACAGATGCCGGACCGGATCTGGAGCGGGCGTATCTCCCGTGCGCTTGCGGGGCTCATCGAATCGGTCGGCCCCCATTGCGCGCTCGGCGATTGCTGCACGATCCGCGACCGTAAGGGCAACGAAGTGGAGGGCCAGGTTGTCGGCTTTCACGGTTCAACAGTTCTCTCCATGCCACTCTATCCAGCCACTGGCGTGCGCTTCGGAGACACGGTTTCCACTTCAGGTGCGCGGCCCTGCATAAGAGTGAGCGAAGCGATGATGGGGCGCGTGGTGGACGCACAAGGCTATGCAA
>Ga0224527_1001530_pt1 | contig 11364 bp, 10 predicted proteins | sample CBST0metaG_FD_179882 | JGI IMG/M metagenome (GOLD analysis project Ga0224527, IMG submission 179882) | Peat soil microbial communities from Stordalen Mire, Sweden - C.B.S.T0 | ecosystem: Environmental > Terrestrial > Soil > Wetlands > Peat | place: Sweden: Norrbotten County, Stordalen Mire... | reverse complement strand
GGGGAGTATCGGGTATTTTACCCATGGCTATTTACTGCTGTGAGCATGATATTGAGCACATGGTTGTTGCTCCTGATAATGTGCAAGAAGCTTTATTAGTCGAAGGCGTTACTATTTTTGCTCCCCTCACGTTGGCTCAACTTGTACTGCATCTTAATAATGTGGAGCAATTGCCTGTCGAAAGCCAACGGTCTGTAACGAATCTACCAATAGGCGTTAGGGAAGACTTTGCTGATGTTCAAGGACAGATTGTGGCCAAGCGCGCTTTAGAAATTGCGGCAGCAGGGGGGCATAATATATTATTAATTGGACCACCAGGATCAGGAAAAACAATGTTAGCTAGGCGTATTACCTCGATCCTGCCAACCCTGTCTGCTCAGGAATCACTAGAAATCACCAAGATCTACAGTATTGCTGATTTGCTTCACAATCATGCAGGGTTAGTAACAACAAGACCATTTCGTAGCCCCCATCATACTATTTCAAGTGCAGGCATGGTAGGAGGTGGGCGTATTCCCAGACCTGGTGAAGTTACCTTAAGCCATAATGGCGTCCTCTTTCTCGATGAACTTGCGGAATTCCCTCGCATGGTACTAGAAGGTTTGCGCCAACCCTTAGAAGATGGGCATGTAACAATATCGAGGGTCAATGCCTCTTTTTGCTATCCCGCAAGACTCATGCTGATCTCTGCCTTAAATCCGTGTCAGTGTGGCTTTTTTGGTGATTCTCGTCAAGTTTGTTCTTGTACGAGTGGTGATGTCAAGCGTTATCGCAAGCGAATTTCTGGACCACTCCTTGATCGTATGGATCTCTATGTTCATGTACCACGGTTGGAATATAATGAAATGGTGAATACAGTGCCGACAGAATCATCTTCAACGATCAGGCAACGAGTTGCTCGGGCTCGGGATGTACAATACGCACGTTTAAGTAACGATAATATCTTTTGTAATGCCCATATGGGGCATAAACAGATCAAATCTGCTTGTCCAATGACTACCGCTGCACAAGCAGTACTTGAAAATTCTTTTAGTAAAATGAACCTTAGTGCCCGCGGGTATGACCGCATACTAAAAGTCGCACGGACCATTGCCGACTTAGCGGAGGACCAACAACTTACCGAAATACATATTGCCGAAGCCGTACATTTCCGTAATACGATGCAAGAAATGTATTAAAGAATGAAGTATCAGGTAGGCAACGTTTTTTTAATTTATAAATAGTAAAAGTCAACCATTTAACAGTTGTTTATCTGTTTGTGAATAGTGAATAATCAGATTGTTGTTAAATTTAATATTGCCATTAAATTTAAATTGTGTTACTCTATGTAACAAGAATGTAAATAAATGGCGAAAACGAAATGAAAATAAAAAAATAGTTGGAGGTAGCAACTTCTTGTATAAACTCCTGTGTCCGCGTATGGTTGTTAATTCTTTGCATGATATTGAATTACAGACCCTCAAGACCTGGGGAATTAAGGGTATTATCTTTGATTTGGATAACACCATTATCCCTTGGGATCGACCCAATATGTCACCGGAAATCATCCAGTGGTTAAATGGTTTAGTAGCTCAGGGCTTTAAACTCTGTTTAGTATCCAATAACATGGGGAAACGGGTAAAGAAAATTGCAGATTCTTTTGCGATTCCCTTTGTTGCCCGTGCCTATAAACCAGCCAAATCAGGTTTTAGGCAAGCCATTGTTACTATGGAACTGACCGAAGGTCAAGTCGCCGTGGTGGGCGACCAGTTATTTACCGATGTCCTTGGTGGTAATCGGTTAGGACTGTGTACGATTTGGGTTGCGCCATTAACCAGCAAAGAATTCATCGGAACCAGAATCACCCGTCGTTTAGAAAAATTGGCGGTGCAGATGTTACGTAGTAAAGGATTAATGAAGTGAAACTTCCTGATTTGGAAGTGGCAATCTTATAAAATTCAAGTTGAAGTGGAGTTTTTATATGATTACAGGTAACACCAAAATAATCGGAATCTTAGGTTCGCCGGTAGGACATTCCTTATCGCCCGTAATGCATAATGCCGCCTTTGAAGCCTTAGCCCTTGATTATCGTTATATTCCCTTACCAGTTGCCCCTGAGCAGCTGGCTGCCGCCGTGCATGGGTTAAAAAGCATGGGTTTTGTGGGTGCTAATGTTACTATTCCTCATAAGGTGACCATCATGCCATATTTGGATGAACTTGATCCCAGTGCCCAGTTAGCAGGGGCGGTCAATACCCTGGTGATCAAGCAAGGTAAATGCATTGGTTATAATACGGATGCCCAAGGCTTTATCCAATCCCTAGCAACAAAAAATATTAGGCTTCAGGGGAAAACGGCAGTGATTCTGGGGGCCGGTGGGGCAGCTAGAGCGGTTGCTTGTGGTCTTGTGGGGCATGGCATTGCCAGCATCATGATTGGTACGCGGAGCGCAGTAAAAGCGGAAGCGTTTGTTGAAAGTATTCCTGGTGCCACGAAGTTACAGGGGTGTGACTGGGATCAACCACTTTTTGTGGAAGCGCTTACGCAGTGTGATCTGTTAATTAATTGTACCCCTCTTGGCATGAAATCTAACTCAGTAGTAGTGCCACCCATCAATTGGCAAGCAGTAAACAAAACTGCCATTGTTTGTGATGTGGTTTACACCCCTCCCCTTACGCCCCTGTTAGCAATGGCTGAGCAACATGGGCATGTGACTATAAATGGCGCAGGTATGTTAATTGAACAAGGTGCTTTGGCCTTTGAACTGTGGACTGGCAAGAGTGCACCTCGTGATATTATGCGGGTAGCAGTCGGTACATTACTGTAAGAAATTTCAACGTAGTAGCAAGCGATAGAATAGTGATAATAGTTAACTTATCAATCAGAGCGAGGAATGCATTAGGGGTGGACAAACTGTGAATGTATCATTATCTTTGAAAGAGTTGGTAACAAAACAATATAGGTTTACGGCAAGAGAACGTCTGATGGTGATTGTCGCCATTGGGGTTATCGTATTTGGTATAACAATTTATATTAGCACGTCAGAGGTGGCAGTGGAGCCAGGCTTACCAACGGACAACCCTCAGAAAACGGTCATTACTGGCAGTAAACAAGTAATACCAACAGGAAAGCAGGTAGCGCTAGTAAGTGTCCCAGAGCAACCGATGCGCAACCCCTTTGCCAAAGTACCAGATGCTAAACAGCAAAAAAATGAGAAAGATCTTGCTGTCCCAATCATACAGAATAATGTACCAGGTACGCCACCTCCCATACCTGGTATGATCCCCTCTAGCATCACCCCAAGTGGCGTGCCACAAAAAGACTTTATACTAACAGGGATTGTAAGCGATGCAGAACGCGGTTTAGCGGTAATTGCGTCAGGGGGCAAAAGTAAGGCATATGCGATAAATGATATGGTTGGTAACTATCAGGTGGCAGCCATCAATGCTGAAAGTGTTGTTCTAACAAATGCTGATGATAGAGTGGTATTGCATTTTCAATCATCTGGGCAAAAGGGAGGTAAGATTTAGTGAAAAGTAAAAAATATGCAATTTTATTACCCATACTATTGTTGCTAGCAATCATATTCTCGACGGTTGGGCTGGCAGATGGGAGAACTTATAACTTTAATTTTGCAGATGAAGATATTCGTGTGGTGTTACATACCCTTTCCCAAATTAGTGGTGAGGATATCGTCGCTGATGATTCGGTCAAAGGAAATATTACCATAAAACTCAATGGCGTGACTTTTGATACGGCACTACAACTTATTACGGCGGGCAAAGGATTAGCATACCGCAAAGTAGGTGATTCTTATATTATTGAGAATGCTGACATGGGAATAACGAAAGTAATCAGACTACAGTATACCCGGGCGGCAGATATTAAAGCAACCATTGGTCCGATTGCAGACTCGTTAAAAATCAAAATCGAAATAGATGATATCTCTAATTCTTTGATATTGACAGGTTCTCCTGCCGGGTGCGCACGCGTCGAAGGATTATTAACATCATTGGATGTTTTGCAACAGCAAGTGACGTTGGAAGCCAAAGTAGTCGCTATTAACAAAAGTAATGCAAAAGACTTAGGGGTGGATTGGTCATTTACGGCAGGAGCACCACAATATACACCACCAACTACCACTACTGATTCCACAACGGGGATCACGACAGTAACGGCCGTAGGGGTAATTACTCCTATATCAAATGGCATTATTGGTCAATTTGGACGGGATATTGTAGGGATTCCCTATGAGGTTGGCTTTCAGCCCCAAATTAATGCCCTCGTTTCCAATGGAAATGCCAAGATACTGGCAAGTCCTAAAATAACCACCATTAATGGCAAAGAAGCAGAAGTGTTCATTGGTGATCATATTCCCGTATTAACGGAAACGGTGACGGATGGCAAAAGCTCTACGACCACTACCTATATTGACGCTGGCATCAAGCTCAGATATACACCTAGTATTACTGCCGATGGCACCATTACCACAAAAATACACGCTGAAGTCAGTACAGCTACCTTAGTTGATCAGATCAAAAATTATCGAGTTACCACGCGGCAGGCGGACACGAACGTCTGCATGAAGGACGGGGCAACCATGGTACTAGCGGGCTTAATTGGCAGTGAAGAATCAAAAACTAATAACTCCGTACCTTTTTTCGGTGATCTACCCATCATTGGTTCTTTATTTAAAAGTCAGCACATTTCTAAAACGGAAACCGAAGTGGTGATTTTTGTAACGGCAACTATTAATAAATAGCCGATTATTCCTAAAAAATCATAATAGATGCGATGAAACTCCTGGTATTATATGGGCACTTTACCCAGGAATGAGCAAGTAGTGCAACCGGCTAGCAATCTACAATTAATTGTCGTAATTAATGTGTTTGACAGGCGGTTTTTTCTTATAAATAGGTGGTGTAAAACATGAAGCGCAAAAGATTAGGCGATTTGCTGATTGAGACAGGGTTAATAACTCAAGAACAACTGGGCAAGGCGCTTGATATCCAGAAAAAAAGTAAGAATCGCCTGGGAAAAGTATTAAGTGATCTTAATTATGTTTCTGAAGAAGCTATGATTGAAGTATTAGAATTCCAATTGGGTGTACCCCATGTTGATCTATCTAATATGTGTATTATACCCACGATCGCTGCCCTTATTCCCGTGGCATTAGCTGAACGTCATCAAATCATTCCTATCAAAAAGCAAGGGAAGAAAATTACCTTGGCGATGGTAGATCCAACGAACTTTTATGCCATTGATGATGTGCGGATGGTGTCGGGCTGTGATGTGGAACCTGTAATTGCCACGGAAAAAGATGTTCTTAGGGCCATAAGGGAATCCTATGGGGTACAAGATTTGGTAGACAAGGCTGTCAGTAAAATCCGCATTGATGAGATTAGTTTACCCGATACCATGCAGACTGCCGATGATGCCCCTATTATTAGTCTTGTCAATTCCTTGATTAGTCAAGGAATTAAAGATGTGGCCAGTGATATTCATATTGAACCCCAGGAAAAAACACTGCGGGTGCGCTTTCGCATTGATGGGATGTTACAAGAAATAGGGAGTTTTCCGCGAGATATCCACGCCGCTATTATTGCCCGTATCAAAATCATTAGCGAAATGGATATTGCGGAAAAACGGATTCCTCAGGATGGGCGGATAAAAGTGCGGGAAGCTGGTCGTGATGTTGACGTACGGGTGTCCACACTGCCTACCATTATGGGGGAAAAAGTTGTTATGAGGCTTCTGGATCAGAAGTCCGTTATTTTAGATATTAACAAACTAGGGTTATCTGCTAAAAATCTAAAGACTTATCATAATTTATATTCCCAGTCGTACGGTATGATTCTGGTCACTGGTCCGACGGGCTCCGGCAAGACTACGACCCTCTACTCCACGCTCCTGGCGGTTAATTCCCCAGCCAAAAACATTATTACCTTGGAAGATCCGGTAGAATATCGTTTGGCGGGTATCAATCAGGTACAGGTCAATCCCAAGACGGGTCTGACGTTCGCTAATGGTCTGCGATCCGTATTACGGCAGGATCCCAATGTGGTATTAGTAGGGGAAATCCGGGATGGGGAGACGGCAGATATTGCCATCAGAGCCTCTTTGACTGGCCATGTGGTATTTAGTACCCTGCATACCAATGATGCAGCAGGCACCATTACCCGTCTAATTGATATGGATGTAGAACCCTTCTTAGTTGCTTCTTCAGTACTAGGTGTTGTTGCTCAGCGGTTGGTACGAGTCTTGTGCCCAGACTGTAAGGAAAGGTATGAGTCAGCACCTGATTCCCTAGAACGAATATTTCTCGGTGTTACCGCGGATGCCCCCCTGACCTTATATCGCAGTACGGGCTGTACTCGCTGTAATAATCAAGGCTATCGGGGACGAATGGCGATTCATGAAGTACTAACCATTACTTCCCTAATTCGGGATGCCATTAATCGCAAAGCTAGTAGCGATGAAATTAGCAGTATTGCCATTAGTCAGGGGATGAATACCATGTGCCAAGATGGGATTGAAAAAGCCTTGGCAGGTTTGACGGATATCCGTGAAGTCATGCGTGTGGCCTATGCGGGTAGTAAGGAGGAAGGATAATGGAGCAGCTATTACGGCAGGCGGTAAGTAGTGGCGCATCTGATCTACATATTACCGTCGGTGTGCCACCTATCTTACGAATTAATGGCAAGTTAGTGCGTATGGAGCATCCGCCACTAGCAGTGCAGGATACCCACGAATTATTTCTTTCTCTAACGACACCGGAGCAACACTTATATTTTAAAGAACATGGTGAAATCGATTTTTCCTTTGCTATTTTTGGTCTTAGTCGTTTTCGTGTGAATGCCTTCCGCCAGCGTGGTTCCACGGCCATTGTCATTCGTACCGTGAATGAGAATGTCCCCACTTTAGAAGAGTTGGGGCATCCGCCAGTATTGAAGAACTTAGCGACTCAGCCTCGTGGGCTGGTGCTGGTCACTGGACCGACAGGCAGTGGTAAGTCTACGACCCTAGCAGCGATGATTAATTTGATCAACCAAGAACGGTCTTGTCATATTCTGACCCTGGAAGATCCAATTGAATATTTGCATAAACACAGTAAATCCATTGTCAATCAGCGTGAGATGCATTCGGATACTCAGTCTTTTACCATTGCTCTTAGAGCGGCACTACGGGAAGATCCGGATGTGATACTGGTGGGGGAAATGCGTGATCCTGAAACGATTGCCACAGCCATTACCGCTGCCGAAACAGGACACTTGGTGTTTGCAACCTTGCATACGGGTAGTGCTGCCCAGACCATTGACCGCATTATCGATGCTTTTCCTGCTCATCAGCAACAACAAATTCGGATTCAACTGTCGGTTACCTTGCAGGGGATTGTCGCCCAACAATTATTGCCACGAATTAGTGGCAAAGGGCGCATTGCCGCCATGGAAATCCTCATTGCGACGCCAGCGGTGCGCAATATTATTCGGGAAGGTAAAACCCATCAGTTGACTTCTGTGATCCAAACGGGCGGAAAGTTTGGCATGCAACCGATGGATATTGCTCTGCGCGATTTGTATCGTAAGGGCATCATATCCTATGATGAAGCAGTGGGGCATGCCCTTGATGAGGAAAATTTTACGCGTCTGGCGAACAGTTAAGAACGTGGAAAGTAGGAGATCGTAAGTGGCTAAAACTTTTGCCTATAAAGCTAAAGACCGTAGTGGACAACTGCTAACGGGTAGTATTTTGGCTGACAATGAAAGTGCGGTGGCCAGCTATATTCGGGAAAGAGGCTACTTCATTACCCAGATAAAAGAAGAGGGGGGCGTCAACTCCATTGACCTCTTCCTTGAAAATCTTAAAAGTGTGAGTCTGAAGGAAATCGCGATTTTGTGTCGGTTATTTTCTACGATGATTGATGCGGGTTTGCCACTGTTAACCTGCCTCAATGTACTCATTGAGCAGAGTGACAATTCCCGTATGCGAAAAGCCTTGCAGGATGTCTATAAAAAAATCAAGGAAGGGGAAACCCTGTCTCTGGCTCTTCGGGATCATCCACGTATCTTTCCCGGTCTAATGATTAACATGATCGAAGCAGGGGAAGTGGGTGGGGTGCTAGATGAGGTGCTGGGACGTTTGGCGGTTCACTTTGAGAAAGAACATAAAATGAACGAAAAGATAAAATCCGCCATGACCTATCCAGGGGTGGTAAGTTTTATGGCTGTTGCCGTAGTAGTTTTTATCTTGACCAATGTATTACCCACGTTTGTGGGAATGTTTTCTACTATGAAAAAACAATTGCCGCTTATTACGCAGCTTCTACTGCTCGTTAGTGATTTGCTACGAAATTATGGTATCTTTGTACTAATTGCCATGCTCGCTGGTGCTTATGGCTTTAAAAGGGCCTATCGTAAGCCCAATTTTCGCGCGATGGTTGATGGTTTGATCCTCAGGCTGCCAGTGGTTGGCATATTATCTCGCAAAATTGGTATTGCCCGTTTTAGCCGTACTTTGAGTACTCTCCTCCACGGTGGCGTGCCCATCATCACGGCCCTGGAAGTGGTACAAAAAACCATTGGCAATCTGGTGATGATGAATGCCTTAGCTGAGTCCCAAAGTGCCATCCGGGAAGGGATTGGCCTCGCGGCCACATTAACCAAAAGTAAAGTATTTACTCCCATGGTCATTCAAATGGTATCCATTGGCGAAGAAAGTGGTGCCTTAGATAATATGCTGGAAAAGGTTGCTGACTTCTACGAAAGTGATGTGGAGGATGTGGTTAGCCGGCTGAGTAGTATCATTGAACCGGTTATTATTGTGGTATTAGGGCTTGTCATTGGTACGATTGTAGTTGCAATTATGATCCCTATGTTTGATGTGGTCACCAATGCCAATAAAATGTAAGGATGATGATAAAAAGGAGGTGAACTTGGTTCCGAGGTGAAGAAGTCGCTATACTATATAAAATAAAAAAATGAAAAGAGGTAATTTTATGTTAATGAAAATCAGAGGAAAACTTAAAAATCAAAAAGGCTTTACACTAATCGAATTATTGGTGGTTGTTGCAATCATTGGTGTACTTGCAGCCATTGCCATTCCTAGATTTCAAAATAGTGCTGCTGCTGCTCGGACTGCAACGATACAAGCTAATTTAGCAACAATTGATACTGCTGTAGCAGAATATGGGGCTAATTATGCAGGTAATATACCTGCAGTAGGTAATGCCGCCTTTTTAACATATTTTGCTTCGGGTGCATTACCTGTAGCTCCTCCAATTGGGGCATATAGCGTGAATGGCACAGTTGTTACGACTACTGCAATAGGCGTCTATGGCGTAAATGCAAATGGTCTAGCAACAGTTACTTTACCTGGCGCAGTTGGTAGTCCGTTCACTAGTGTTACTCTTATACAATAGTATATAATTGTATGTGCCAGGGTCACTTTTTAACCGGTTATCCTGGCACATACTACCTAATTTGTTAACAGTGTTGTACACTATAATAATCTAAGGAATTTACAAATTGATGATAACTTTTTTAATCTTTATATTGGGTTTAAACATTGGTAGTTTTCTAAACGTCTGCATTTTTCGTTTACCTAAAAATGAATCCATCGTTACGCCACCTTCCCACTGCATGACTTGTGGTACGCGGTTAAAACCTTGGAATTTGATTCCCGTGCTAAGTTATCTAGTAGCCAGAGGACGTTGCTCCTATTGTGGTACTAGTTTTTCACCACGCTATGCCCTTGTGGAACTACTTACGGCCAGTCTCTTTGTCTGGTGTTTACAAATTTTTGGATTTTCTCTTGCCCTTGTAAAGCCACTGATCTTAACGGCTTTTTTTATTGTAATTACTTTCATTGACTACGACCACCAGTTGATTTTAGACAAAGTACTACTCTGCCTGTCGGCAACTGGTGTTGTGATAAATTTATGGCTGGGCAGTGTAAGTGCTTTGGATATGCTAATCGCCAGCCTGATTGGTGGCGGCTTGTTACTCCTAATTGCTCTCGTTAGTGGCGGGGGCATGGGGGGGGGAGATATCAAATTCGCGGCGACCCTGGGGCTATGTTTCGGCTGGCAAGGTTTACTGCTTACTCTGCTGTTGTCCTTTATTTTTGGTGGTATTGGCGGCGTATTGCTATTGGCTCTTAAAATCAAAAGCCGTAAAGATTTTATTCCCTTTGGTCCCTTTATTGCCCTCGCCGCTTTAATTAGCATGTTGTATGGTCATAATATCATCACCTGGTATCTAGGTAGCATGAAGCTGTTATAAAGATTTGAAATTTTGGGGAGAGTGAATATTTTGGAACTTAAAAATTATATGGAAGACCTGGTGCTACAACAACTTGATAACTTGATTATTGATAATGGTAATATGTGCAAGTGTGAAAAATGTCGTTATGACATTGCGGCTATGGCCCTGAATATTTTACCACCCCGTTATGTAGTAACTGATAAAGGTGAAACCTATGTAAAAATCAAAGCCCAAGAACAACAATTTGTAGTGGATATTATTACAGCGATTACTGCTGGTATGGATATTGTGAAAAAAAATCCCCATCATTTAGAGAAGGGTGAGTAAGATGTGGGGGAAAATTGAAAAATTATTATTAAGGCAATCCGCCAATCTAATTGGTATTGATATTGGTACCGGTGCTATTAAAATTGTTGAAGTTATTTGGGAAAAAGGTAAACCGGTATTGAAAAATTTTGGCATCAAAGACTTACCACCCAAGATTATTGAGGATGGTTGCATTATTGATACTGAGCGGTTGGCGGAACTGCTCAGCCAATTGTTGGCGAATACCCATACTACTACGAAGAATGCGGTAGTAGCAGTGGGGGGGCGGGTCATGTTTGCCCGTGAATTGCTCTTCCCCACGATGACCATGACTGAACTGGGGGAAGCTATTAAATGGGATTTAGAAAAATATATCCCCTATGCCCCCGATACCTATTATTTTGATTATTCCATTGTGGGTAAGGGTAAGACGGACAATGAAGTAAAAGTACTGTTAGTCGCTTCTCCTATGGAGAATGTTACTAATATTATGACCGTAATTAAAGATGTGGGACTGAAATTAGTGGCAGTTGATGTGGAACCATTGGCATTGTATCGCATCTTTACGGAGGCTGAAAGGTCAATGGTCATTGATATTGGCGCCTTTCTATCCCAAGTCACGGTATTTCAAAATGGCAGTCCAGCAGTAATTCGTAATATCCCGATTGGTGGGCAAAATTTTTCTAATGTGATTATGCAAACTTTGGAAATTCCTTTTTCTGAAGCGGAACAACTTAAACAGCGGCACTTATTTTTATTACCGAAAGATCAAGAAGATCACGAAGATAGTGAAGGACAATACAGTGAGGTAAAGCAC
>Ga0224527_1001525_pt1 | contig 11395 bp, 11 predicted proteins | sample CBST0metaG_FD_179882 | JGI IMG/M metagenome (GOLD analysis project Ga0224527, IMG submission 179882) | Peat soil microbial communities from Stordalen Mire, Sweden - C.B.S.T0 | ecosystem: Environmental > Terrestrial > Soil > Wetlands > Peat | place: Sweden: Norrbotten County, Stordalen Mire... | reverse complement strand
GAATTTACCGTCCTCCTCGAAGACCTGGATGACGAGGGCGAGGTGGTGGGCATTGTCGAACGAATTGCCGAGGTGCTGCGGGGCAGCGTCCACATCGCCGGACGCGAGATTTCGACGAGCGCGAGCCTTGGTGTCGCTTTTAGCCACGGTGAATACACATCGCCGGACGCCTTTCTGCGTGACGCGGACACTGCGATGTATGAGGCGAAGGTCAGCGGCAAGGCGCATTCGGTGGTTTTTGATCTCAGTATGAACACCCGAGCCACCGAAAGGCTAGAAATAGAGAGCGGCATGCAGCAGGCGCTGGATCGCGGTGAGTTCACGCTGCACTACCAGCCAATCATGCACCTGGAAAGTGGAAAACTTAGCGGTGTGGAAGCTCTCGTTCGATGGAACCATCCTACCATGGGACTCATACCGCCAATCAAATTCATCCCCGTGGCGGAGCAGACAGGACTGATCGTCCCACTTGGACGGTGGGTTCTTGAGGAGGCATGCAGTCACATGAAGCATCTCAACGCGGAGCATCCGGATTCTCCTGATTTGACAGTGAGCGTCAACCTATCGATGATCCAACTGCAGCAGAACGATATCGTTGAGCAGGTCAAAGAGGTACTGAAGAGCACAGGCCTTGACGCACGGCATCTGAAGCTCGAAATAACCGAAAGTGTCATGATGCACGATCCCGATCACACCATCCCGCAGCTTAAGGCTCTGGAAGAGCTAGGCGTCCGCCTCGCAGTGGATGACTTTGGAACAGGGTACTCCTCACTGGGGTATCTGAGTACGCTTCCACTCGACACGCTGAAGATCGACCGAACGTTCGTCAACAAGATGGAAAACTCTTCGGCCGACACAGCAATCGTCCAAGCGATCATCACTCTTGCGAAGACGCTTAACCTGAACATTACCTGTGAGGGTGTCGAGACACAAGCACAATACTCCCATCTCCATGCGCTAGGGTGCGACCATGCCCAGGGATACTACATCGCGCGCCCGTTAACGAGCGAAAATCTGGACATCTTCGTAGATCCCGTAAGGATAAGTGCAGCCGCGTAGAGATCCAACAGCTAAAATAAATGTCCATCGCTCCACACTCCAATGTGGTCCGCGTCTATATTGTAATTCGTTCGTCCATTGGACGGTTGCCGTCTGCGGCCTCTAGCCGCCAATTTATTGAGCGGAATTATCCGGCGGAAGCCTCGGTGAATGAATTACCGGCTATAGGCCCGTTCGGGCAATTGTCGCGGCGACAAAAGAACAATGAACGGCGGGATGGGGGGGCGAGGCTGCGTCGACGCTATTTTCTAAGCAGATCAGACACCCTTTGCGCTGAGACGCAAAGCATGGCACCCAGATTCCAGATATCCGGAAAATCGTGATTAGGTCAGCGTCGACCCTATTTGACGCTTGCGCGATAGCCCGGCCGACGTAGTTCAAACCCATGACAAGACCTACGGGTAATATAAAGCTGACGACTAACTCTGTCACTACGAACTGTTAACTTAAACATCTAACAAAACAAATGTCCACCACTTCACCATGCCGATTATGCGTATTTTTCGCTCGCAATGCACCCATTGCCGTCATACTTCGGCGCGGTCCGACGCGCTGGGTGCAGATGATAAAATGGCGAACTGACAACTATATATGTCTAATTGACCGATATCGCGTACGGGCGAATGGGTTTGTCGTTTTCGATGGATCAAATATCCGTTCCGGCAGTTTACGAGCTATCAAACAAACTGGGCTAAGCTCCGCTGAATACGTGCGGAGTTCCGATGAGAGCCCAAGAAATTAAATCCTTAATTGCGAAACCAGGCGTCATCGAAATTCAGTTACAGTCATGTTCACGGTAAGATTTACTTCTGAAAAGTTTCATAACAAGGCGGGATAAGAAGTGACTTGCATAGCGCGGGTCAACTCATATGTTGTGAGACGGTCAGAGTTTAATCGTTACTTTCCTTCCTAGTACAATACCAAGCAGTAGGCAAAACGCAGCGAATACATATGCATATATATGCGGATACCTTATAAAGTAATTTACAATTGAAAATAATCCTATCACAAACAACGTTAAGACAATATATGTCACCACCCGGACTTGAGTCATGAAACGTTTATGACGGTCAGACAGCGGCACCTTATCGACAGACGTATCGATTTTCTCTGTATTGATGGTTTCAGGATGCGATGCTATTATGCCCAAAATAAAAAGAAGTGCGGCGTAGACGCATTCCTGACATAAACCATATTGTATAAATGTGCCGACAAGCGCGGCAAGAAAGATAGCGCAACTCATCAGCGTCTGTAGTTTTACGGTACGATTCTTTAAACTCATTATTTCACGCTCAATGTTCGACAATCATATTAGGACTTTCGCTTATGGGGCGTAAGCAGGGATTTTCGGGTTTCTTAACTGTTCTTTCAAATAGTCTCTCCAAAGGTCGGCGTGTGCCGCGTATATTGTGATTTTTCTTCTCTTAGCCGCAACTTTTAGTGAGAGCCAGGCATGAAAGCAGCAGGCTATATGATTTCTCTGAGAGCGAGCCTTGCGGCATTGGCACCGTTCGGTACCGACCAGTTGCTTGAGTTCGCGATGCATCTGCTCGATCTGCCAACGTACGTCGCTCGCTTTTTGAACGTCGCATCAGGTTGACTACGCCAATACCGCGAACCAAGCCATGCACAGCGCCGCTGTACTGGAGCTTTACCATCTCAATCGCTGTTGAATATCGTTTATCTTGAACGCTATCGTCGACGATCAGGTAGCCGCTCGGGTCGTTTTCGATCAACGGGCCAACGAGTTCCCAGAGGGCACGCGGGGTCAGTTTCTCGCGGCGAAGATAATCGCTGATGACATCGTGACTCACACCTGAATCGGCCTCTGAGTGATCGGCCAGGTTCGTGCGGGTGTAATTGCTATTGGTTGCGATCAAATATTGAATGTATTGTTGCTTAGTCACAGTGTAATATACGGCATTCCGGGCAAAATGATTCCCGTAGTCGAAAATATTTTAAAAATACTGTCCAACTGCAGTCAAGAGCAGTGGAACGGAATAGATCGCATGACACAATAACCCAATTAAGGCCAATCAGACCGTGTACAAGCAAATGTCAAGCGAAAGTCCTAATTAGAAGAGGCAGTCGAGCAAGGCAAAAACCAAAACGGCAACAAGGAGCCTGAACATGTCTGAAGCTGATAACAGCACGACCGATGGATCTATCATTCGAGAAACGTTCGAAAAACAACGAATTACCCGCCGTCAGGCACTGCGTAAATTCGGCATAACATCCGCAATGGTCACGTTCGCCATGTTTTCCGTAGACGATCTTGCACGGATGGTCGGCGGCGTGATGGAGAGAAACGCGGGTGACAACGGACTCGCCACTCAAGTTGCGCGGGAGCTGAGGAGTGCCGGAGTGGCAGCCGCAGGTTCTTCCATTCCCCCCGGCGGCCCATCTGCTTGTGATGGAGTGTCAACGGGATTTTGGGCTTCCGCTAGACTTACTCATCTCGGATTGCCGATTAATTGCGTTGAATGCTGTAACGAATGCGCGCATGTGGCTAGAACTTACTGCGGTGTCACCGGCTGGCCAGACAATGTATGTCCTGGTGGAACGAGCCTAGCCTGGAACGACTGCATCCAAAACTGCTTGGGCTCCTGCAAAAATTCGGGAGACTGTTGTACGTCGAGTGGCGGATATCCAAGCAAAGGTTCTTGCTAGGCTGCTGAACATAGTTAGAAAGGGAACCCATCAATGAGTCACACCAAGATAAAATCAGTTGGTTTATTTGGTTGTGCGGTACTCTGCCTTGCGCCGCTTGCCACGGGCGGCTGTACTCATCGCCATTCTCGACCGGCACTCCCTCACGATCCTGCGGCGGGTCGTGAGGACGCCATAGTAGATTCTTTACTTAAAGGTCAAAAGATATCCGTTGCGGATGCGGACTGGCTTTTATCTATAACTGACGCGCACCCGAATGCTTTTGCTGGATCTTCTCAGGTGCAACGTTTGTACATGATAGGTCGAGCGTTCGGTGCTGGAAGTCGGAGTCAATTTCCGCCTGAAAGACTGGATCGCATCTACAATGTGGGCGTTCGCATCGCTTCAAATGCTGATCATTATCCAGATCAGGGATATGAATTGGCTGGCATTTACACTCTGGAGGCGGTCGACGATCCCCGAGCCATACCGGTATTAGAGCAGTGCGCCAAAGACAAAACTTTGGCATTATGGGCTAATGAAGGCATCGCGGATATCAAGGCGCGTAGGAAAGGCTAGGATCGACAGTTGTAGCGAAAAACTGCCTTTGTGGCCCATGTCTATCTGGCGTGGATGGAACAGTCACATTCCTATCGTTGGTGAAATGAATATGCATAAAACTTCGCAGCGTGGGTTTACTTTAATAGAGCTTCTCGTCGTAATCGCAATAATTGCTATTATTGCGGCGATTTTACTCCCTATCTTTGCTTCCGCACGCGAGAAGGCTCGACAGGCTGCCTGTGCTGGCAATCTTAAGCAGATCGGCCTTGCCATTGTGCAGTATGGTGCGGATAACGACGAGATGTATCCTGTGGCCACATGGAACCCGGCTGTGGCACCGCATGTCACTCCTAATTACTGGAATTGGGCGATCTATCCCTATGTTAAATCGTTCGATATCTACCGTTGCCCAGACGATTTTACAAATAATGTCACCAGCTACGGGGTGAACAACAATCTTCAGGAATCGTTTACCAGCATCTGTTCTCCGTCAATGACCGCGATGGAGATGGATGCCGGGGCTTCTGGCGTTGTCGATCAAAAAATCAATTTGGCGGTGCCCGATCATGGGCTGAACAATGAGAACTCTGTCTTTTATATGTCCAACCGGGTGATTGCGAACGGTAACCCATGGCATGCGGGGCAGGTTCGGATTAACGTTCTGTTTGCAGACGGCCATGTTAAGGTTAGCCCGCCGATCGATGTGGCGGCGGGAACGCCGAAAGCAATGTCCACAATCCTTCCCTTCGCTGATCCGTCCTATCCGCTTCCAGCAGGAGCAATGGGGACAATGTGTACGACGGCAGGTGGCGAGGGCGTAGACAACACAAGCTTCTGCCACGGCCCGCTCAACCCCGCAGTCTGGCCCTGCTCCGGCCTCGGAATCTCTCCGCAGCTACCGAATACTTATAACATTTGGCTTTGATAGAGTCCAGCAGCGCCTAAATTTGTCATTAGAAGAAGCAGCCATTGCGTCCTATTCCTTTTGGAGGAAGTTTATACACCGTAACGCATGGCATGGTGACGAAGGCCTCTGGTGCCGATCATCGGCACAACTGAGTAAAAAAAAGAACGGCATTTCGCGGTATGAAATCCGGAACTAGGACACAGCTGTCGGTCGGCCTCCTGCTGTGGAGCCCCTGTCTTGTGAGCTTATAGGCAAAAGTCCATTTGGGCCACACAGCGGCCCGACCAGGCGGAAACGATCAAAGGTGCCGTGATATAAGGGTGTTACCAGACATTGCTCAACTTTGTTTGGGCGTATGGTATACTTCATCGGTTGTTTTGAGCCATCGTTATCGGAAATTTAAACCATGACAATGGCCATCTTACACCCGTCTGGACGATCGGTTAGTTTCCATCTTGCAAAAGAGGATTGCCGGTCGGATGATAGTCGGGGACGAATAAAACTAAGGGAGAGATATATATTGTCCGCATTAGCAATGAAGGACCTGCTTGAAGCAGGCGTACACTTCGGTCACCAGACCCGTCGATGGAACCCAAAGATGAAGCGTTACATCTACGGCGGTCGTAACGGGATCTACATTATCGATCTTCATCAGACACTTAAGCTTTTTGATGATGCTTACGAATTTGTCAAGGAAATAGCTGCCGGCGACGGTACACTTCTCTTTGTCGGAACGAAGAAGCAGGCACAGGATGCTGTCGCTGAAGCAGCGAAGCGATCACGACAGTACTATGTGAACAGCCGATGGCTGGGCGGCATGCTGACCAACTACCGAACAATCATTACACGTATTGCTCGACTTCGAGAAATCGAAAAGTTGGACGCTGAAGGTGTACTCGAATCACTTCCTAAGAAGGAAGCAGCCGACCTTCGCGAAGAGAAGGATCGACTAGAGCGCTACCTTGGCGGTATCAAGGATATGCCTACCCTTCCGTCAGCGCTGTTCATCATCGACCTGAAGAAAGAGCGACTCGCAGTACAGGAAGCACGTAAGCTCGGTATTCCTATTGTCGCGATTGTCGATACCAACTGCGATCCGGACGAAGTCGATTATGTCATTCCTGGCAACGACGATGCGATCCGCGCAATCAAGTTGATTACTAATCGAATCGCCGATGCGATTATCGAAGCTAAGGGCCCTGAGTGGGAAGTCCTGTCGGCCGAAGAAGAAGAGAAGCGATCGGCTGACGAAGCCGAAGCCCTCCGACTCAAGGCGGAATTGGATAAGCTCACAGCTGACGATACTGAAGTATCGTACGATCTTTCTGATGTCCCGGATGCAGAAGGCGCTGAGGCCCCTGAAGTAGTTGAAGCCGTCGAGGCCTGATCGTTCGGCCTAGTTGAACAAATCGGGGCGCAGCTTGCTGCGCCCCTTCTGACGATCGATCGTTACAAATAGTTTAGAGGAATTAATAATGGCAGTAATAACAGCCGCACTCGTTGGCCAACTGCGACAGGAAACTGGCGCGCCGCTACTGAAGTGCAAAGATGCATTGGTGAAGGCGGATGGCGATATCGAAGAAGCCCGTACCATTCTGCGAAAAGCTGGAGCAGCCGCAGCCGAGAAGGTTGCCGGAAAGCTCGCAAGCGAAGGCATCGTTGAAGCCTACACAGACGAATCCGGCGCTGTCGGGGTTTTGCTTGAGCTCAACAGCCAAACAGACTTTGTCGCCCGTAACGAAGACTTCCGAAGTCTTGCGCACGAACTTGCAAAGCAAGTTGCCGATGCGCCTTCGGTAGATACCTACCCTACTGTCGAAGCGCTCCTTGCCGCGAGATCCACCACGGCCGGCGCAGAAGCTAAAACAGTCGGTGATCGAATCATGGATTCAATCGGCCGAATTGGGGAAAAGATTGCAATCGCCCGTTTTGTCCGATATGACGCGGCCCCTGAAACAGGAGCAATTGCTACTTATATTCACAAGACCGACTATAAGACCGGTGTACTGGTTCAGGTTGCTGCTGAAGGCACTCCGAAGAGCCTGGACGCCCTTACGGAACTCGCTCGCGAGATTGCTCTGCATGCCGCGGCATTGAGTCCTAAATACATTCATCGGGACGAAGTCCCGGCCGAGATCCTCGACAAAGAGCGGGAAATTGCACAGTCCAAGGCTGATGCTGATCCTAACTTTGCGAAGAAGCCGGACAATATCAAGGCGATGGTTATCGAAGGCGCCGTTCGAAAGTGGCTCGAGCAGTTTGTATTGCTTGACCAGGCTTTTGTTCGAGACCCTTCAGGCAAGCAGCGCGTCTCCGCAGTCGTTGAAGCCGCCGGCAAAGCGGTAGGGACGCCTGTTCATGTTGTGAAGTTTGCACGCTATAAAGTTGGCGAAACCGCCGAGGCACCTAAGACCGATGCCTGAATCTAATCCAGTTAGATACAATCGAGTGCTGCTCAAGCTCTCCGGCGAAGCTTTCGCCGGAGAAGCTAAGCACGGCCTGGACTATGAGGCGATAGATAATATTGCCGCACAGGTCGCGGAAGTAGTTGCATTAGGGATTGGTGTTGCCGTAGTTGTCGGCGGCGGCAATCTTGTCAGAGGCCGTTCGGCTGCCGGAAGCGGCGTCGAAGAGGTCACCGGGCACTATATGGGCATGCTCGCCACTGTTATTAATGCACTGGCCTTTCAGGATGCCCTGGAAAAGCTTGGCGTTCAGACAAGAGTGCAAAGTGCTCTTCCAGTCACTGCAGTCGCTGAACCATACATACGCCGCCGCGCAATGCGTCACCTTGAAAAGGGACGAGTTGTAATTTTTGGCGCTGGTACCGGCAACCCCTATTTCACTACCGATACGGCCGCTGCACTGCGCGCATCTGAAATAAATGCGGACGCTATCTTAATGGCTAAGAACGGTACCGACGGAGTTTATGATAAGGATCCGCGAAGCAATTCCGATGCTGTCAAATTTGATTTTATAACCTATGCAGACGCAATTAACCGTCAGCTGAAAGTAATGGACTTAACTGCTTTCACTTTCTGCATGGAAAACAAAATGCCCATCATCGTCTTCGACATTAACGTTCGCGGCGATATCGCGCGAGTTGCGCTTGGACACAAAATAGGAACTTTAGTCGCTGTAGATGCGTCTTAATAACTCATAGTTTTTAAGCTTCAACCAATTAGCGACTACAGATGTATAAGGAGCCAATGAGGCCATGCCTACTCTTCCCGAAATAATGAAAGAAGCCGAAGTCAAGATGCAAAAGAGCGTCGAAGCGGCTCGACACGAATTTTCCACACTTCGCACAGGTCGTGCAAACCCGTCCATATTAGACGGCATTACCGTTGAATCCTACGGAACCGCGATGCCGATCAATCAACTGGCCCAGGTTCATGCTCCAGAGCCTCGTCAGATTGTCATCTCCCCTTACGACAGGTCAATGCTTGGACCCATCGAAAAGGCAATCAAGATGTCCGATCTCAATATCAATCCGGTTAACGACGGCATTGGTATTCGCCTTAACCTTCCGGTGTTGACGAATGATCGACGCAAAGAGATGGTCAAGGTTTTGCAGAAGAAGTCTGAAGAAGGCAAGGTTGCAGTTCGCAACGTACGTCGGGACTTCAATGAGCAGATCAAACAGCTTGAAAAGAAGAGCGAAGTTTCAAAAGATGATGCCAAGCGTTCTGAAGAGCAAATGCAAAAACTGACAGATCGACACATCGCACTGATCGACGAGCTTCAAAAACATAAAGAAGCAGAGCTGATGGAAGTGTAATGACGCTTCTAAATGCCCAAACAGAGATTGAGCGCCTCAAGCAAAGTATAGACCTTACCAGGCTCCCTGAACATGTCGCCATCATTATGGACGGCAATGGCCGTTGGGCGCGCGAACGTGGCCAGTTCCGCATACAAGGGCATCAGCGCGGCTACCAAACAGTACGCCAAATAGTCCGAGATGCGGGCGAGTTTGGAATTAAGGTCTTAACTCTGTATGTTTTCTCCGTGGAAAACTGGAAGCGGCCCAAAAGTGAGACCGATGGTCTTATGCATCTGATTGAGCATGCAGCCAAGCATGAGCTGAACGAGCTAAAAGAAAACAACGTACAGATCAGGTTTGTCGGCCGGCGTGCCGGCCTCCCCGCTTCGTTAATCAAAGAAATGGATCGCGATGTTCAAGAAACAAAGGACAATACCGGTCTTATTCTAAACCTCGCGATCAATTATGGAGGCCGTGCCGAAATTGTTGATGCAGTTCAATCGATTGCTCGCGATGTTAAGCAAGGCATTCTGGATGTTAGCGATATAAGTGAGGCGGAAATAGCCTCACGGCTTTATGCGCCGAGTATTCCTGATCCGGATCTGTTGATTCGCACTGCCGGAGAAATGCGCGTTTCCAATTTCCTTCTTTGGGGTGTCGCCTATTCCGAGCTTTGGGTGACCAACTCACTATGGCCGGACTTTAACGCTGCCATGCTTGCCGACGCTATTAGAGATTATCAAAGCCGCGTCCGTAAGTTCGGATGCGTCATCAGCGACTAGACATCCAGATTATTTTGGCCACTATTATATGTCAGCATCGTCACTTAAGCACATAGCTATTCTTGGCAGCACCGGTTCGATCGGTACGCAAACGCTTGACATTGTACGTCGTCTTCCAGAATACCTTCGTGTTGCAGCAATCGCCGCCGGCTCCAATGCCGACCTGGTTTTACAGCAGGCATTAGAGTTTGATGTAAAAGCGGTTGGTTTAGTGAACGAAGATTCCGCCGCACTGCTTGAAAAACGTCTTCCAAAGCATATTGAGCAGTATGCCGGAGAATCTTCACTAGAGATGATGGCGGTAAGGCCTGATGTCGATATTGTAGTAGTCGCCGTAGCAGGAGCGATCGGCACTAGAGCAACAGTGGCTGCGCTTCTAGCCGGTAAAACCGTCGCGCTGGCCACAAAAGAGGTACTCGTAGCGGCCGGAGAAGTTGTAGTCGATGCGGCCAAACGCGGCGGTGGCCGCCTCGTCCCTATTGACAGCGAGCACAGCGGTGTCTTTCAATGCTTATCCGGAGCCCCAATCGAGACAGTTAAGAAAATCTGGCTGACTGCTTCCGGCGGCCCTTTTAGAACATGGACTTCCGAGCAAATAGATAGCGCAACAGTGGAAGATGCGCTCAATCATCCAACATGGCGCATGGGCAGGAAGATCACTGTCGACTCTGCAACAATGATGAACAAAGGCTTGGAGATTATTGAAGCAAAGTGGCTTTTCAATGTTTCCATCGACCAGGTAGCAGTGGTTGTTCATCCGCAGAGCACAATTCATGCTCTCGTACAATATAATGATGGATCGCTCATCGCACAGATGGGCACAGCGGACATGCGGCTCCCTATCGAGTATGCATTGCTGTATCCGCAAAGAATTGACGCCAAATTGGCACAACTGGATATACTCAAACTCGGAACATTGAACTTCGAGGCGCCGGATGAGGGAAGGTTTCCCTGTCTGCGGCTTGCCCGAGAGGCGTCCATTAAGGGCGGAACAGCGCCGTCAGTAATGAATGGCGCAAACGAAGCCGCAGTATTGAGATTTTTGGAAAAACGACTTCCCTTTGTGGGAATAGCAAAAGTCGTGGAACAAGCATTGACGCATCACACCGTTCTCGAAAGCCCATCATTGGAGCAAATTCTTAAGGCGGATGAATGGGCACGAGATTTCGTTAGCGAGGCTGTATCGGCATGAACGACGTACTAAAGACAGTAATTACCTATCCTTGCATTCTCGGAGTGCTTGTAGTTGTCCACGAATGGGGTCACTTTATTGTGGCGCGCCTTTGCAACATTCGTGTTGACGAGTTTAGCATTGGGTTTGGACCAAGGGCCATCCGCATAGGCAAGCGCGGTGACACGGAATACAATATTCGCTGGATCCCGCTGGGCGGCTATGTTAAAATCGCCGGAATGGAGCCGGACGAAGAACCATTTATCAATGCCCGCGATAAGGCGAAGGATCTGCTCAGCCGAGGCAGCAGTGAAACCGAATCCGCAATCAGCAAGGCACCGCTCTTTGCAGAGAATCTGCCGAATGTCGATGAGACCGAAGTTCAGAAGCAGGAAGATGATATCAATGGCTTCTATTCGAAACCATTATGGCAGCGCAGCATGGTCATTTTTGCCGGCCCATTGATCTCTTTTGTCTTCGGCTACTTTTTGCTCCTTATGATG
>Ga0224527_1001524_pt1 | contig 11399 bp, 9 predicted proteins | sample CBST0metaG_FD_179882 | JGI IMG/M metagenome (GOLD analysis project Ga0224527, IMG submission 179882) | Peat soil microbial communities from Stordalen Mire, Sweden - C.B.S.T0 | ecosystem: Environmental > Terrestrial > Soil > Wetlands > Peat | place: Sweden: Norrbotten County, Stordalen Mire... | reverse complement strand
GAGTGCCGGTGCTCACTGTTTGTCCCGGGAAACTCACCGGCATCTGGATTGTCGTCGGCGGAAAACCAGGACCGAAAGCGTTGGCCGGGATCAAGACCGTCGCAGTTCCGCCGGAAATGCTAACGCTCTGCGAAGGGATATTGTAGTTGCTCCCCGGAAACAAGAAATTCGGAGATTCATCGAGTCGCGCAACCCCTCCTCGCGCATTCACTTGTGGCCAGTAGGCAGAAAGCGCCTGGCGGTGCTGGGCCTCAGCCATGGCGACAGCAAACCGGCTGGCTGGGCGGCTGTGATTCCTCTCCATGGCAATACGCAGGCAGTCTTGCAAGGAAAGCGCTTGGCGGGAGGTTGAGTCCTGAGGCTCCGTCTGGCAATTCGCTGAACCGCTGCCAAATATCAGAGTGCCGCCTAACAGGAGACAAAACAGTAGACGCGCGATTTTTGTTTTAGATTGCACATCTAGTGTATCGGCAGAAACCGAGCCTGCCTCCAGTTGATTTGAATTCCGGACGGTGTCTTTACCGAGCAAGATGACGTTCGCTATTACTCCGAAATGCAAGACGGGAATGCGAATTGGCGAAAGCCGCTGAAGTTTGAGAATATCAGACCAGAAATTTCAACAATACTTAGTTGTTCAAGCCTGAACTCGGGCGACGGAATTATGATCTCCTGCCAGGTCTGCTCGCGAACAGTGAGATGACTCAACGGTCAAACCCTGCGCTCTCCAAACCTGTGGGGTAAGAAAGGTCTTCGCAAGAATGACTATTTAAGAAGGACTAGAGCGCAGCGCATTCACGCCACACTTGGCGCTTGTGCTCTGCTGTCGGGTGTATCCGTACATGGCCCCGGCTGAGATGCTGGGGCCAGCATGCTTTACGAGATGAAGATATCGGCGGGAAGCTTGAACCGTGCACTCAGGCTCTGAACCTGCTTCAATGTGAGCTTTCGCTGTCCGGCCAAGAACATTGAAACCGCGCTTTCTGTTCCGAATTGGGGAATCAATTCGCGCTGAGTTAGCCCCTGATGCTCGATGAGGAATTTCACCACTGAAATAGCACCTGCCACCGGAATGGGGTAATGTGTCTGCTCGTAGCGTTCCACCAGCAGGGTGAGCAGCTCGATGGCTTCCTGTTGTGGCGGAGTGGGGTTCTCCAAGGCCGTGAGGTTGAAGAGTGCTTCTGTGTACTGTTCAAGCTCAGAATCATTGTGAATGATGCGAGGCGCACCGCGCTCGATCATCTCCGCCGGGTTGGAAAGGGCTGCGCTCATTTTGTTCCAAACTCCTATCCCAGTTGGCGGGATTGTCGTACTCCTTGTGCGTCAGAAAAGACCTGATGCAAACGTGCCCTTGGGTATCCGCCTTTGCATAATGGATGACCGTGACGAGCCGGAACCGATTCCGCCGAATGTTGAATACCACATACCCGTTCACGTTGTCGGCATCCTTGAAGGTGCTGCTCACTTCCGGAAAGTTGTGCCAACGAGCAGCTTCAACGATACGTGTCCACGCTTCAATCTCACCCGTTGCGCTGGGATGCTGCTTGACTGCATCGCTCAGATGCTTCCGGGTAACGATATGCACCCACCTACGCTACTTCACAATCCGTGAAGTAGTCAAGTGTGCAAATCAACTGGCCCGCGCCTCCAATCTCTCAAGCACTGGCTGACCTCCCGTCCGTTTAGCCTTCGTTCTCATTCGTGCCTGCCAAGCTAAAGAATTGTTGCGGACCGCTACTAGACAAAATGTCACGTTAGATATAGTCTAATTTTCTCATGGACGCCGAGGCGATTAAACAATGCTTGGAAGGCTGCGGTTTGCGGTGTACTCCGCAGCGCTACGCCGTGATGGCGTTCTTGATGGAACACAAAGGGCATCCCACGGCTGCGGAAATCTTCGAAGCTGTGAATCGAGTGGATCCGCGCTCATCAAGGGCCACGATTTATAACAATCTGCGGGACTTGGTGCAGGCGGGTTTGGTGCGTGAAGTGGCTGTCGAGGGCCGCGCCGCGCGCTTCGATGTGAAAGGTATGCGTCACCACCACTTCATCTGCGACCGCTGCGGTGATGTTGAGGACATTGAGTGGTACAACGTGCCCAAACCTGCCGCGAACTCCCTCGGTAAGCGGATTCTTCGCGAATGCGAAGTCATTTTCCGGGGACTCTGCACAAAGTGCGCTCCGCGGCATGCTTCCAGCTAAGTTCACAGTTGGGCCCATTTCTCAAATAATTGAAGGAAGGTAAATACATGGATAAGAAACCCACCTCGGCAGCTCCGCCTCCGTTTCCCACTGAGCAAGAAAAGAAAGTGGCAGGCGAAGCAACGTGCCCGTTCTCGGACGGCGCTCGCAAACACACAATCGGTGGTGCCCCAACAAACGCAGACTGGTGGCCCAATCAACTGAACCTGAAGATCCTGCACCAGCACTCCCCGCTATCCGATCCTATGGATAAGGAGTTCAACTACGCCGAAGAGTTCAAGACCCTTGACCTGAATGCCGTCATCAAAGACCTCCGTGCCTTGATGACAACATCGCAGGACTGGTGGCCCGCAGACTACGGCCACTACGGGCCGTTCTTCATTCGCATGGCGTGGCATAGCGCAGGAACGTACCGTATCGCTGATGGCCGAGGGGGCGCGGGTTCAGGGGCGCAGCGATTTGCTCCACTCAATAGCTGGCCTGACAACGTGAGCTTGGACAAGGCGCGTCGGTTGATCTGGCCGATTAAGCAGAAGTACGGACGAAAACTTTCCTGGGCCGACCTCATAGTTCTTACTGGTAACGTCGCACTGGAGTCGATGGGATTCAAGACCTACGGTTTTGGCGGCGGGCGTGAGGACATCTGGGAACCGGGAGAAGACACTTACTGGGGGCCTGAAGGCAAGTGGTTGGGTGACGAGCGCTACAGAGGCGACCGTCAACTCGATAATCCTCTCGGCGCGGTTCAGATGGGCCTGATTTACGTGAATCCGGAAGGGCCGAACGGCAAACCGGATCCGGTCGCTGCGGCCAGGGACATTCGAGAGACCTTCGCTCGCATGGCGATGAATGACGAGGAGACGGTTGCTCTCATCGCAGGCGGGCACACGTTCGGCAAAGCCCACGGCGCTGCCGATCCGAGCAAGTATGTCGGTCTCGAACCGGAAGGTGCCGACGTCGAAGAGCAAGGCTTTGGCTGGAAGAACACCTTTGGCAGCGGCAAAGGCGCCGACACAATCACCAGCGGTTTGGAGGGCGCATGGACCACCAACCCGATCAAGTGGGACAACAACTACTTCGACAACCTATTCGGACATGAATGGGAACTCACGAAGAGTCCCGCCGGTGCTCAGCAGTGGACTCCCAAGAACGGGTCCGCAACCGCGACTGTTCCAGATGCCCACGATCCGTCAAAGAAGCACGCTCCGATCATGTTCACGACAGACCTCTCTCTGAAGGTGGACCCAAGCTATGCGAAGATTTCCAAGCGCTTCCACGAGCACCCGCAGGAGTTCGCAGACGCGTTTTCCAAGGCCTGGTTCAAGCTGACGCACCGCGACATGGGGCCTGTTTCGCGGTATCTTGGCCCGCTCGTTCCTGCGGAGCCGTTGCTGTGGCAGGACCCTGTTCCCGCTGTGGATCATGAATTGATCGGGGAGCAGGATATTGCTGCACTGAAGGCCAAGATCCTCGCATCCGGACTTTCCATCTCCCAACTCGTCACGACGGCCTGGGCGTCGGCTGCAACATTCCGCGGCACAGACAAGCGCGGCGGGGCTAACGGCGCGCGCATTCGCCTCGCGCCGCAGAAGGATTGGGAAGCGAATCAACCAGCCGAATTGGCTAAGGTCCTTCAGAAGCTGGAGGCGATCCAGAAGGAATTCAATGGCGCGCAGTCCAGTGGGAAGAAGAAGGTGTCACTTGCTGACCTGATTGTTCTGGGCGGTAACGCAGCCGTCGAGGCAGCTGCGAAGAAGGCCGGTCACGACGTAAAGGTTCCCTTCGCGCCGGGGCGTACGGACGCAACGCAGGAGCAGACTGATGAGCATTCGTTCGCCGCGTTGGAGCCAACGGCGGACGGGTTCCGCAATTATCTACGCAAGGGGCAAGAGGGATCGGCGGCGGAGCAGTTAGTGGATCGGGCAAGTCTGCTGACCCTGACCGCTCCTGAACTGACAGTTCTGATCGGTGGCTTGCGCGCTCTGAATGCAAACTCCGGACAGTCCAAACACGGAGTTTTCACCAAGCGTACCGAGACATTGACGAATGATTTCTTCGTCAACCTGCTCGACATGAAGACGAAGTGGCAGAAGTCCGCCACATCTGAAGGCGTATTGGAGGGGCATGATCGGGCAACGGGAGAACTCAAGTGGACAGCCACTGTCGTAGATCTCGTCTTCGGTTCCAACGCCCAACTCCGGGCAGTCGCAGAGGTTTATGCATGTAATGATTCGCAGGGCGTATTTGTGAAGGACTTCGTGGCCGCGTGGAATAAGGTGATGAGCCTTGACCGCTACGATCTTGCCTGAACTCGGAAGAAACCAGCTGTCAACCCGGTACTAACCACCTGTTGTTAGGATAGGTAAAACGGAGGAGGCGCTTTTCTCGCCAGAGAAAGCGCCTCTTCTGATTCCGTCAGGTTAAGGCGAAAGAGTCGACGTCACACCGATCCTAGAGTTGCCCGAACCCGAATCTACGCCACAAACCTATGAACCCGCTTATGAGGCATTCGGCGCACCAGCGCGAGAGTTGGCCGGTTCGGAATGCGCTCCCGAGCCTCGACCATCTGTGCTCTCTGTGCAGGGAGCGTGCCGCCTAGAATGCGGGATATGCTCAACAGGGAGTGGCTCCCGCAGACACTGCAAGCGTCATGGGGACTGTCGCTGATCACTTCGCAGTCGGCGCAGAGTACGGCATTGCGCAACCAGACCGCATTGACATCCGGTTTCTCACTCGCGTCCATAGACACCGCCTCTAACTATTTTTGATGCGGGGAAATGTCAGGCGAATACAGTTACTCTGGTGCTGGAGTCTGCTGTGAGAATGTCGCAACCTAAGGCGACCAGATGGACTACACACGCAAGGCTGAAAGAAGCAATTGTTGCGGACGAGGAACCGGAAGGTTCGAGCAGAAGATGAGCAGTCTCAGACCGGCAGCCACGCGAGGCCCAAATCGGTCTTCCGTCATACACGGGCCACTTCGGAGTCACGGAAGTACGCTTTCCGTGCCTTGTCCTATCGGCTGCGCCTTCCGGTCAGATACCGTAACAGATGGGTGAAGTATGAGACTGACCTCGCTTCGCGCGATTGGAGTTTCTATGACACGGTTTACGGCAGTGGTTCTGTTCGGTGTTCTCATCCTTGGGGCATCGGGCTTTGCGACAAGCAAGAACCGTTTTGATACCAGAACTATATTGAACCGTACCCCCGGTCGTACAGCGCAGGCCGCACAGGCTGGCAACAGCCGCAGCACATTCGCCAAGCCTCAAAAAGGACGCAATCAGGCCGCAGCCAATCTCAATCAACCACATGTTCTCCATCAGAATCTGGAGCGGAGGGGCAACAAGGGCCTCCCACGATAGCAATTCGCGACGTCGTTATCTGTTACTCTCCTTGTTTTCCGTATTTGTTCCTTAGAAGCTCTGCGTGGACCACTTTCGTGGGCAGCAAAACGACCCATCACAGAGGGGTTTGGTTTCTAGCAACAGGGAAGTACGTGTCAGCAGATTCTTGGCAGTTGCTCTCCGCTTAACATGTCGATGATGCGCGTGGTTCCGATGCGGCTCTTCATCTTCACCAATCCGCCACGCTTTTCAGTTACGCGGCCAATCTCAACTGCTCCTGCCGTGTGCGGACTCTTGCGCAGTAACTCCAGCGCGTGAGCCACTTCGCTCTCCGGCACAAAGACAATCATGCGTCCCTCGTTGGCCAGATACAGAGGATCGAAACCCAGCACCTCGCAAGCTCCGGCCACGTCGTCGCGCACAGGAATCTTCTTTTCGTCGATCATGATCTGCAGACCGGTAGCTTCGGCAATCTCGATCAGCGTAGTGCCCAGACCTCCGCGTGTCAGGTCGCGCAGGCAGTGAACCTGCACCTTGCCGTCGATCAGCGCTTGTACCGCGCCATTCAGCGGAGCGCAGTCACTTTCAATCTGCGATTCAAACTCCAGGCCCTGTCGCATGGCCATGATGGCAATGCCGTGGCGGCCCACATCGCCGCTGAGCAGCACAACGTCGCCCGCCTTCACGCTGGACGGAGCAATCGTCAGATCATGCTCCACCAATCCCACGCCAGCCGTGTTGATGAACACACCATCGCCCTTGCCGCGATCCACCACCTTCGTGTCGCCGGTAACAAGTTGCACGCCTGCCGCTTCCGCCGCCTGCTTCAAACTCTGCACCACGGCCCATAGCGTTTCCATCGGCAGGCCTTCTTCCAGAATGAGGCCGCAGCTCAGGTAAAACGGACGCGCGCCGCACATTGAAAGATCGTTCACCGTACCGTTGATCGCCAGCGATCCGATGTCGCCGCCAGGAAAGAACAGCGGGTTCACCACATAGGAGTCCGTGGTAAAAGCCAACCTCGCGCCGCCCAGTGAAAACACAGCGCCATCATGCCGAGTCTCCAGCAACGGGCTCTGGAAGGCGGGCAGAATCATCTTCTCGATCAGTTGGTGCATCAGTTTGCCGCCGCCGCCATGCGCCAGCGTCACCGTTGGATAGTCGGTGATCGGCAGCGGACACGTCAGCGTAAAGTCCTTAATCGCGCTCATTCGTTTAAGCCTTTCCCTTTGCGCCTGCGGCTGGAGCGGCACTTATTGCCGCGTACCCGTCAGCGCCCACAGATGTGAGTGCGGCACCGGCGGCTAGTTCGGCGCGCCGATACCGATAATACGCGGCGCAAGCGCCTTCGTTCGAGACCATGGGAGCGCCCAGTGGTTTTTCCGGCGTACACTGTTTGCCAAACGCCGAGCACTCGTGCGGCTTCTTCTGTCCCTGCATGATGAGCCCGCTGATGCACAGAGGGCTCTCCTCCGCCGTGTAACCGCTCACGTCAAAGCGCAACTCAGCATCAAACTCAGCGTACTCCGGACGCAGTCCCAGTCCGCTCGCGCCAATCTCACCAATGCCGCGCCACTTGCGGTTCACCACACGGAACACTTCCTTGATGTAATGCTGCGCCGGGTGATTGCCGCCCTCGGTTACCGCGCGAGTGTATTGGTTCTCCACCGTATAGCGGCCCTCTTCGAGTTGTGCCACGCACATGCAAATGCCCTGCAAAATGTCGAGCGGCTCAAACCCTGTTACTACAATCGGAACCTTGTACTTGGCTGCGATGGGAATGTATTCGTCATAGCCCATGATGGCGCAAACGTGGCCCGCGGCCAGAAAGCCCTGCACGCGGTTAGTCTCCGAACCGAGGATCGCTTCCATCGCCGGAGGCACCAGCACGTGCGACACCAGTACCGAGAAGTTCTTGATCCCCTGCTGCTTGGCCATATACACGGCCATCGCGTGCGCCGGAGCCGTAGTCTCAAAGCCCACGGCGAAGAACACAACCTCCTTCGTTGGATTCTCCTTGGCAATCTTGAGTGCATCGAGCGGCGAGTAGAGAATGCGCACGTCGCCTCCGCGCGCCTTGATGCCGAACAGATCGACCTCACTGCCCGGGACCCGCAGCATGTCTCCGAATGAGCAGAAGATCACATCCTTGCGTCCTGCTATCTGCACTGCCTTGTCGATCAACTCCAGCGGCGTCACGCACACTGGGCAGCCCGGCCCATGCACCAGCTCAATCTCTTTCGGCAGCAGCTCATCCAGCCCAAATTTCACGATGGCGTGGGTTTGTCCGCCGCAGATCTCCATGATCGTCCACGGATGTTTTGTGATCCTGCGAATCTCGTGCGCATAGCCCTGCGCCGCGTCCGCATCGCGATACTCCGATGAATACTTCACTGCTTCACTCCTGGATTCTCCGGCGACAGCTCCGCCAACTCCCCGAGCTCGCCCATCTCTTTCAAGTATCCAAAAACCTTGCCTGCTTCTTCCTCGTCCACCACGCTGATGGCGAAGCCCACATGCACAAGCACGTACTCGCCAACCTTCGCCTCTGGAACGTAAGCCAGGTTCACTTCCTTAAGCACTCCGCCAAAATCCACGCGGGCCTGCCGTGCCAAATCCTCACCAACCACGCTAATGATCTTTCCCGGCACTGCTAAACACATTTCTGCTCCCTCGCGTTTTCTTCGAATTTCAACTGCCGTGCTGCCGCCACCACCTGCCCCAGCGCAATGCCTCCATCATTCGGAGGCACCCGCTGATGCCAATAAACTTTCACGCCATCTGCTTCCAAACGCGCCACCGTCAACTCCGTGAGCAACCGATTCTGAAAGCAACCCCCGCTCAGCGCAACCGGCATCCCCGAATACTGGGCCGCCACGCGCGCAATCATCTCCGCCAGCGTGTTGTGGAACTTCCGCGCCATCGTCTGCGGTTGTTCTTCGCGTGCCACATCGTTCAGAATCTCGCGCACCATCGGAGCCCAGTCAAGCTCCGCAGGAGCCTCCCCCGCCGCGTCATTCAGCGCAAAATCGTACACGCCCGCGTCGGAACTCCGCGCCGCCAACCACTCCAACTCCATCGCGGCCTGACCCTCGAAGCGCGCAACCTGCCGAACCCCAATCAGCGACGCCACTGCATCAAACAACCGCCCCGCGCTTGAGGTCCACGGACTGTTCAAACCCTGCCGCAACATCTGCGAAACAATCCGCCGCTCTGCCGAAGCGAAGGCTTGCACAGAATGAAACTCTCCGCGCAGGAATGCCGCCTCGCTCACCGCTTCCAGCAACACGGCCAATCCACAGCGCCGTGGCTCTCGCACCGCGCGTTCACTTCCGGCCAGCCGCAGCGGGCGTAAACGAGTGACGCGCGTATATCCATATTCGTCAATTTTCAGGAACTCGCCGCCCCACACCGTCCCATCCGGACCCCAGCCGCTGCCATCCCAAGTAACGCCCAGCGCAGGAGCCCTCAAACCATTCTCCGCCATGCAGGCCAGCGCGTGCGCGTAATGATGCTGCACGCGAATCGGAGCCTTGCTAACGCGGTTCGCGTACACGGTAGAGATATAGTTCGGATGCAGATCGCAGGCCACTGCATCGGGCGTCACATCATAGAGAGACTCAAGACTCTCCACCACGCGCTCGAATGCAGCACTCGCCTGCTCGGTTTCCAGATCTCCAATATGCTGGCTGATGAATACCTGTCTGCCCACCGCGAGAGCAACTGTGTTCTTCTGGTGCGCGCCCACGCCAAGCACGCGAGGCATCTCTTCATCCAGCATCACCGGCAGCGGCGCGAAACCACGCGCGCGGCGCATCACCATCTCACGACCGGCCATCACGCGCACAATCGAATCATCCACATGGCGCAGAATTGGCCTGTCATGCACCAGCAACAGATCGGCAATTCCGCGCAGCCGCTCGACCGCCTCAACTTCATCTATGCAGATTGGCTCATCGCTAAGGTTGCCGCTCGTAGCAACCACGGCAAAGCCCAACTCACGCATCAGCAAATGATGCAGCGGAGTGTAGGGAACCATCGCCCCCAGCATTGGATTATCCGGCGCAACAGACGCGGCAAGCTCGGACCTTTTCTGCTTTCGGCTCAGCAGCACAATGGGCGACTCCGGAGAGCGCAGCAACCTCTCCTCCAGCGCCTTAACCTCGCACTCTTCCAGCAGATACTCCACCGACGGAGCCATCAGCGCGAACGGTTTCTCCTCGCGATGTTTACGCTCGCGCAGCGTTTGCACAGCCACTTCATCGCGCGCATCCACCATCAAGTGGAAACCGCCCAGCCCCTTCACGCCTACGATCTTTCCCGCACGAATCGCATCGGCAGCATCTTTCAGCGCGTTCTCGCGCTTGGCGAGTATCGCACCCTCCATGCTCCAGAGTTGCAGTTGCGGGCCGCACTTGGGGCAGGCATTCGGCTGCGCGTGGAAGCGGCGATTCATCGGATCACGGTACTCGCGCTCACATTCAGCGCACATCGTGAACTTCTTCATCGTCGTGTTCGGACGGTCGTAGGGTAGCGATTCGATGATGGTGTAGCGAGGTCCGCAGTTGGTGCAGTTGGTGAAGGGATATCCGAAACGCCGATTCTGCGGATCGAGAATCTCAGCCAGACACTCGGGACAGGTGGCAATGTCGGGCATCACCAGCGCTGTTTTTTCTCCACCTTCGCTTTTGCGAATCTCGAATCCGACATAGCCCGCCAAGTCGGCAAAGCTGCTTTCCAAACTTTGAATGAAAGAGATGGCGGGTTTTTCGCGCTCTACCCTGAGCAGGAATCCATCGAGCTCCTCGCGCGGGCCTTCCACTTCTACCAGAACTCCCAGCGCCGTGTTATTGACCCAGCCGTTCAGGCCCAGCTCCGTGGCTAGCCGATAAATGAACGGACGGAAGCCCACGCCTTGCACCGCGCCGCGGATGGCAATCTTCAGCCGCGCCGCCCGATGTTGGCCCTGTGCCGCGTCAACCACGCTCTGGTCTGCAATCGCCAAACTTCCTCGATTTCCCAACAGCCGTGAGTCCGCGCCACGTTCGACGGCACGTGGATTCTAAGAGTCACTGCCTGGGAGGACGTTTATCACCGACTCTTGTGATGATAACTCACAGGCCCCAGGCTGCGCTGCCTGGCCCTGCGGGTGTTAAAATCCAGCCAGCCCCCGGTTCTACCGGAGCGGAATTCTCTCATGACAATGACCTCATCCGCTGCAAAATCCACGCCCGTTCCCATGCTCGACTTGAAGCGCCAGTATGCCACCATTCGCGATGAGGTCCGCACCGTCATTGACCAGGTCTGCGAGTCGCAATCGCTGGTGCTGGGGGAGGAAGTTGCCGCCCTTGAGCGCGAGATCTCGGCCTGCCTCGGAGCCGCCTCTACCGTGGGCTGCTCCTCCGGCACAGACGCTCTCTGGCTGGCTCTCGCCGGAGTTGGCGTGAGCGCGGGCGACAGCTTTCTCACCACTCCGTTCACCTTCTTTGCTTCGGCCAGCTCCATCACTCGCTGCGGCGCACGCCCGGTCTTTGCCGATATCGATCCGATGACCTTCAATCTCTCTGCCGCCGCCGTAGAGCAGGCCATCGAGACGCAGCACCCCGTAAGTCTCAAAGGCATTATGCCCGTCCATCTCTACGGCCAGTGTGTGGATGCCGACCTATTGGACGCCGTTGCAGCCGCTCACAAACTTGTGATCGTAGAAGATGCCGCGCAGGCCTTTGGAGCCACCTGGAAAGGCCGACACGCAGGGACCTTAGGCAAATCCGCCGCCTTCAGCTTCTATCCCACCAAGAATCTCAGCGCCTTCGGGGACGCCGGAGCGGCCACATCAATCGATCCCGAGGTAGGCGA
>Ga0224527_1001523_pt1 | contig 11408 bp, 11 predicted proteins | sample CBST0metaG_FD_179882 | JGI IMG/M metagenome (GOLD analysis project Ga0224527, IMG submission 179882) | Peat soil microbial communities from Stordalen Mire, Sweden - C.B.S.T0 | ecosystem: Environmental > Terrestrial > Soil > Wetlands > Peat | place: Sweden: Norrbotten County, Stordalen Mire... | reverse complement strand
GGTATCACTTTTTCAATAACATGACTACTGAAAGAGGATAGAAAACGTTGCCAAGCAAAATTCGGGCAATTAAGAAAGCGATATACGGCATCTTTACTGGGGTAATCGACACTTTTACGTTCGCTTTCTTGCATACGAAACCAATTACGATGTTGAAATAATAAGCAAAATACAATTTGAAAGATATAGCTGCAAGCAAAGCCTAAATTCCGCTTGATTCCAGCTTGGCGAAGATGTTTTAATACCTTTAATTCAATAAATGTTTCTTTTATTTCTGTAGGTAGTTGATTTTCTTGGTTGATTTGTTTTAAACTATTCATATGGAAGGCACCTCTTCTGTATGGTATTTGTTTGTTGTAGCAAATTAACTTTACCAGACAGTGAGGTGTTTTTCCATATGTCAACAGAGTTTCTTTTAGGGCACTAGCCCTTTATGGTTAAAGAAGTTATATTGTTTTTTGAAATGCGAAAGTTGAGTAAACTATATATATTGCATTAAAGAATTTACATCATACTATAGATAAGTTTAATGCACAATTCTAAATGACAATCGTCATCCAAGAGTTTTTTTAAATCAGTTCAAAATCCTGTATAAATGCTCCTTGTTTTTCCTTGTCTGCATTTGCAAGCACATAGGTTGGCCGAGTATAGGAAAGTCCCATACGATCTAGCATTCCAGTTATTCCACGAATGGAATAGTCATAGCCATATTCACGTTTTATATACTTGGCAATCAGACCAGCAGTCCAATTAAAATCTGTGGCAAACCCAACATCAGAAGGAAGATTGCTTAGAATCACTTCTTTCAAAGCGTTTCTTTCTTCTAAAGTCAGTCGTGTTGGCCGTCCAGGTATTGATTTATCAGGGATTCCAGCAAGTCCTTCATTCTGATAGATTTTGTGTAAGTTACATACCGTAGTTTTTGTTATTCCTATAGTTTTAGCTATATCTCTACATGTCTTACCAAAAAGAAAGAGATATAATGCTTGATATCTCTTAAAGACTCTTGCGATTTTCTCGTTATCCATAGCATATTTTATTGCATTCAATTCTTCCTCGGATACTTTTGTTCTCATTATTTGTCGCCATCCTCTATAAATTTCTTCATAGTTATATCGGCAAAATAGGACAAAAACTTTAATTCAATTTATATAGTTTGTGAGTTTAGAGCAATTCTAAAGAGCAAAGCAATCACTGAATTTAATAAATGGATAGATCAGGCATCTTCGCTAAACAATAAATATATTAATTCATTTATAAGCGGAATAACCAGAGATATAACAGCGGTTAAAAATGCTATTATGTATGATTATAACAATGGTCTAGCAGAAGGTAGCGTGAATAAATTAAAAGTTATAAAAAGAATTATATATGGCCGTAATAGCTTTGATATGTTGTATAACAAACTATTATGGCTTGAAAAAAAACGCAAAATCAACTAACTTTGGAAAGAACCACTTTTATGTTAGCAAGATAGTAATTGACAATTTTAAAAATATAACTTAAAATTAATTTTAAGCGCAAAATTGATGGACAATTTTGTGAACAATAATGGCGAGGAAGTTGATAAATTAATTAAGGACTTTCAGGCAGCCATGCGGATCTTGTGCTGTAAGAAACAGGTATGGTATGCGTACTGGTGCGATAAAACCTGACATTAGCACGATGAAGGATGCTCACGTTATACAAAGTTATAGCCACGAGAAAGGTAGCTAGCGGGTGTAGTAAAATTTCTCAAAAAACACTAAGGGGGAAATTATTTTGAAAAGTATACGTATGCGTCTACTCATAATTGTTTTAACGCTTCTAGTAATATCGCTAGGAGCACTTTCCGGACTGAGCTATTATTTTGCAAAACAAGCCCTATCATCAAGTGTTGACGAGACGGTGACTGCCATTGGAAATGATTACGCAAAACGCGTGCAAGGATCAATTAATGAGGTTACTACATATCTTTTAGGCGCATCCAATAATCCTAATATTCGCCCTAATGTTGACCGTCAGACGCTTATTGCGGCTCTTGCCGATGTAAAAAAACGCAGTGGTAAGTTAGATGCTGTTAACTTTGTTTATCTTGATGGAACTACCATTAGATATGATGGGTCAGTAATTAATCTGGCTGATCGCGATTATCTGCAGAGAGCTATTAGGTTGAAACAAGCGGTTATTTCAGAGCCGCTCATTGCCAAAGGAACAGGCAAGGCTAGTGTGATCATTGTTGTGCCGATACTTGATAATGGGAATATCGTTGGGCTGATAAATGGCACCAAATCACTGGATAATCTCAATGAACTAGTGAAGGAAATTAAGTTTAAAGACTCTGGGTATGGCGCTATCATTGATGTATCTGGGCTGGTTCTAGCTCATCCCAACACAGATTTGGTGGGGAAATTAAACATGAAGGAAAAAAAAATAAATGCGGACATCAAATTAGGAGCCGCAGAACTGGATGATCGCCTTATTGATTTGGTTAATTCTAGTAGTGAAGGCGATAAACAAGTCAGCGGAACATATACATCAACGGACAATGTGGAAACAGTAGCTGTGTTAACTCCCATTAACTTGCCGGGAAATCAACATTGGGCTTTTATGCTTGCAACGCCGGAAGCTGAGATTGCTCAAACAGTGGGAAAACTGACTAAGGCGTTAATCAGCATAACCTTTGCAGCAGTTTTGTTAGCAGGATTATTTGTATTATACATAAGTAAAAAGTTTACCCAGCCTATAATAAATGTGCGTGATGAGGCGCTTATTTTGGCAAGGGGTGATCTTAGAGAAAGAAAGTTAGTATTTCAATCCCAAGATGAAATTGGGCAGTTAGTTGAAGCATATAATAAAATGACCAGCAATTTAAGGAACTTTGTTTATAAGGTACAAACGAGGGCAGAAGTGGTTGCATCAGCCAGTGAGGAGTTGACAGCAACATCTTTTCAATGTTCAGAGGTAGCCAATCAAGTAGCTGACTCAATAGCTCAGATTGCTCAGGGATCAGAAAAAGAGGTAGAAGCAGTAAATAATATGTTGGTATTAGTTAAGGAAATGTCTTCAAATATTGAACAAATCGAAGAAGTCAGTAAAACAATTATGTCTATTGCCAATGAGACATCTCAATCTACTGATAAAGGAAAAGAGGCAATTATAGGGGCGGTACAGCAAATGAAGAAAATTGGTGAAGGAGCAAAGGACGTTCAAAATACCATCGGTGAACTGTCAAAAGGATCGCGTGAGATTGGGGAAATAGTGAGCCTAATTTCATCAATAGCAGGTCAGACTAACCTACTAGCGCTCAATGCTGCTATTGAAGCAGCCCGGGCTGGGGAAGCCGGCAAGGGTTTTGCAGTAGTTGCCGATGAGGTGCGAAAACTAGCGGAACAGTCCAATCAAGCAACACAAAAAATTGCTGATCTTATCCAAAAAAATGAAGCAGCTATGTGTAAAGCAATTTGTGCTGCTCAAGCCAGTGGTGAAGGAGTAAACCTTGGTGCTCAGGTGGTAGAGTCAGCGGGAAGTACTTTTATGAAGATTGCACAAGCTGTTCAAAGGTTAACTGATCAGTTCAAAGATGTTGTCCAGGCTGTAGATAAAATTGCTGCAGGCAGTCAAGAGCTTAGTATAGCTGTAGTTTGCATTGATAAAGTATGCGCAGATAATGCGTCAGGGGCTCAAGGTGTAGCTGCTGCTACAGAAGAGCAAGCGGCAGCTATGGAGGAAGTCGCAGCCTCCAGTCGGTCTTTGGCTCAAGTATCAGTAGAATTAAAAGAAGCGACAGACAATTTTAAAGTTTCATAATAAACCAAACGCCCAAACCTAAAAATGGTTGGGCGTTTGGTTTATTATTGACATATGTTCATCCTTAGTGTATATTGTTTTGATACACAACATTGTCTATCAAAAGCTGACAATAGGGAACTAAGGAGAATGAGCAATGAGCAGACCGACTGATACTACCTATCAATATATTAAAGAAAGAATTTTGGATGGTACTTTCAAGCCATCGCAAAAGTTGACAGAAATTCAGCTTACGCAAGTGATTGGTGTCAGTCGTAGCACAATTAAAAAAGCCCTTCTAAAATTAGAGCAGGAAAATCTTATTACAATTGAGGATAACAAGGGCGCTACAATAAAGGCATTTACCCTTGAAGAAATACTTAATTATTTAGAAATTCGTGAAGTCTTAGAGGGGTTGGTCGCTAAAAGCGCAGCCAGAAATATCTGTGACAGTGATTTGGCTAAACTTAATGAAACTCTAGAACATATGAAAACCTATCTGCAGTGTAATGAATTTGATAAGTACTCCGCAAATAATAAACAGTTTCATACTATAATTTATAATTCAGCCTCTAACCAGCAGGCAGTAGATTTAATTACTATGATTCGTACTCAACTACTGCGTTTCCAATTTCGTACAATTTTAGTTCCTGGACGAAATGAAGCTTCGCTTCGAGAACATATAAGTATTTATGAGGCTTTGTCACAAAAAGATGAGGAGCAGGCTGAAAAAGCTGTGAAAGCTCATATTGCCTCGGTGCGTAAAGTAATTGAGCAAAATTATTACTTATTATCCTAATAAGACAATTTTTATAGGCACAACTTTCTTGTCCCCCTTCTATTAGACGGAAACTTACTTGTTTCTGCCTAATAGAAGTTTTTTTTGTTGGCAATACAATTTTTTATATTGCCTGATAATTATGTTAAAGTCATATTGACAGTAGAATGAAAATGGTGTACATTATTATCATACAAGATTGTTCAACAATATTGTATGATAATAATGAGCGTATAATTTAGAACGGGGGTTAATATTATGTCGAATACGGGTTTTCGTATTGTTACCACCATTAATCGTCCTGATAAAGATTTGGTGGAAAGCTTTCGTAGTTTACCGGTTGCCAATATAGCAGATTGTATGAATCGGGCTTGTTGTCTTGATGCGAGTATTAGACCGGTAAATGATGTGCTGCTACTTGGTACAGCTTTTACCGTTAAATGCAGACCTGGGGATAATTTACTGTTGCATAAGGCTATTGATATGGCTGCTCCTGGAGATATTATTATTGTTGATGGTCAGGGCCATCTAAAAAACTCGCTGATTGGCGAATTAATGATTAGCTGGGCTCGTCGGCGCGGAGTAAGTGGTATCATAATTGACGGTGCTATTCGCGATGTAGCAGTACTCAGAAAGATGGATATCCCAGTTTATGCGGCAGGCATCACGGCAAATGGACCATATAAAGATGGTCCTGGGGAAATTAATCTTCCAATAACTTGCGGCGGTGTAACTGTAAAACCTGGCGATATCTTAGTGGGAGATGCAGATAGTATTGTTGTAATTGACCCTAAGGACGCTCCGGAAATTTTAAAGAAAGCAAGGGCCAAAGTAGCTCAGGAAGTAGAAAAGATGAAAGATATTAATGCCGGCACTTATAATCGCGCTTGGGTGGATAAAGAACTTAAGGAAAAGGGCTGTGAATTCATCGATTAGCCTAAAATATATATGAAAAGAGGGGTATATAATGAAAAACAATGTAAGAGAATTGTTGCAAGGAGCTTATGATTTGCATGTGCATTCCGCGCCTGATGTCATGGCCCGTAAGATGGATGATCTTGAATTGGTGGAACGTTTTCAAAAATATGGAATGAAAGGTTTTGTTATTAAGTCGCATTACAATAGTACTGCTGCAAGAGCAAAGATCATTAACAAATTATATCCAAATATGAACGCAGTTGGTGCCATTACTTTAAATAATGCAGTAGGCGGCTTAAACTGGGCAGCAGTTGAAATGGCGGCTCGCGATGGCGCTAAACTTGTTTGGATGCCTACTGTAGACGCAGCTAATGAGCAGGAACATTTTAAGGTACATAAACCAGAAAAGATGCCTTACTGGGCGGCGCTGCAGATGGAAATGATCGCTCAGGGTAGAACTCAGTCGAGTATCAGCCTGCTAGAGGATGGCAAACTAAAACCTAGTGTAATAGCTATTTTAGATGTAGTTGCGCATTACAATATGATTTTAACTACAGGTCATATTGGTAAACAAGAAGTGTTTGCGCTAGTAAAAGCTGCTCAAGAGCGTAAGGTGAAAAAGATTATTGTTACTCACCCTGACTTTCCGTCCACAACGCTATCAAAGGAAGAGCAAAAAGAACTGGCTAATCAAGGGGCATATATAGAACATTGTTTTACAACGCCGCAAACTGGCAAGACCACATGGGAAGCAGTATACGAACAGGTTAAATATGTTGGGGCCGATAAATGTGTAATTTCCACCGATCTAGGTCAGCCTCACGGCATGTATCCGGATGAAGGTTTGGAGTTATTCGCTATCAATTTATTAGCGAATGGATTCTCTGCTATGGAAGTAAAGAAAATGTTTGTAGAAAATCCTACTAAGCTAATTGAAGGCTAAAATAAGGAGGTAGATAAAATGATTGATAAGAATGTAAATTTGCTTGTTGTTAGTGCCCATGCTGCGGACTTTGTATGGCGTTGCGGTGGAACCATGGCAAAATATATAAAACATGGTGCTAATGTATCTTTAGTTATTCTAAGCTATGGAGTGCGCGGTGAATCCAATGATCTGTGGAAGGCGGAAGGACAGACCGTCGAAGGGGTAAAAACAGCTAGACGCGCTGAAGTAGATGAAGCGCTGCAGCATCTTGGCATTACAAATGTGGAATTTTGGGATCTAGAAGACTATAAGATAAATTTTACCGATGAACATATGGATCGGATGATTCGGAAAATCAGAGAAGTAAGACCACATCATATTATTACCCACGGACCTAAAGATGCCTTTAATCCGGATCACGAAAATGTGTCAAAATTTGTTTGGGAAGCCAGCGTTCTTTCTATATCCAACGGGGTGAAAATAGAGGGATATCCGACCGCTAAGCAAGCCCGAATCTTTGGTTTTGAACCTCATCAGACAGAAGTATCTGACTTTAAGCCAGAAGTAATTATTGACATTACTGAAACATATCTGCAAAAAGAAGCAGCGATGAAGTCCTTTAAAGCCCAAAATCACCTGATTAATTATTATATGGATAGGGCTAAAATGAGAGGAAATCATGCCCGCAGATGCTCAGGAAATAACGAATACAAATATGCTGAAACGTTTAGCAGGCTCTACCCTTATGTTGGTGATGAACTGATGTAGCCAAAGTCACAACAGAGGAGACTTAAAATTATTAACGGGTTTTGTCATCGATGGCTGGATTGCAAACGTAACGTGCCTTACGGTATGTTGAAGCTCTAAATTCATTGTCCCTTTGAAGGAAGCATATAAAGGTGCCCTTTAGAGGAGATATTATTACAACGTAATTTGGAAGGCTGAAATGAACGTAAAATTCTAGCATAAAAGCAGTTCTGATAAGATTTAAATATAGAGGAAAGTGGCTATAGAAGAAAGAGACCTCCGACTAAGGTTGAGTTGAGCAATCAGACATAAGAATAAAACTCAATTCAAAGGAGGCCTCTAATCCTATAGTGCCATTGGATTGTTTTGACGGCCATTGTGTGAATTATTAGAAAGTCATAGTGTAGCAGGAGATGTTGCACGGATTCTTTTAAAAGATCAATGAAAGGATGATAATTGATGCAACACTCTAATGCGTCTAACCGATTAGATAGATTACCGATTTCTTCCTGGCATAGAAATATATTATATGCTGTCGCTATTTCTTATTTTTTTGAATTTGCTGATCTCAATAGATTTGCAATTATAGTACCAAAGCTTATGACTATTTGGGATATTTCGGTAAATATGGTAGCGTGTGTAACGTCGTTTTCCTTTTTGGCTATGGCAGTAGGCTCTGCATTGGGGGGGTGGCTAGCAGATTTTTATGGACGCAAGAAAGCTTTAACGATGACTGTTATGATTTTCACTGTGGTCTCTGTTTTGAGCGGTTTTACTTGGGATATTTGGACGCTGGGAATTTGCCGTATAATAAGCTCAGCGGGCTTATCTGCGATGACGGTTATAGCTGTAATCTATGTCAATGAAATGTTTCCAGCAAAATTTCGTGGTAAGTATCAGGCGTATGCTATGGTCATAGGCATTTGTGGCACACCTGTCACAAACATACTTGCAAGCATAATTGTTCCTTTAAGCCCTTGGGCATGGAGATTCGTCTTCGTTTGGGGGATATTGGGTTTTGTATACCTAGTGTATAGCAAGCGTATACATGAATCTCCTCGCTGGTATGAGAGTAGAGGACAGTACGATAAAGCGAATGAAGTTCTAAAAGCAATTGAAGATGAAGTCAGTCGCGAAAAAGGGGAACTTTCTATACCCGCTTTGGCTGTACCTGAACAGAAAATAGAAAAGGCACCGATTGCGGCATTATTCCAACGAAAATATTTAAGAACCACTGTATTGCTTTCTGTTGTTTGGATCACGCAAACGATAGGCTTTTTTGGATATTCGAGTTGGGCTCCTGCGCTCCTGGCAAAAGAGGGATTTAGTGTAGGAAAATCAATGCTATATATTGCTTTGACGACCATTGGAGCCCCTCTCGGCCCATATTTAGCGTCACTGGTTACCGATAGATTTGAACGTAAATGGTGTTTGGTTGTTTTTGGTGCAATAATAGGAATCAGTGGACTTCTGTACGGTTTGACTTTTGATCCTATATTTATTATCCTGTTTGGATTTATCGTTAATTTGTTTGAACGGGGCTATACTGCTCTTGCGTATACATATTCACCAGAACTATATGATACGAAGGTGCGATCAGTTGGAATGGGATTATCGTATGGAATAGGGCGATTGGCTAACTCATTTGGTCCACTCATTGTAGCTTTTCTCTATAATGAACATGGGTATCGAAGTGTATTCTACTTCATTGCCGGAAGTTGGTTTGTTGGAGCAATAGTTGTTGCCCTGTTTGGGCCAAAAACTAAGAAATGAATTGACGGTCATTAATCTTGAGAATTATAGGTTAGAATCTAAGTTCAAAAATATATCTCACAGTATGGTTGCTCGACAAATAATATTACTAGTAGGAGGAAGATGAATAATGAAAAAGATGCTATTAAGTTTATTGATCTTATTGTTTTTGTCAGGGGGGGCTACTAGTGTATATGCGGCAGATGTATATGCAGATGTTCCATCATCACATTGGGCGTATCAGGCAGTAAAACAATTAACCCAGGCAGGGATAGTTACGGGAGTTAGTGAGGGCACATTTGCAGGGAACAAGCCTATTAGTCGGTACGAAATGGCACAGATGGTATTTAGGGGAATGGAAAAGTATGATAAGGCTAATGCTGATCAAAAACTTCTTATGGATGCTCTAAAGGCGGAGTATGGTGATATTTATAGCAAAGTGCTTGATCATGATAAACTAGAAAAGCAGCAAAATAATGTAACGTTTTCAGGAATGTTCAGTGAAAGATACAGAGATGTTGATTATCTTAAAACTGATACTGCCAGCGTAGTTGCCAACCAAATGCGTTTAAGATTAGACGGGAACATCAATGTTGATGCAGATTCTAATGTCGGATTTCGTTTTGTGACAAAAGCGCCTAATAAAAACAACCTTTTCGATGATCCTTGGACTAATACTGGTGGAGATAATCATGTCACAGCCAACGGGACTAGCAATACTTATGACAATCTAATTGACAGATATTATTATACTGCCAAACTAAGAAACAATACGTCCCTAACCTTGGGCGAGCAGGCTTTAGTAATTGATCCAATGAATATTATTATAGATAGTACATTCTATAGTTATGGCGGTGGTAAAGTAAGATATAATTTAGATGGTCTAGGCAACGGTACAGCAATTACAGCACAGTATGGTAGCTTCTACAAAGGAGCAAGTCTTACCGGATTTACAGGCTGGGGCAATAAATCGGCTACTGCTTTTAATAATGCCGATATAGCTTCAGTAATTTTAAATGGTAAAGTTACTGATGTTAATTATATACTTGGATATGCTGATTTTAAAAATAATGCGGCCGGCATTGATTTATTGAAATATACATTTGCTAATGTTGATTACCTTGTAACCCCTAAGGTTGGTTTATCTTATGAATATGGCAATAACAGTGCGGATACCCAAGGGCGTTTTGATGCTGTAAAGATTGTTTACGGTGATCAAGCGCTAAAGAAAAAAGGGCAGTGGAACCTATCCTATCGCTACATAGACGCTCAAAAGAATGCCATATTTAATCGGTATATCATGTTTGAAGGCGCAGCAGGCAGCAACACCAATGATCCGCAAAGATTGACAGACGCTCAAATAACATATGCATTTTCAACGGCAACGACTTTCTATATACAAAGAATGACTGTCGATGATAAGGTTGCTCCTAATAACGCTAATGATAATGTAATTTGGAAGGCAGAAGTAGACGTAAACTTTTAGACTGGCGGTTTGTCAAGCTAAGTGCAACACTTCTTCAGCCAATGCCTGATAAGGAGTTTTCCAATTGAGACATTTTCGTGGGCGATTATTTAGCAGGTGGGTTGCTTTATTTAAATGCTCCTGCGTCACCGTCAAAAAGCTTGTATACTTTGGAAAGAACTGACGTAGCAATCCATTTGTATTCTCATTAGAAGGTCTTTCCCACGGACTATGTGGATGTGCGAAGTATACTTGTGCTTTTAATTCAGCTGTTATTGCTTTATGAGCAGCGAATTCTTTTCCATTATCTACGGTCAACGTATTGCAGGGCAGCCCTTTTAAGCCGGTGCAGATTGATTCCTTAAGTGTTTCTGCACGGTGGTCATCAAGTTTTGTTGCTACTAGGAAGCGTGTTTTCCTGTCAACTAGCGTCATAAAGCACCCTGTTCGCCATTTTCCAGCTACTGTATCGCCTTCCCAATCGCCGACTCGATTTCGATCAGCTACTTCAACTGGTCGATCGTCAATGGATATGCAATCAGGAATTGTACCTCTTTTTTCTTCGCCCTCCACTTTACGTGGTTTCCCTTTTTGCCTGAGATTTTCACGAAGAATCGTTGGTAACACCCCATTGGTTAAGGCTCGATAGATCGTTGCTGTACAAAGACCTAAGCGATGATGATTGATAATTTGCTCAGGTGACCAGTAATTTTCAAGTCCACTAATAATATGTTTATGATTTTCTAATTTCATGACCTTCGGTCGTGGTTTACAAACTTTTCTGCGAGTTACGTATGAATTTTGAGCCTCATATGCGCTGTAGCCGTGCGTTCCTGTATTTCTGCGAAGTTCGCGGCTAATGCTACTTTTGCTTCGATTGAGAACTTCAGCTATTTGCGTCACACTTTTCTTATTGTAATGCATATGTAGTATACATTCACGTTCGCTAATGCTAAGATGATGATAGCTCATTGAATAAACCTCCTATGATAATGGTTGTGTCGTACTCCCATTATATAGCATTGGTTTACTTCAATGGGCTACTTTGTTTTTTT
>Ga0224527_1001521_pt1 | contig 11415 bp, 8 predicted proteins | sample CBST0metaG_FD_179882 | JGI IMG/M metagenome (GOLD analysis project Ga0224527, IMG submission 179882) | Peat soil microbial communities from Stordalen Mire, Sweden - C.B.S.T0 | ecosystem: Environmental > Terrestrial > Soil > Wetlands > Peat | place: Sweden: Norrbotten County, Stordalen Mire... | reverse complement strand
CGACCACCGAATTATCTAGTCCACATCGCAGCGGGTTAGAGTAGTTTGCATGTGCTTCCCGCAAATCCTCCGGTATCTTTAACTCGTCCATTTCATCCCTCTCCCTCAAACACCGTAGTCACAGCGGTTCAAATCCTTGTTTCGACCAACAGGCAAAGGGGTTTCAGGCTCTTTACCCGCAGTCGCGACGATGCCTAGTCGCTCAATAGTTCGTTGGCGTCAATCCATGCGGGAGACATGAACTCTTTCCAATAACAAGCGGAGCCTTTAACCGTCATCGCAGTTTCCATGGCGAGGCTTTTTGTATCCGCCAGCAATTGAGCCTGACACGCTTCAAGCGCGGCTCTGAGAGTTTCAACGTCGGATAGGAGCAGAGGAGCGAGAGTCCCTTGCGCCAGCGCAGTCCAATACGGAGCATTCTCTCGCTCACCCTTTGTCGTTCTCAGTTTCATTTCCGGTCCTTTCAGCGGTACCGCAGCGCCAGCGACGTCGTTAACCAAATGCCCTACTTGTACCGCCGCTCGTAGTAACCCCGGTCAAAGAATGGGAACCATTCGACACCAAAGCGCGTGATGACGCCGGCGGAGTCTTGCTTGATGCGCAACTCCAGAAAGCCCACGTGCGCGGCAATCTTTTTCTTGCGCATGAAAAGGCTCTGATCCTCGGTGCATCCGGCCTGTACAGAGTGGACTTCGCGTGGGAAGCCGTACTCAAACTTGTGGTAGTGGCCAATGATGAGCACTTGCGGTTTCTCGCCGCCCTGATAGCTCTCCACGAGCTTCTGTGCCGTGTAGCTTGTGGCATAGGCCGAACCGCCGCCGGGATGCACCACGCGGGCCACAGCGGCCCCGGAGCCACACCGCAGAGAAACGTCGGACTCCGCGTATCCCAGGTAGTGCAGATCGGCGCGGCCGGCATCCTTGGCGCGGTTCTCAAGGTAGCGGCCAATCTCAATGCCCTCGCGCTGGGCATACCATCCCTCGTGATCGTCACCGGCAATGAAATGCGTGGTGATACCCTTGCGCACCGGGAACTTATCAATCAGGTAGTCAAGCTGATTGTCCATGCCGGGCGCGGTCAACAACTCAGTCTTGTTAAACCGGGCCTCACCGTCGATCCAGTTGCCGGCGTTGAAGACGTGCTCGATACCACGGCGCTCGAAGTGATCGTAAGCCGCATTGAGCACGTCCAGGCGTGCGTACTTGCTGCACAGATGGTTGTCAGAGGTAACGCCGTAGACTTGCTCTTCGCCTGGCTTGGACTTGAGTTCAAAGCGGCCCGGCGCGAGGTTCACCGTGGAGGCCATCTCGAAGATGCCGCCCGGATGCTCTGCAATCAACACACCGCGCTCTTTCATCTGGCCGATGGTCCGCTTAACTGTGCCGGCGGTGATTCCCATCATGCCGGCAAGATCGGCCACGGTAACCGGGGCGCGGCGGAGTTGCTTGCGAATCTCCGCGTCCACATCGACCGGAGCGGTCACTGGCTCATGCACGCCGCTCTGTCGATAGCGCATGACGGTGGTATTGTGCAGATTCAGCTTCGTGCCAATGGCTCGGTTTGAAAGTCCCTTGCCGGCCAGCTCTACAATCTTGCGCTGAGTGCTTACAGGTACGGTGGCCATCAGTGCCTCACGATTCCAACGATGTGATAGATGAAATCAACTGCTTTGCCCGCGAATGCGAGGATCATCACCGCGCCCGCGCCGATCCACGTGAAACGCTCACTGCGAACGATACGGCGCTCATGGTTTGCCTGAGTGGCTTCGATGCGTGGAATGCGGCCTTGCGCGTTCTCTCCGGTTTCGTCTCCAAAGAGCTTGGTATAAAACACGCGCAGATCAGTGCGGAGGCCCCGCACTTCCTCGGTTAGTTCGTGGATTGCTGTTGACTCAGTTTGCGACACGGGCGTCTCCCTAAGTTCACTATGCCTACAAATGCAAAGGCCCCGCGAGTTAGCGGAGCCTTTGGGTTGTGATGAGTTGAGTTAGAAGCCAGCGCCTTGCAGGTTTGCCAGTGCCTGACGGGTCTGCTCTGCGCTTTCCGCCGTGGTGTCTCCGTAATGAACGGCGACGATCTGCGCGGCCTGATCCTGATTCAGATAAGGCATCACAGCGGCCAGCTTGACGGTGCTCTGTGCGGCCATCTGCGCCACGGCCGCCTTGCTAGAGATGCCCTGCACAAGCGCCAGAATGGTGTTGACCACGGTAGCTACCGCGTTGATGTCTGTCTGCGCTTTCTGCTGGCTAGAGGGGTTGGTGATCCTGGCCACAGAAAGCAGTGCGGTATTCACCTGTTGCTGGAAGGTGACCACGGCGGTCTGGAGTTGAGCAAGAACAGTTGCATTGGGGTTGGCAAGATACGCCTTTGCCTGGGCCACGAGTACGTTGCTTGCAGCGTCAAAGCCCACCGTGGCAGCCGCAAAGATGGGCGCGGCGGCCGGGTCAAGCACGCTGGCCGTCGAGTCCACCACGGCAACGCCCGATTGAAGCGCCGGAGTCCAGTTCACGATATTCTGTGCCACGGTTGCGCCATTGCAACCGGCCATCGGCAGGGTACCCGTTACCAGGATTGCGCAAAGCATCAGCGCGCCCAGCTTGGCGGTGGAGTTGCTGAACCCGCCCTTGGGCAGTACGACCGCGATACCATGCGGCGCATCCGCGTCTTTGGCCAAGATCGCAGCAACGCCGGCAACCACCACACCCGTCATTGCCACGTAGGGGCTGTAATGCGCCGGGATATACGTGGTCAACTGACTAACAAAGGTTGCGGCAATGCCAAGAATGCCGGCAATCGTGGTGAGCTTGCTGCCTGCGATACGTTCAATCCACACCGCCGCCATGCGTTCAAACAGAGCGGCCATCAGATTATTCATAGGTTTCCTTTCGTTGTGGCGCTTGCGGCGCGGTTACTGTTTCACGGTGGATGGCACAGTGTGCCCGGTCCAAAGTTCGTACTCCGCTGCGCGTCGGGTTTTGAGCGCGGTCAACTCTTTTGCGCCGGCGTGATCCCACTGCAATAGCTGGAGGGCAGCCGCATCCGATTGCCCCGCGTTCAAGTCCTTGAGTAGCGTGGAGCTTGCCAGGCGGCCCTGCCCTAGGTTGAATGCGAAATCCACCAACGCATCAAACTGGCCTTGCGTGAGCGGGACCCGCGCCAGGCGGCTTACAGCGCCCTCGGAGAGTGCCACGTCGCGGCTCAGAATCAACGTGGCTTGCGCCTCAGTGATTCCGTTGGGATAGCTTTCTCCCGGCAAGAGCTTGTGCCCGTAGCCGATGGTCGGAATGCCGGCAACGTCCAAATACGCGCTGCCACGAAAGCCCTCGGATTGTTTCAACAGTGCAAGCCCGGCCGCGCTCAGTTGCATCGTTCACCCCATCTACCGTGAGTGTGGCGCGGATCACGGAAAGCGGGCCATTTTGGAGGCAGGGTTGGCAATCACTTGCGCGTTGCCGATAACGAGTTATGCTCCGACCTTTGAGGTGAACGATGAAAGGTTTCCTCTTTGCTTTTATCTTGGTTTTCGCCAATGTTGGCTACGCGCAGTCTTTAGCGGACGCCCCTACGCCGCGCCTTGATCGCACGGAATGGGCACTCCTGGCCACCGATGCGGCCGTAAGGGGCCTTGACGTGTACTCAACGCATTGGGCGGAATCGGCGGGAAACAAAGAGAGCACGCTACCGGGATGGATTGCCAACCATCCGCCGGTGATGGCCCTCTATTCGGGCGGGATGGTCTACGCGCAATATTGGGTAGCGCGGAGGCTGTCCGCTCACCATCACCGCAGGTTGGCTCATGCGATGACGGTAGCGGACATATCAATCACGGCTCCCTTTGCGATTCACAACCTGTTCTTGCCGGTCTGCAAGGCCCCGGACGTGTATCTGTCCACCGGCTGCCAGGCCCCAGCGCCCGGCGTGATCTACAAGTGAGTGCCACGCTAGAAAATGCGCTGGCATTGAATGGCACTTGCAGTCCACGTAAAGGTGTCTGTCGAGTTATTCGGCCGCAGATAGATCATGATCGTGTGCGTGCCCGCCGATAGACCCGTCAGTGTGAGGAAAAATAGATTTGAAGCCACAACATTAAGGGCTCCGTAACTTATGACGCCAAACGTTTGGATGCCGGTTAAATTGTCAACGTAGGCGTATACGTCAAGCAAATCTTGCGCCGTGCCCGCAGTTTGCTTCCCCGTTGAGTGGCCTATGATGTTAAAAACGTCACTACCCGAGGCCGCAGTGACACTCACAGAAAGGCCCGGCACGGCAACTACCGAATTTACCGGGTTTGTCACTGAAGAGGTTTGTCCGGCGCTATAGATTATTATCCGCGAGGCCGTGGTCAGTGCCGTTCCATCGGCAAAGAGCACCTTGGATGCGCTGAGAGTTCCGGTTGTGATGTTGCTTGCGTTAAGGTTGGTTACTGCCACGTTGGCCGCGTTGAGCGTGCCCGTGGTAATCATGTCAGCGGTGATGGCCCCGGTTGCAATCTTGGTTGCGGTGATGGAACCATCGACAATCAGAGAGGAATCATTACAGCGACGAAAGTAGCAATCATCGACGTAGACATCCCCCCCCACTAGCGCCCAATCGATAACAGCACACTGGACCGAAACAGAGCCGGATGGCGCAGTCACAGTGCTGGTGTATTCTGCCCATGACGTCGTCGGGGTGAAGGTGGCATCGCTCACTCCGCCTGAGAGGATGGAGCCGTTTGAACCGTAGAAAATAAAGCGAATCCCAAAGGTCCCACTCGTGACCGTGCCAGAGGCCATAGCCCATGCTTGGATCAAGAACACCTGACCAGCGGCGCAAGGAACCATATTGGAGTTGGAAACCTGATAAGTTCCGCCATTATTGGCCAGCTTGAGCGATTGCACCCCGCTGCGAAACTGCGCCGTTGAAATGGTTGATTGTGCAGGCTGTTGACTGGTCCAACTTGTCATGCCATTTTCAAAGCCTGGGTTGTAGCAAAGGTTTGTCCAATCGCAGACGGTGAGCGCCGCCGTGGTGATCGCCCCCGCCGCAATCTGCGTTGCGCCGATGGCACCCGCCGCAATCTGGCCGGCGGTGATGGAGTTGGCGGTGAGGTTGCTCCCAGAAACAGTCACAGTCGTCCAGGTGCTCCCAGTGCTCTGGTAGAGAATTCCGGTGGTTGTTAGCAGGACGAGCTTTCCTGTCGGGTAAAGGGCGCTCGGCAACGCGGGCAGGCTTGAGACCACAAGCGGGGCGGCAATCGAGGCGGCATAGGTGTTGGCTGCGTTCGTGGCCGCCGTAGCAATCGCAGTCACCTGCGCCGCCGCCGCCTGTGCATTCGAGATAGCCGATTGCAAAGCCGTGCGCTGGGTTGCCACCTGTGCCCACAGGTTGGAAAGTGATGTTGTTATCCCTGGCCAAGGCCCGCTTGTGGTGCCATCCGGCCAGGTGGTTGCCCAGTTCGACGGCGCGCCCGCCGCTATGAGCGCCGTGCTGATTGCCGCCACGGCGTTGTTATAGGCAGTGGCCGAAACGCTCCAAGTCGAGGCCAGCGTGTCGAGCGAAGTTTTCATCGCCAACTCAGCGGTATACTGCGCCATTAGCGCAATCTTGTCGCTATTCGTCAAATTGTTAGCATCGCCGGGCGTGTTAATCGAATTAGTGGCCGGTACCAAACTGATCGAGCTTCCTGTTTCAGTCCAAGGGCTATTAGGCATATACGCTCCTCACTGCTGCGTTGACGACACTCATTGCGGTGGTTGGGCAAACGGCAACGGTGTAGGACGTGGAGGTTGCTCCGACCGTGACCATATCGAACAGATAGTTAGCCGCCGCCGTGGGATCGGACCCGGTGAAAGCGACGACGTTGAAGGCGGAAGGCGTGGGATAGTTGCTGGGCCACGTCCAGGAGATGGTCAGCCACACGATTGCAGCCGTGGTGACACTGCCGTTTGAATTCACCGTGACGCCGGCGCTAGCCGTTGAGCTTGCGCCGCTTCCGCTTGTGTTGGTCGCGCTCTGCGAGATGGTGACAACGGGCGGGTCGGGATACGGTGTGATGTACGCCGGAGTGAGGCTTTGAAGGCCGCCGGCGGCCACGGAGAGCACCGCGACAATCATGTACACGCCGGTGCGGAGCGTTGTGTCCGTCCACGTTGTGCCGGTTCCATCCCACAGCACGGCCGCCGTGTCCCACGGGTAATAGGCCTGGCTGTCCGCGTAGCGAATCTCGTAGTGATCCGCGCCGGTGACGGCCGCCCAAGTGAGCACCGGCAAGCCGCTTGCATTGATCGCGCAACTAAAGCCGGTGACGTTGGCGGGCACATTGGTGGAGGCTTGCACAGTAATCAAGCCGGTAACCGGGCTGCCTAGCAAGTTTCCTTGCCAATCGAAGCCGGTCGCACTCACGTTGTACGTGGTGCCGATGGTGCCCGTGAATGTGCAGCTCTGCCCCTGGATGTTGCCCAGCGTGTTCCACGTTCCACCGGAGGCTTGCACCTGCACCTGGGCACCCACGGCAGTGTTGTTGTTGCGCCAGCCAACAGAGACAACCGCCGAGTTGGATGAGCCGGTGATGGTTCCATTTTGGAATTGCTCAACCAACGTGAGGTCGGTAATCACAGGAGAGGAATCGGGCACGCCTACAATTTCTCCGTAGTTGGGAACTACGTCGGTGTAGATGATGGGGTTGTACTCCATGGCTCCGATGTCAAAGGCGAAGTCTCCGGATTTCTTGATGCTCACCACGCGGAAGAGCTTGGCGGGTTGAGCGCCGGCGCTTTGTCCGTAGGCCCAGGCGCTGTCTTTCGAGGGCACGGCGGAGAACTGCCCCGAGATGGAAACAACCGCGCCCGATCCCGGAGTGATCGCAACGGAGACGACGCTCATGTTGTCAATTACGTTGGCGTCGTAGAGGGTGAGCACGTTGCCGGCGGCGAGGCTCCCCGTGCTGCCTGAGAGCGTGAGGTTTGAGCCGGAGTAGCCGGTGACGATGTACTCGTTTCCCGGTGCGTCTACCGCTTTGACGATGCGCCCGGCGGGCAACGCGGCCGTCATGGTGACGTTGAGGCCAGAGACGGATTGCACCTGTACGGTTCCGCGTTGCACCACGGGATGCTGTACGCTCACCGTCCACCCGGCGGCGGTGGCAAAGGTTAAATCGGTGCGGTCAACGCTCAGCGTGTTGAGGGTGGAACCGGCTTGCACGCGGCCGCCCACGGCCCACTGAACAACATCGGATTGCATTGCTATCACAGAGCCAAGTGAGCAACACACGGCCTCAACGGGCGCACTGAATTGAATGGTGCGGAGCGTGAGCTTGGTGGACATCAGATGGAAGTAAGCCCAGCGCCATGCCTGGTCGCGGCTCGTGCATCCGGTGAGCTTGGTGCGCGTGATCTTGGGTTGCAAGCCGCTGTTGATGTCCGCCGCCGTCATGACGGATACGGGCAAGTCCATGCGGTAGTTGCGGGCCGCGTCGGCGAAGTCAACCTCGATCAGCGTGCAACGATCATCGAGAGCGACCCACGCTTCGGTGAAGCTGTCTTTCTTGGTGTTGCCCACGGTGAAGAGCTGTACGGGATCGCCGGGCGCGTCGAGGATCACGCTGTACCGCATCCCAAGCTGAATGATGGAAGCGCGGCTCATGCCGCCGATGATGCCCAGCGCGTGCCACGCATCCCCGGCCTGATCGAACGTGCCCGAGAAGATGTGCCGGCGCGTCTGTGATCCGTCCTGATTGGTCACCATCTGATCGTTAAACGCTGCCCACGCGACGAACGCGGGAACATCGATCATGTTGGCGGCGATGCCCATGCCGTACAGCGGATTGGTGAGCATGTCATAAGCCACGATAGCCGGGTTGTCATGCTCGTAGGCGGAGAGTTGCGCGGGGATCACGGTATCCGCGCCAATGTCATGGGTGATGGTGGCCATAAGCTGAATGCTTCCGCCGTTAAGCTGAGACGTGGCCAGGGCCTTGACGCCCACGAGGATCATGTTCGGGTAAGAGAGGTTCGACCAGAAAATCTCATTGATATTCCACAGCCAGCAATCGCACACGGTTTGTGAGCTGGTTGCATCGCTATAGAAGATGTAATGGTTGTTATCCCACTCCCACGCCGTCTTTGTAATGCGCACGTCCCATTGGCCGGCGGTGAGGCCGTAGACGCTTACGGTGTCAAAGAATGCGGAGAAAGTGCAGTTCTCAACCACGCGGTAACCCTGCCACCAATTGGTGACCAGAGCTTGATTGAGGTTGGGGTCGCACGGCTGCCACTCACCCTTGAACGTGGCGGAGGTGTTTGACGTGGAACCGTTCACGTTGATGGTGCTTACCGTTTCCGTGTTGCTCCACAGGTCGCCGGGCGTGTGCGTGCCGTTATCACTGGCGTAGACAATGCCCGATCCGGCAAAGCGATCGGTGGGCACCACAACCCACTTGGGCCAGGTCTGCGAACCATCGCTGTGCGTGGTGGCAACGGTCTGTGTGTTGTTGGGGAAGAGCGGCGATGTCCAAGTGTTCGCGTTGTGCGGCGATACCTCAATCTTGTAAATCACCTTCAGCGGAACATCGTTGCCGTCGCCGGTGATGCGATAGAGGCCCGAGGGGAACTTGACGGTGATGTCGAGCCCTTGCACGTTGGTGCCCGTGCCCTGCACCACGATAGAGCCGTTCGAGATGAGCATTTCAATCTCTTGCGGGTATCCGTTGGTTGTGCGGTCAAAACCATCGATAGGCGGCTGATTGTTGGTGCCCAGGCGTACCTGATACGAGCAGTTGCTAAAAACGGAAATCGGCTGTTGGTTGATGAGCACGTTGGAAATGTTCTTAGCCTGGCCCCAGCCGTAGCAGACAAGGCAGTTGATGTAAGCGTCGGTGCCGTCGAAGTTGACGTAAGACGAAATGACGTTTCCGCACCAGCCCATGGTGCCGTACGCCTTGGGAACGGGAACGCCGGGCTGTGCTAGGCCCTTGGGGCCGGTGGGATCGTAGGTTGAGGACCACGATGGAGAGCTGGGCTGTCCTGGTGAGAAGGCCCAGGAGATGAGCATACTTCCGCCCATGAGAGCGGCGGCTCCGATCAATCCGGCGGCGGTGCCCGACATGCCCATCATGGCCGCGAAGCCGGCAAAGCCCACGCCGACGCCGGTGAAGCACGCGACGAGCGTCAATAGCGCCACCATGGAAATCATTTCCCACACCCGGCCGCCGGCGGCGCGCGGGAAAAGCACTAACTCGTCTCCCGGTTCGACGGCTGTTGACCATAACTCCTCATCCGGAATCAGTGAACCGTTGCGGCTGCATTTGTAATCGTCCAGATGGATTTCGGCGCGGGTCACAAGAGCAGCCGCGCTCTCATTGTCGAGCGGAGCTATCTCGATCACGCGGCGCTCTTCCACGTGGAATGGATTCAGATTTTCAATAATACGAACGGGGCGGAGGCTCAGCGTGGCCGGTAGATCGGGCAACACGTACGGCGCGGGCGCGGCCTCGGCGATAGAGACAATCTGCGGATTTAGAGCGGGGATGATGCTTGTTTCCATCGATAGAAGCCCTCTATTCGAGCTTTCCATGGAAACGCGTTATACCGCTCTTTTGCCACCCCCGCGCCCTCACGCGAGTGCAGCATCCAACCATCGCCACTTACAACACCAATATGCCAACGCGGATTGAGAGAGCGAATCAGGATCGCATCGCCCGGTTGAGGATCGGCGACTAACTCCCAATCAGATAGCGCCAACTCGACCGCACCCACCTCACTTGCGTACGCGGGCACCGGGAAGCCGAGGCGGCGCTCAATCTCAAGAAAGAATCCAACGCAATCATAGGCATCCGGCCCGCGTGCGTCTTCACGCCACGGTAAGGCGAGCAAGTCAGCCCACAGCGAATAAGGGATCGTCTTCAATTTTGCGCCGCCAAGACTGTGCCGTTGGTTCCAATGCCAGGGAAAGCTCCGAAGCGGCCCGCATTGTTATGCACTTGGCAGCCGTTCGCGCCGTTGTAAGTTCCGTCACAGTTGGTGAGCGTGCCCGTGTATCCACACCAGATGCTCTTGTAGTGCGAGACGTACATGCAGAAATTGGCGCGGTAAAGGAACTTGGGAAACAGTTGGCGCAACGGCGAGGGCGCGGAGAGAGAGAACGTGACAAGCTCCGCCGTGCAAACGGACTTCATCACGGTTGTAGAGACGGCCAAATCAGGCTCACCGGCCGGGTGCGCCGTGTTGTACACGTACACGTTGGCAACGGCCCCGGCAATGCCGCCGTACTGCTCGATGACGCCTTGCAGAATGCGCATGGTGTTGGACGCCTTCAACACCATCGTGGGGAGTTGTCCGGAGCCTGGCTGCTCTGCAGAGAACTCGAAGTTGAAGGGCTGATAGGTCTGCACGCCGTTGCCGTCTCCGGCATCGAACTGGATCGGGTCAACGTTGCGCGCGAAACGCATGTGCTGTCCGTTCCAAATGATGTCGAGCAGCAAGAGCCACGCATCCCCGGAAGCCAGCACGAACTTATCGCGCTGGGCAGCAAGGGAGAGGACGGCCATGGGAGAGACGGCGGTGGGCACGCTTATACCTCCGTCAATTCGAGCTTGGCCCCGTAGACTTTTACGCCGTTGCCCCAGCCGATGTCCGCTATTTCAGGCAGCGATGAAAAGCGCACAAGGCAGCCCAGCGATTGCGATCCCACCATACGGCCGTAGGGCGTGAGCGGGGTTTGCAGCGCGCAACCTACCGTGTCCCATATGACTGAGGCGGAGTCGTCAAGCGTGATGGCCGAGGCGGTGGAGTTGGTGAGCATGACGAGGAGACTCACTTTGAAGCTGGCCGCGCTGGCGGGCACGGTGAACTGGTAGCCGTACGTCTGCCATCCCACGCCTATGGTTGCCGCCGTGCCGTTGACCGTTGACAGCGCGCCGCCGGCCGCATTCAAGTAAGACACGCTCACTTGCGCGCCAAGCACGCCCGCCGCCAGTGTGCCCTGGATCGCATCCAAAGCCGCTGTGAAGACGTACACCTCGCCGGGCTTGCAGGGCACTGCCAGATCGCAGTTGAGCGCGCCTGTGACGGTTGTATTCGCGGCAATGGTCTTTGTGGCCACGGTCCCGAACTTGATTGCCTGGGTACCGTCCGCAACCGTGGTAGTGCCGATGCCGATGGACTCCTGAACCGGAGCGCTGGAGATGTTCCACCCCAAGACAAGATCGGAGGCCGCGAGGGCCGGAAACTCAAAGGACCAATTGGGCAGGAGGTTGGGAAAGAGAAAGCTGTTGCCGCCGCGCGCCGCGTAGCTGGGTGACATGAAAAACTCATCCAACGCGCGGATGTCTTCCGCTACGAGGTTGCGGACGTTGAACGGCCAGGTGCGCCGGGCGCGGGTGCCACGCGGGCGTGTGGAGACATACCCGCTCTCCGCCGGATCGCGGATCGTGTCATCC
>Ga0224527_1001520_pt1 | contig 11417 bp, 9 predicted proteins | sample CBST0metaG_FD_179882 | JGI IMG/M metagenome (GOLD analysis project Ga0224527, IMG submission 179882) | Peat soil microbial communities from Stordalen Mire, Sweden - C.B.S.T0 | ecosystem: Environmental > Terrestrial > Soil > Wetlands > Peat | place: Sweden: Norrbotten County, Stordalen Mire... | reverse complement strand
GACAAGGAGGACCTTGTGAGCCGCAACCATCTTCGCATCTATGTGGATCCGGCGAGTCCAGGCTGCTACTTCATCGCGGATTTGCAAAGCCGCAACGGCACATTTCTGAATCGCCAGCGCATCACGGCTCCCTCGCGCATTCATCACGGCGATGTGGTGCAGTTGGGGCCCGGCGGGCCGGAGTTTCGCTTGGAACTGGATCCCGCTCCGGCCTCTGTGGCGCGGCCCACTCGGACACTGACGCCAAGCGAATCTGGCACATTCGCAGGGATGCTCGCCAAGCCAACCCGCGTCAGCAGCGTACCCGATCTCTCGGCTCCCCGGCCCATCGGCAGAGCCACGGTGGAACGCATGCTCGACGACAATTTCGGCAGAGTCAAGAAGGAATCGGGCAAGGCTCTGTGGGTGGGGATTGCGGCCGTGTTCATGATCGCCGCGGTGGGCATGGCAACGTTTCTCTACCAGCGTCACTCGGCAGAAGAGAGCGCAAGGCGGTCACAGGAGCAACAATTGCTGCTCCTGCAAATGGCGCAGACCGTCAAGCAGCAGCCCTCGGACGATGCAGCGGTTCGCTCGCAGATGGATAAGCTCAGCGGCGCTATGAAGAAGATCATTGCCCAGAATCAGGCACTGCGCCAGAGCATGGCGGGCAGCGCCGATGGGCAGGGTGGCGGGGCAGACCAGGGCCAGCAGGATCACAGCGCCAACTACAACGCAGGCCTTGCTCAGGCCACAAAGCTATACAAGGCAAATGACTTTGCGAAGGCGTACGCTCAGTGCGTTCAAATCAGCCAACTCGATCCGCAGCGTTGGGAGGGCTACTACGTTGCGGGGTTGTCAGCGGAGGCTCTGAACGACTCGGGGGTTGCGCTGGCAGCCTACAAGTCCGCGCTCGCTCAGGCTCCCGACGATCAGGCGAGGTCGACCATTAACCAGATGATTAATGCGATGCAGACTGGCGCCGGCGGCCAGGCAAATTGATTGCACACCTGCACACATTGCTGTTAGCGCCGGCTTCGTCTTGTTTCCGGCGATGGGCCTTTATCGCGACAGGGCCGTCGCAGCGGTCCAATCCTGATTTATTGCATGAGAGATGGGTGAGGGCACACTATGTTTGACATCGAAGCCTGCGTTCTGACCGATGTGGGCAGGGTCAGAACCAACAACGAAGATTCTGTAAGCCTGGTGAGGCCCAATGGTAAGGCACTCCTGGCCTCCCACGGAGTTTTGGCGCTGGTCGCCGACGGCATGGGCGGTCATGAAGGCGGCGAGCTGGCCAGCAAGCTGGCGGTGGATGAAATTGCTCGCAGCTACTATGCGTCGATTGCTCCGCCATTGGCGGCGCTCGATCATGCAATCAGGAGTGCGAACCGCGCTGTCTACCAGGCTTCCTGTGCAACTCCTGCCTTGAAAGGGATGGGCACAACCTGCATAGCGGCAGTCGTGCGCGATGACCGGGCCTGGTGGGCCTGGGTCGGCGACAGCCGGCTGTACCTGCTGCGCGACCGCCAAATCTACCGCCTCTCAGAAGACCACACCGTTGTTCAGGAGTTGGTGAGGCGAGGTTTGCTGGGCTCGGCGGAAGCCTTGAACCATCCCGATCGCAGCGTGCTTGAGCGCGCTCTGGGCACCAGGAAGGAGGTAACTCCAGCATTGGGTAGTCAAGCAGTTCGCCTCAATGCCGGCGATCGCCTGCTTCTCTGTTCAGACGGTCTGCACGACCTGATCGAAGACCAGGAATTCGCAGAGCGTGCCGGGGCAGGCGCGATTGCAGAGTCGGCTCAGGCGCTCCTGCATCTTGCGCTTGAGCGCGGAGGCTTTGACAATACGTCGCTGATTCTGCTGGAAGCACGGTCTGAAACAGTAAATCCAAAACGCCCAGCCGTCACGCGGGAGCATGTGGCACTATGACCCAGCAAATTGGCCAATACCGCATTCTTGGAGAGCTTGGCGCGGGCGGAATGGGAATCGTCTACCGCGCACTCGATACTGAGTTGCAGCGCGAAGTGGCTCTCAAGCGCCTGCGCTCTGAGTTCGCGGCCTCGTCTGCCGTACTGGAGCGCTTTCGCAATGAGGCAAAGATGCAGGGCCGCCTCAATCATCCCAACATCGCGCAACTCTATTCTCTGGTGCAGACGCAGGATGCATTTTGCATTGTCATGGAATATGTGGACGGCATTGTGGTGAAAGATCTGATGCCGCTGCCCTGGCAGGACGCCGCGGCGATCATGCTCCAGGCGCTTGATGCTCTGGGATACGCGCACAATCTCGGCGTGCTGCATCGTGACATCAAACCGGAGAATATTCTGATCGACCGCCGAGGCATGGTCAAAGTGATGGACTTCGGCATAGCCTACGCGGTGGGCTCGCAGAGAATGACGCGCGAAAAGAGCCTGATTGGAACCCTCGAGTACATGTCGCCGGAGCGCATCCTGGGCAACGCCATGGATGGGCGCAGCGATCTCTACGCCCTGGGCATTCTTTTCTTTGAGCTGCTCACCGGCAGGCTTCCTTTCGACATCTCCAATGAGTATGACCTGCTGCGCTGGCAGCTTGAAGGCTCCGCACCGCCCGTATCAACGGTCGCGAACGTGCCGCAATTCCTGGACGATGTCATTGCAAAGGCCATGAAGAAGGCGCCGGAAGAGCGTTACGACAACTGTGCTGAAATGGCCGCTTATGTGAGAGCGCTGGTCCCCTTGCCCGCAGATTCTGAGGCCCGGCTTCAGACACTGGTTGCAACCCATGCCCGCCCTCGCGGGGAGTCCGTCTTCGATCTATCAAACTGCTTTGCCGGGGCTGCCGAGTCGATCAACAGCGGCAATCTGGATGCGGCGGAGAGGATTCTCCGATCCGAACTTAACCAACATCCGCGTGAAGAGTCGCTGCGGCATTACCACAGAGTTACCTCCTGGGCTCAGTCGTATCGAGCCGCTTCTGGAGACGCGGCAGAGAAGACACAAGAGGTGGAGATGGTGCGGGCCTGGATGCGGGTCATCGCCGCGGCGCGGGCTTCCGACAGCAATGCCTGCACACGGGAACTCCACCGAATGCAACAGCAATTCCCTGACTCAGCCCCCGCACAGTTGCTGCATGCCCAGGAGAAGCAAGAGTCCGCATCCAGAACTCAAGGTAGCCGCCTGGAGAGTTGGTCATGATGGAAACTCAACACAGAACATGGAAAGGCGCCGCGATTCTTCTGGCGGCGATCGCGATGGCAGCCTCTTTGCTGCTGGCGGCGCGCGCCTATTCGCTCTGGTCCGATGCCGATAAAGCAAATCATTCTCTTGCCCTCACAAGGAACCGGAGCGCGATGGCCACCCTCGACAGCTTCTCCCTGCCGGCCAATCAAAAGGTGGAAGTCTGCAATCAGGGAGACAAAGAGATCACTATCTCCGCCGTGACCGCGTTCTATTCTGATGCACGCGGGAAGCTGCGGAACTTCAACAGCGCACTAAGCCAATGGCACGCATGGAAGATTCCCGCGGCTTCCCGGCAGGTGCTTAGCCTTGCTGACAATGGCTCCTCGGTGTGGGATGGATCGGCGGTTTTCTATTCCCTGGAGATTGAATTGAACGGGAAGCACGAAGTGTTGACAGGGACCTCGGAAGATCTGCGCAACGGCTGCATTGTGCTGGCCTCCAGGTAGTCCGGCCAATCAACCGGAGCGCGCAGCCTCAACGTAACCAGTGAGAGTGAGACAAAGCGATGCAGACTGAGAGCCAACGCACGTCGGAGGACAAACTGATTCAGTCCCGGTTATTCAATCTGAGTCACGGCCTCAATATCCGGCCGGGGAAGCGGTCGCTAACGATGGAGATGGGCTTTCCGTGGCTCTCGACCCTCGCTGACCTGGCGCCGTGGACAGGCTGCGCGGAACTCATTGCGATCGATTCCCTCGTTGATGGAGAGCGCCCGGTCCTGCTGCTGGATGACTTTGAAGGGATCACCCTCACTTCGTATCTTGAACGGCAAACCATCGGCACGCCGGAGGCGCTCGCGTTGCTGGAGCGGCTGGCGGTCGCTATGGATCATCTTCATGCAGGCAACAGGGTCCATGGAGCGCTGAGGGCGTCCAGCATTCTCATCGGGGAAGGGATGGCCCTGCGCGTCGTGGATTGGATGGTGGACTGGAACCAGGTTCCGCTTCCGCTTCTTGCGGAGGCGGCGGAGTCTCTCTCGCCCGAGCGCCTCGCCGGCGTAGTTGCAGGCCCGCGTGCCGACCAGTTTTCTCTCGGCCTGCTGGCTCACCAACTGCTCGTTGGCCGGCATCCGTTCCCCGGAGTGAGCCTCGCGGAGAGACTCTTCCGCCTGCGGTTCGGCTTGCTCGACGAAGGAATATTTGGTGAGACAGGCTTCGCAATGCAAGCGGTCTTTGAGCGTGTCTTCTCTGTCGATGCGGAACAGCGCTTCGACTCCTGTTCAGCCTTCGTCAATGAGCTCGAAAAGTCCCCACCCCAGCGCAGTTATGCGGATACTCGCTTGCTGGACGTGGAGGATCCGCAATTGCAATGGTCCGAACTCTCTGCCGATCCACGCGGTCCGTCTGACTCCGTAGAAGCAGGCAAGAGTGCGCCTATCGCCTGGTGGGTCATGGCAGCCATCTTTTCCGTAGTCGCGTTTGTCCTCGGCATCGCTAACTGGCGCATGCAAGGCAGAATTGACCAAGCCAATGACCTGGCCGAGCAACTCAGTGCCTCCGCTGCCGGCGGCTTTCAGAACGGCCAGTTCCAGTTCTGCAATGCTGCACCGGAGGCACTGGATATCCGCGAACTCGCAGTAGCCTACTGGGATGCCAATCACCAGTTGCGCACTTTTTCAAGTACTGCCTACACGCAGAACGGCTGGGCTATAGCTCCAGCTTCATCCCAGTTCCTCTCCTGGCCGGTCGGAAGAAAAACGGTGTGGGATGGTTCGGTTGTCTTCTATTCCCTCCGAGTGGAACAGGGCAGAAAGGAGTTCTTGCTTTCAGGACACTGGAATGGCAACGAAAGGGGCTGCCTCCATCTTCCCTCCTAGCCCACTCGAAAAATCCCACTTCGGGACCGGTCTTTAAGCTGCAGGAGGCATGGCTCATTTAATAGAGGGCTGGGAGTTTCTGCAATGCCGGGCTTTGAGCTTCCGAAAGGGTTCTTGGCTTCAAGGGATGACGCTGGAAGAGAGATAGACCCCGGGCGCTCCCACAGAATTACTGGGTTACCTATGCCTATGAACGGAAAGAGAGACCGGAACAGATTCGACTGTCCGGCAAAGTCTGTGCCAGTAAGACTGCGACAAGCTGGAATGAGCCTTTCATACACATCAAGGCACGGACGAGGTCAATGCATTAAGCGCATATGCTGATAGGCTTTTCTCGATTGCTTGTTCTGTAAGATCCCCCTCGTGCCGTACAAAATCAAGTAAGCGATATGCCGCAATCCCCGCAGAACGGAGCACCTTCTTCGACCTCGGCGCCACAGGCACTGCAGAACACCTTCGACGATTCCCCGATTTCTGCCTGATCCTCCTGCTCGGCGCCATCGGTGAAAATCTGAGCAGTTGGCCCATCTTCCGGGGCATTTGTTTGCAGTTCATTATGCTCAACAGCGTCTGCAATAGGTGCGATCGTCGCAGGTACGCTTGTAGGTACATCCACTTCATTAGAAGGTGTCACTGGAGAGCTTTGTTCTTTCGGAACTGCACTTCCTGCAACTGTTGACGATGGGGTTGAGGCCGACACGTTTGGAGTGAAATTATTGACAATGGTAGCAAGATCAAACTCGCCACTAATGAGCGAAACTTGAATCTTTCCAGGTAAAATGTCGAAGAAAAACTCTGCAATGCGCTCGGGGGGCAACTCGACGGGGGCTCCATCGCTACCTTGACCAAGGTCGTAGGTTCGCAGCAATTGATTTCCCATACTCGCACAAGAAATGAGAAATTGGTTCTGCAGTCGGTCGTAATCGACCAAGCCGGTTGCTAAAACTTTTCCCACTATGACGGCCTCAGATTTGAGTGAACTCTGAAACCTCGGAACATCCAGGCCGGAGCAGACAAGTTCTAAAGTCGTCCTCTGGGGACGGCGATTCTATCTAAATTAGAAACAATAACTTATGCCGCGATTGCCATCGGTAATTTATCCCCGCTTTTAGGCTCATTCGCTACAGGTCGAAGGCAATTTGAACCCGAAGCTGCGCCTCTCGGCCCAACGCTTTTCTAAACTCCACATCCTCTTTGATCTCGTCGTAGAGATCGCTCATCGTCCCATCCGCGTCTCCCACCCAGAACTTCTGCAAGCCTGTCGGCCGCTGTGCGCGATTCCGCGGATGCGTCTTCCCAGTTACTAGGGTGGTGTTCAGTCATGCAGCACAACGTTGACCAGGGAACTGTTGATACGCATCCCATCACAGTCGTAGTCGACGTAGCCGAGATCGCGAAACCGATTCAGAAAGAAGCTCACGCGGGATCTGGTTGTGCCGATCATTTCAGAAAGTGTCTCCTGGCTGATCTTGGCGATCACCGGAATTGGCTTCGTTTCCTGCCCGAAGTTTGCCATGAGCATCAGCAGCCGGGCGAGGCGCTTTTCGCATGAATTGAACAAATGATCCACCAGATCCGCTTCCATGCGGATACTGCGCGAGAGCAGATGCGCCAGGAATTGCTCGGAGAACTCAGGTTCGCGACGCAGCAGGTCCTGCATGACTTTCTTCTCGATGCGAATGATCGAGCTTGACTCAAGTGCATAGGCAGAGGAAATGCGCGCCTGCTGGCCTGCCAGCGAGGCTTCGCCGAAGAAACTGGCCGGGGGCAGGTGGGCGATTACTGCTTCCTTGCCGCTCGTCGATACGACGGTGAGTTTAACCCTGCCGCTCAGGATATAGAAAACCGCAGTGGCTGGGTCCCCTTGCGAAAAGATGGATTGACCGGCCAGGTATTCGCAGCGCGACTTACCGGCGATTAGCCTGTTGAGCGGAAGCTGAAGGTCGACTACGGGCGCCTGCACCGGCACAGCGGCAATCCGATTCGAAACCATCTTCAGCCTGTGCTGCGGAGCTGAAGCCAAGGGAAAGGAGCTGCCCAGCAGATGACTGGGTGCTGAACTTGTCACGGTTGCGAGATTAGTTGCCATGGTCGATACCTTTCAGTCTTACGGCTTGGGTGCAAGGGTATGAATTACTGTCATCTCTTGCGATGTCGATATAACCAACATACCCGGCAGAAAAGAGAATGAATATCGGCGATAACTGTGATTGCTGTAGGCTTTGCCGCATCGACTGTGTAGGGTTTTCCTTACGTCTGAAACCTGTTCAGGAAGATTTCTTTTGAGTTAGACCGGGTCTCATGAGGGGAAGATTCTGTGCGCTTTTGATTAAGTTATCACTTTCCTATATAGATTGTTGCTTATCGCAGTTGCGCGCAAGCAGAGCCATCCACAATACTTCGCCTGAGGCGTCTAAGTCTTTCGGGCGCTATGAATAGATACTGTTTCAGTCCTGAAGCTATAGATGCTTCCATCTTCCTGCGGATTGATTGAATTCTGTAACTAGTTTGAAAGCGCGCTCCGCGTAAGCCTTGCGGCGCTTTGCATTATCTTCTTGATCGCCGGCACCAGTTCCTCTGACGCGCTGTTCTTGTTGACATATTCGCTCGCGCCTGCTCGGAGGCAGCGCAACGCATACTGGCTCTCAGACTGCACACTCACCATAATCACGGGGAGCTGAGAGTAAATATGCTTTACCTCCTTCAGCACTTCAAACCCACTGCGGCCAGGCATATTGATGTCGAGTAACAGCACGTCAGGCTGGGAATCGAGCAGCTGCACAAGCACGTCATTCCCGTTGGAGGCTTCGGAGAAGTGAGAGCCCGCGAATGCATCGAGCAGTATCTCTCTCAGGCCGCGCCGCACATTCGCATGATCGTCTGCTATCAGAAAGTTCATCGTCTTATCCGCTTTTCAGGCTGCAACTCTGACCTGAAATTACATTACCTGACCTGAAAAGGAACCGGTAGCAGCGTAGTCCGTGTTTATTGTAGGGTTTATACAATCTCTCTGTAGGGTTATTCTTACAGCGGTCGGACGGCCTAATCGATCAGCCCATGCGTCATTGCGTAGCGGGTCAGTTCGGCGTTGCTCTTCATTTGCATCTTTCTCATGATGCGGGCCCGATAGCTGCTGATGGTCTTTACGCTGACATGAAGTGCATCGCCAATTTCCGTCAGGGGGACGCCTGCGGCAATCATTCTCATCACTTCGTGTTCCCGGTCCGAGAGCAGCTCGTGCAGGGGCTTATCGACAGGCTCGTCGAGATTGGCGATCAGTTTCTCTGCAAGGCTCGTACTGATGTAGCGCCCGCCGCTCAGTATCTTCTTCGTTGCCGTGGCCAGCTCTTCGGCAGCGCTCTCTTTGTTGATATAGGCGGCTGCGCCGGCCCGCAGGCAGCGCACCGCATACTGGTCTTCAGGATGGCAACTCAGAATGATCACCGGCAGCCGTGGGTATGCGTGCTTCACATCGCGCAGCACATCCATCCCGCTTCGTCCAGGCATGCTGATGTCCAACACCAGCAAGGCAATCTTGTTTTTCCCCAGGTGGCTCAGCACTTCATCTCCGTTGCCTGCTTCTGAGAAGTCCGTGCCGGGAAGAGCATCCGTCAGAATATCTTTCAGGCCGCGGCGCACCACGCTGTGGTCGTCCGCTATCAGGATGTGCATGTTTCGCTCCTCTCGACGCGTGGGGCGTCCGCGGGAACGCGGACAGTGACCGTCGTCCCGTTGCCGGGGGAGCTGGAAATCTGTACCTCGCCTCCGCAAAACTGCGCTCGTTCCTTCATGCCCAGGAGTCCCAGGGACCCAAAAGAATCTGATAGCCCTGATTCGCAGAAGCCTATGCCGTCGTCCTCTACAACAAGCAGGATATTTCCATCTTCCTGGCATAAGTCAACGCGGACCGATTTTGCCTGCGCGTGGCGAATCACGTTGGTTAAGCACTCCTGAAAGATTCTGAAGGTCGCGGTGGCCCGGTCACCATCCAGATGCAGATCGACAGGGGGAACAGTGACCTGGCAGAGGACGCCATTGCGAGAAGCAAACTCACTGGCCTGCCATTCAATTGCTGCCGCCAAACCAAGGTCATCCAAGACTCCAGGGCGCAGCCCGCTGCAAATCGTGCGTACCGTCTTGACGCCGTCTTCGATCAACTGAATCGATTCAGCCAGTCGTGCGAGTACCCCGGCTTCCGACTCCGGCAGATGACGAGTCATCCACGTCATATCCATTTTGATGGCAGTCAGAATCTGCCCGATCTGGTCGTGCAGTTCGCGAGCGACCAGCTTGCGGTCCTCTTCGCGAACCCATTGCAGGCGTTCAGCCAGGGCTCGCAGTTGTTCTCTTTGCAAAACGAGCGACTCTTCCCCACGCTTCCGTTCCGTGATGTCGCTGTTGATGATCAGCACACGGGGCGCTTGGTCGCGCTTGCCCCATTGCAATGCCCAGCGCCCGGACACCACGACGCGCCTGCCGTCCTGAGCGGTCTTGATGAGGTCTCCCTCCCAGTGCCCCACGCGCATCAGTTCAGCTTTTATCTCAGCAAAAGGCTGCGGAAACTCGGTGCAGAGGAGCTCGTGCGCGATTTTGCCGGCGGCCTGTGCTTTGGTGTATCCCAGCATCGCCTCCGCCCCGCGGCTCCAAAACAAGACTGTGCCCTCCATGTCGATCACAAAGACGGAGTCCTGCGTGAGTTCCAGAAGCGCAGCCTGCTCGGCTGTCTCAACCTGTTCCTGCCTTCGCTCCGCTACGTCGCGGAAGATCAGCACGACGCCAATCACGTTTCCCTTGCCGGCGAGGATCGGCGCGGCGCTGTGCTCAACCGCAATTTCACGGCCGTCTCTTGTCACCAGGTCCACGTGGTTGGCCACTGACAGAATCTGTTTCTCTTTGAGCACGCGCAGCACTTCATTGTCCGCGGTCATCCCGGACTTTTCATTGATGAGCCTCAGCACATTCCCGATCGGCTGGCCTAAAGCCTCCTCCGGTTGCCATCCGGTGAGCGCGGCGGCCACGGGATTGAAGAAGGTAACTCGCGCTTCGCTGTCCGTTGCGATAACGGCCTCGCCGATACTGCCCAGAGTCGCAGTCCATCGCTCCTCGCTCTGCAACAGCTTGGTGCCTAGCTTTTCAACGTGGTATCGAGTGAAGAGCGCGAGGAAGATCCCGGATCCCAGCCCCAGAAGAAGGCAGCTTGTGACCATAAAGATCCATCGGTGGTGCGCGGCTTTAACCCGCTCGACGCGCAGTGCTGCTTCCATGCCTTGAAACTCCGAGATCTGCGCTCGAAGCGCATCCATATTGCGCTTTCCTTGCCGGTTCTCATAGAGAGTTGGGTCAGCTTTTCCCGCGCGGCGAAGGGCGATAATCCGGTTGGCATATCCTTCCCACCCCTCATAGCCGGCACGAATTTCCTTCAGCCGTTGCTGCTGCGGTGGATTGTCATCCAACAGATGATTCAAAGCCTCAAATTCTGAGGCGGATCTCTTCGTACCCTCCAGATAGGAATAAAGGAAGCTTTCGTCGCCGGTTGCAATGTATCCCCGTGTGCCGGATTCCATATCGACCAGCAGCATCAGCAAATGACCGGATTGGTCAAGAATCTGATCGGTATGGTCAACCCACTCCAACGATCTGTTCAAGTCGAAAGTTTCCCATAAAAGCAATCCTGCAAGGGCTGCGGTAACCACGATGGGGACCACAATCACTCGGCGGAGTAACGACTTGAATTTCGAATATTCCATCGTAACCAATCACTGCTTCCCGCAGGATGAACTGAGCTACTTTTCTCTATCGCTCGCCGGCAGAGTACTTCCTTAAGGCGGTCGAGTGTGTAGGCGAGTTGCAACCATCTGCGAACGCCCGGCGGGTGTCAGCGAGGGAATCTGTTGCCTGAAGTGGCAAGCAAAGAAGCTCGGCTTTTGGCTCAGATTGTAGATTTGAGCATTGGGCTGACCGCAGCTGCGGAAGTAATTCCTCAGAATCGCATGATTTGGCGCGGAGCGCTGCTCCCTATTGCTCACTTTTCGGAGATACTTTCATGTCTTGTCCAGGGGGCGGAGCGCCCACTTGCCTGATCGGCGAGGAGAATACCATGCTGCCGGTGCCTGTTTCGCACCCCACGACACCGGCATTTTCGTGCGGTAGACTGTCACTGGCCGGTTTTACGCGCAGGCTTGTTTTGAGTCCGTGGCAGTGGTAAATGGCTTCCTCATCCGGGGCAAATTGATGCGCCCGGGAGTGGTTTTTCTCTGCCTCAGCCACCGTCCTTCAAGATCTGGGCCCGTGCGTGCCGCCGATTGGGGATCGTCCATCAATGACTGAGATCGAAACCGCGTCTCTTCCAGAAAACGCCTACCTGCCGCTCAAGCCCGGCGAATCGTATACCCCCATTC
>Ga0224527_1001519_pt1 | contig 11426 bp, 7 predicted proteins | sample CBST0metaG_FD_179882 | JGI IMG/M metagenome (GOLD analysis project Ga0224527, IMG submission 179882) | Peat soil microbial communities from Stordalen Mire, Sweden - C.B.S.T0 | ecosystem: Environmental > Terrestrial > Soil > Wetlands > Peat | place: Sweden: Norrbotten County, Stordalen Mire... | reverse complement strand
GGCGGCTGAAAATCGCGGCCTAGCCGAGATGGGAAAAGGGAAAGCTCGACCTTCGCTCGATCCATGCAACAACGCCCGTCATCTGCAGGCGATTCCCAGTCCGCTGGAAGCCATCGAGGTGTCCAGCCCTGATGAGGTGAAGCGTTCCAGGAGGCTGATGAAGCGATGAGCCGGCCCACCCTCGAGGTGGCCGACATCATTCACGCAGCGGGCAACAGATTCTGGGAAAAACACAAGCCACACTTTGCATGGGTGCATCGCAAGGTGCTCGATGCCATCGTCCGGTGCCGTACCGCGGCACTGGGCGGTCATCGCGATCAGTGCGTCCGCTGCGGCCATCAGGCCATCTCATTCAACTCATGCCGCAATCGGCACTGCCCCAAGTGCCAGGGGAACGCGCGCGCAAAATGGCTGGCGGCGCGCTCGTCCGAACTGTTGCCCGTTCCGTACTTCCACGTCGTCTTTACGCTGCCACATGAACTCTCCGCTCTTGTCCTCCAGAACAAGCGGCTGCTCTATGACCTGCTCTACCGCACCAGCGCCGCGACGATGCTCGAACTGGCTCGCGATCCCAAGCACCTGGGAGCCGACATAGGATTCCTTGGCGTGCTCCATACCTGGGGACAGAACCTTGAGCATCATCCCCATGTCCACTACATCGTTCCCGCCGGCGGACTGGCTCTCGACGGTTCCAGGTGGATCGATTCCTCGCGCCGCTTCTTCTTGCCTGTTTACGCACTGAGCCGAGTCTTCCGCGGCAAGTTCTGCGATCAACTCCGTGAACTGTTCCAACAGAACAGACTGCAGTTCCACGGCTCACAGCAACAACTTGCCGCCCCTGGCGCATTCAGCCACTTGCTCTGGCAACTCGGCCAGAAGGACTGGGTCGTCTATGCCAAGCCACCCTTCGGCGGCGCCGAACATGTTCTCAACTACCTGGCCCGCTACACCCATCGGGTCGCGATCTCCAACCATCGTCTCGTGGCCTTCCAGAACGATCGCGTCTCCTTCCGCTGGCGAGACTATGCCCATGGCGGCAAGAAGAAGGTCATGACCGTTTCAGCAGATGAGTTCCTGCGCAGATTTCTTCTTCACGTTCTGCCCAAAGGGATGGTACGCATTCGCCACTTCGGGCTCTTCGCCAACCGCAGACGGAGTGCGGCGCTCGAACGTTGCCGCGAGTTGCTCGGTGCAGCTGCCTGCCCAGGTCGCCCCGAAGTAACTAACCAGTTGCGTTGTCCCGCCTGCTCAGCCACTATGCTGGTCGTCGAACGGCTAACCCGTGGCCAGGTGTATTTTCGTGCAAGCCTGACCCCGTCCGAGCCAAGGAGGTACGGCGATGACAGTTCCTGAGCGCCTCTCGGCTCGCCTTGTCCCTATCCAGTTTTCCCTACGTCGTGCACCAGCACGCAACGCCGAAGTGTGCTCCAACTCCGATTACGACCGTGACAACACCCGTCCGCAAATACAGAACGGATCTGCATTTAGCTATCAGACCGGGGCCGCACCGCCCAGACCGTTGCCCCCTGCACTTGCAAACTCCAAACGGGCCAACTGGCGGCCATTGAAATCCCATAGCTAGATCACCGCGTCCGTCGCAAACACCAGCGACTTACTTCAAACGACCCTATCGAAACTGCCCCGGTCGGGACAATTGTGCCCGGTCTCGCCTCAACCAACGGGGCAGTCCCGATAGGGACCTAACGTTTTTCAGGACCGATCCGTCTTCTGTAGGGATAACCCATGTTGGATAAGCGTATTGCCCTTATACCTACAATTGGCCAGACGGAAGCCGACATGTTGATGCAGTCAGAATCTTCCGGCTCCCGACAAACGGCGCACGACTAAACACGAATGTTAGGACCCCAAATCACTGCCCGAAGCAGCTCAAGAAAGCGGGTAAATCCTCTCTAATTGTCTCAAGCTGGTGCTGGGATTTTGCGAAGACCTGGCGGTAGGAATGGGCCGCCATTCGCAAATTCATTATCTCGGCGTAACGAGCGTCGACCGTTGTATCAGCGGGAATGTTCGGGCTAGACGGCTCCAGGATGAGCAAGGCCTTCGTGGGTGCCAGCGGATAGTAGACGTCGAAATTAGCGGGCGGGTTGCTGTTCGTCGGGTTTGCGGCGAGGTTAATCAGGGGCTGGTCGGCCGTCACAAATGTGACCTTGCTCGGATTATCGATCAGGATTAATCGGTGGTGGTGGCGCTCGGCATAGAGGCTTAGGCCGACATTGACAGCGACGATGTGAACCAGCGGGTTCGCAATTGTTCTATAAAGAGCGAGATTGTGGGGAGACATGCTGCGTTCGCTCTGCTTGATGTGGTTGGTGCGGGCGTACTGAACGGAAAGGCTACGGTAAAAAGTCGCAGCTTCGTTGTCGTCCATGAGGAAGCTGAGATCGCCTGCACGAAGAGCTTCGAGATGCTTTCTGAAGTCATCCTCTATTGCTGTGTGCATGTTCTCGTTCATCTCGCGGATTGTTCTATCAACGTAGGCTGCGTCGTCACGAAACTGGTCATCGTCCTCAATCTGGCTATTTTTGCCCAACCCCCCGAAAAGGCAAAATTAGCATCGAGAGGCGTTATCCCCTGCCTGCAAACCATTGATTCATAACGTCTGGCCAATTCGAACTCGGCGGGAGAATCTGATCGAAGTGTGCTCTCCCAGTTTTAACTAACTTGCTCATTCTATTGATATTTGTCTGGAACACTTTACCAACTAGTCCTTTTCGGGGGGTTGGGCAAAAATAGCCACGCTGCCGAGATTGCCATGGAGCACAATCTCGGCATGACCTGCGACCCCATTGGCGGGTTGGTGCAAATTCCGTGCATCGAGCGCAACGCCATGGGCGCGGCCAAGGCGATTCATGCGTCGCGCATCGCGATGAACGAGTCAGAGGCGCACAAGGTTTCGCTCGACCAGGTCATCCGCACCATGTATCTCACCGGCCTCGACATGCAATCGCGCTACAAGGAGACCAGCCTCGCCGGGCTCGCATTGAATATCATCGAGTGCTGAAAACGTCCGGGCTTCCGTCTGTCGGCGTCATTCCCCGCATGCCGCGCGAAAGAGATGAAGACCGAGTAGGCGCCCTCGTGGTCGCGACCCGGCAAACTTACCAATAATAAGCGGCGACGGCGTGCGGGGGTCCAGCCACAGTGTCGGTGACAGTCGTCTCCAGTACGATCTCGAGATTCTTCGACTGCCACCCGGCAGGGGCATTGCGAAGACCTTCCTGAAGATATCCAGCGTTTGAGACAAACTCCCCTGCCGCCTGGGTGCCCGCGCCGCCGATGCCTGCCACGGCAATCGTGAACTGGCCGGTCTTCGAGTCCAGCAATCGGCTGACTATGGCAAAATCTTCAATCGTCTCTCCGTGCGGGCCTTTGCGGGTCTCCCATTTGCGGTGCTGTCCGGATTCTTCCCTGATCATGAACTCTTCATCCTTTTCCACAAATGCAAAGTGCAGATTCGATGTAAGTTGCATGGTCCACTTATTGTTGAAGGCGCCCACCAGCACGGCGGGAGAGTTGCGCAGATCCTCAAAGGAATAGTTGGTGCCGATCCGCACCTGAGCGAGTTTGCCGATCTTGCCCAGCTGCGCCGAGAGGCTGACGGCCGCATAGGCATCGCCCAGCGCTACTCCATAATCGGAGGGGATGTACATCTCGTCCCACGAGATCTTTTCATTCTCATCCAAGGGAAGCGGTTGATTGGTCCGCTCCACCTCTGTTTGAAAGGTGTTGGGGTGGGTGCGTGTATAGCGTTGATAGATTTCCTGCGTCGGTCGGTAGACCACCGGCTTCGCAAGGCAGATCAGGACCGGCTGTTGACTGCTAAAAATCGGGCTCCAGAACTGCTCCATGACCGACTTTTGCTGCGCTGAACGGTGCAGGACCAGGAAAGCGGCGCAAGCGGCAAGCGCCAACGCGAAACAGGCCGCGGCGACTGCCCACCATCTCGCGCGATGGATGAAACTGCTGCTGGGTTGCAGCGCTGGTTCCGGTGAAGGCGTTTGGAAATGGGGAGGCTCCGCCGCTGTTGGTGCGGAAGTCCAGTGGAACGCCGGAGAGTAGGAGCCAACCGGAAGCTCGATGCGAACCTTGCAGTCGCTGGGACTGGCCTGATAGTACTGCTCGAGTCTGCGGCGCACTTCGCCCGCCTGAACGCGGACAACCGGATCGTCTCCGGTTGAGTAACCAGCTGGACGGAGGAAAACCTCGGTACCAATGGTGCGTTCCTTCAGCAGCTCTGGGTGCCCCTCCAACTGATGCTTGACGACATACTCGAGGAATTGCTTGCTCCGCGCCGCGCTTCGGAAAAGTGGCTTGCCAGAACGTTCTCGAGTTCCAGAAGGACGGCTCTCCGCTTCTCGTCTTTTCCATTCGCCGGCGAGGGGACGACTTCATGCGCGTCTGGCGATACATCGGTTGATCTCATTGGTTCCCCAATTGCGCTCCTCCGTGGCTCTGGGGAACGCAATCTACTGGCCTGCACTGTCACGGAATTCGGCCTCGGACAGCTGTTTCATGGCTGCAGACGGGCTCTTGGGCAAATCATCATACGTACGGTACGTACTTTCGGCGGCGAGTCAAAGTAGATACAACGAGATGCGGCGTTGTCAAGAAACCTTCAGGCGAAAGGTCATGCCGATCACCAGGAGCAGGCTGGGATTCGAAAGGATACCGCCGACTAATCTATTGTATTTGCGTTGGTTAAGCACATATCCGTGTTTACTGAAACCGGCAGGCCCCATGAAGTTCTTCCGGCTCCTCAAGGCGACAAATGCGGAGTCGAGCGTTCCGGAGCCTCTTCCTTACCGTAAGAAACCTGGCCATACACCCCCCTGCAGATGCACGAAAACCCGCCGCAATCCCACTTCGCCCTACCGTAAGACACCGTGTATTACTTGCGCGGTCCTATCCCCGGATTTAGGTTCCCGCTAAATCGTTTTAGCGGGATTTATGTATCCCAATGAATCGGTGGGTATGGTGGCCCTGTTTGCAAGGAACGACAAATTGCCAATATGAGCACCCAACAATTTCGGAGGAATCATGGCGCATCAATGCTTTAAGACGAGAACGCAGAGTTTGCCGCCGGCCAAGGGCCTGTGGACTCCGGCCGTTCTCGTACTATGTCTCCTGTTTGGCTCACTGAGCCTGCAGGCACAACTGATTACCGGCAGCTTTTCTGGGACAGTGCAGGACCAGAGCGGTGCGATCATCAACGGCGCGACGGTTATCCTGCGCAATCAAGCCACGTCCGACACGCGCAAAACACTCAGCAACGATCGCGGCGTCTTCAACTTCGCCGGCGCCATCCCCGGCACCTATTCGGTGATTGTCGAAGCCAAGGGATTCAAATCCTGGAAGCAAGCCGATCTGACGCTGAATGCCGGCGACTCGCGCAGCATCGCTGGAATCAAACTGGAGATCGGCTCCGCCAGTGAAAGTGTGGTGGTTGAGTCAGGGTCCCTGGAAATCGTGCCCACCGACAACGGCGAGCGCTCCGCGCTCCTTTCTGAGCGCGACATCTCGCGCCTGTCAGTCGAGAGCCGCAATCTCTCGGAACTGTTCAAGATACTGCCCGGCGTGACCACCGTGGCCAACGGCATCGGAAACGGCACGCAATTTGACTTTCTGACGACGGTCGCAGCCACCGGCAGCACAGTCGGCGTCGGACTTTCGCCCAACGGCGCACCCTATAGAGGCGGCTCGGCCTACATCCTCGACGGCGCCAACATCATCGATCCTGGTTGCAACTGCTGGTCGATCGCCACCATCAACCCCGACATGACCGAAGAGGTCAAGATCCAGACTTCGAACTTTGGCGCCGACTCGGCCGACGGACCGGTCATCATGAACTCCATCAGCAAGGCGGGCGGCTCGCACTACCACGGACAAGCCTACCTTTATACCCGCAACGGCGTGCTGAACAGCAACTATTGGCAGAACAACCACGCAGGCACGCCTAAAACGCAAGACGCCTATTATTATCCTGGCGGCAACTTCGGCGGCCCGGTCCGCATCCCACATTCCGAATTCAACAAGAGCAACAAGCTGCTGTTCTGGGGCGGCTACGAGTACCAGTATCAGAACCCAGGCAGTTCCAATATCATGCGCTCGTATGTTCCCGGCGCGGATATGCGCAACGGCAACTTCTCGCTGAACAACACCTCGGACACTTCGAACCTGGATTCCAATGCCGCCTTGTGTCCCAACGGCTTCTCCCCCACCGCAACCAACTGGTGCAACGACCTCTCGGGAGGCTACGACGCCGCGGGCAATCCCATCACCAACCCCAGCGCGCTCACGGTCGATCCCGGCGCCAAGGCGCTCATGTCGCTGTTTCCCGCGGCCAACGTGGATCCGGCCAAGAACAGCGGCTTCAACTACTACAAGGCAATGGGCGGCCAGAGCAACGTCTACATCTACCGTTTCCGCGTGGACTACAACCTGAGCGAAAACACCAAAGCCTTTATCGCCTTCCAGCAAGGCGCCAACTCATCTCCTCAACCAGCGCACCTCTGGAGCATTCCCACATACGGTGTTCCTTTCCCCGGCGGGCAGTTAAACAACACCACGACCTCCAGGGTATTGACCGGCAATCTGTTGTCTATCCTCTCGCCCACTTTGACCAACGAGTTCGTGGGCGCCTGGGGCTGGGTCAACAGCCCCACCACGCCTGCCAACATCAAAGCGTCGTACAACACGGCCATCGGCTATCCTTACGGAACGATCTTCAACTCTTCATTGGTTGCTCCGGGCGTCTTCAGTCCCGGAGCGAAGACCTTCCCGGAGATGGCGCAAGCCGATGTATGGAGCGCCTCGGGCGGCGCCTACCCGGAGAAAAAGGCGAATCCGTCTTTCTCCGATAACGTCACCAAGGTCTATAAAACGCATTCGTTCAAGTTCGGAGCTTTTACCGAATTGGCGAACAACTATCAGGGCAGTTACGAAAATCTGAACGGCGAGTTCGCGTTCAGTTCGGCGATCCAATCCGATCCTCTCAACAACGGAACCGTCATCGGCACCAACAACCCTACGGCCAACCTGGTGATGGGCATTGCGGGCAATAACGCCACCCTCAACGAATCCGCTTTCGTACAAACCAACTCCGATCCTCTGACCAATATGGCCTACCGCACGACCTCGGCCTTTGCCATGGACGATTGGAAGGTAACGCGGCGCTTCACGGCCAATATCGGATTCCGCTTCGATCACTTGGGCCGCTGGTACGATCGCGCTGGAGAAGGACTCGCCGTCTGGATTCCCGGTCGTTATGCCAGTGATGTAGCCGCCGGCAAAAGCTATCCCGGTGTCTCCTGGCATGGCATCGAACCTGGAATTCCGAACAGCGGATCGCCCGTTCAGGGCGTCTTCACCTCGCCGCGTCTCGGCTTTGCCTACGACATCTTCGGTACGGGAAAGACGGTTCTGCGCGGCGGCTGGGGCGACTATCGCTGGACCGATCAGTACAACGACTATGCGGGTCCGCTGACTACCGCGGCATCGATGAAGAGCTACAGCGCGCCTTCCGGCAATGTTACCTTCAAGGAAATCGGAGCGGAGGCAAGCATTCTCGCTGCGCAGGCAACCGAGGCTTCCGCGGTCAACGTTGCCGATCCCAACGATCGCAAGGACGCGGCGACTTATGCGTATAACTTCACGGTTTCGCAGCAGATGCCTTGGAGAACACTGCTCGAAGTAGCCTATGTCGGCAGCAACACCGAGAACTTGCTGATGGGCGGCCAGAGCTCAGGCACGGCCATTGGCGGCGGCAGCAACGGCTATTCCAACCAGAACAAGATTCCCGTGGGCGGTGTCTTCAAGAAAGACCCCTGGTCCGGCGCGGCTGCTCCGGCTGATCCTGACAACCAAAGCAGTTATACCTTGACCGATTACTACCCTTACTTCAAGGGTTACGGCCAAAACTCCATCACCATGAACACTCATAACGGGTACTCCAACTACAACGGCCTGCAGATTGCGTGGACCAAGCAGACTGGAAGACTCAGCTTTAACCTCAACTACACCTATTCGAAGTCGTTGGGCATCGTCAACAACAGCGTGGACGCATTCACGGTGCATGGCAACTACGGCGTGCTCGGCATCGATCGCCCGCAAGTTGTTACCACTTCCTATGCCTACTCCCTTGGACAGCTCTACAAGGGCAGCTACAAGGTTGTAGGCGGCGCGACAAACGGATGGACCGTTACCGGCGTGACCACCTGGCAGGCGGGCGGAAACCTTCAGGCCAACGACAGCCAGAATCTGGGCATGACGATCAAAGACAGCACGACAGGGTACAACGTAACCACCCTGTCCTATTACGGAACCAACACCGGAGATATACAGCCGATCACGACCTGCAATCCCAAAAGTGGTTTGGGATCGCACCAGCTGGTCAACGTTCTCTGCCTGGCTCCTCCGGCGCTGGGCACTTACGGTCTTCGTCAAGTTGGCTACCTGAGCGGTCCGAGTTACTTCAACTCCGACCTCACCATCTATAAGACCTTCCACATCACGGAAAAGCAGACGGTCGAGTTCAAGGCGGCCGCCTTCAACTTCCTCAACCATCCGCTATGGGGGTTCACTACCAGCTCAATCATTACGCCAACCTTCACCACCACTGACAAGTCGACTTTCGTCTCAACCATGGTTGCCCCTCTGACCGCATCAGGGCTTACCCAGGGCACGATGGACCAGAAGACAGGCCGTCGCTTGGGTGAGCTTTCCGTCAAGTACAGCTTCTAACTGCAAACGGAACTGGCTCGTTGGCGCGAATCGCTCACGGGCCAGTTCCATTTGAAAAACGAAATTCATCTAGTGTGACGGGCGTGACGTCCGGCTCTCGCATTCGTCTTTATGGGAATGTACTGTTTTTAACTGAGAAGCGCATCCTATGGTTTTGCGCGGATCTCCTTTTCGACTCCAGCACATAATAGTATGCGCACTGGAGTTTGGGCGAGGACTGAGGCGGATGGTCCGGGATAACTATCTCCAAGTGATCCATTAGCACTCATGCGCGCGGCGCGTTGTCCCGCACTCGCTGTTTCTTCGGAGCATTTTCATGCGAAGGTTTTCGATTCTCATCCCCCTGCTTGCCGCAATTGTCTTTGCCGGCGTCCATGCACCAGCGCAATCTACCAGCCCGCAGCTCGCGCTCGACCGCGACGGCGAGACGATTGTGCTCGAGCCCTATGCACCAAACATTCTGCGAGTCACGATCAGCTTGAAGCGTAAGGCGGCGCTGGCTGCTCCGGGCTATGGTTTTGTTGCCGCGCCCTCGACGGCCGGCTGGACAGCGAGCCAGACTCCAAAGTCGGACGTCTATCGGTCGGCACGGATCGTGGCCACGGTCGACAAGGACCTTCCCCCCAACCATTCCCCGCTCCAGTCCCGTGTGGACATAGGCAAATACTTCAGCGGCTCGGCTCCGAGCGCGCATATTACGTTGCGCACCACGGCGGGCAGGAACCTGCTCGAAATGACCGGCTGGTCGCAATCCGTGCCCAATCAGAAGGACGGCACCGCGGATCTGGCTGCAGACCGCCGCAGCACGGACCCTGCGTCCTATGTGGTGGGAGCGACCTTCGCTTCCCCGGACGACGAGCACTATTACGGCCTTGGCCAGAATCAGGAGGGCTTTCTCGATCATCGTGGCCACGTGGTGCACTGCTGGCACGATTACAACGCACCTGCCGGACCAAGCGTTTGCGTGCCGTTTGTGGTGACGAACAAGGGCTATGGGTTGGTGTGGGACAACCCGTCCAAGACGACCATCGAGCCGGGATTCAACGAGCAAACCAAGTGGACTTCGCAGGCCGGCGACCGGGTTTCGTTTTTTGTCGTCGCCGGAGAAACAGCCGATGAGATCTACGCCGGTTACAAGCTGCTCACCGGTGCCACACCGCTTTTGCCGAAGGCCGCCTATGGTTACATCCAGTGCAAACAGCGCTACGCCAGCCAGAAGGAACTCCTGGACGCCGCACAGGGCTATCGCGACCGCCATTTGCCTGCGGATGTGATGGTGCTGGACTGGTTCTATTACACCAAGATGGGACAGTTCGACTTCGACGCCAAGGCCTGGCCCGATCCGGCGGCGATGAACCAGAAGCTGCACGCGATGGGATTTGATTCCATGATCAGCGTCTGGCCGCGGTTTGTGCCCCAGAGCCGATACTATGCCGAGTTGCGAGAGAAGGGATGGCTGATTCAAAAGGCGAACGGCGCTCCGATCGACGGGTTGCCGTACGACCGGGCCGGGTCAGACATCGATACCACCAACCCCGATGCGGCCCGCTGGTACTGGAATACGATTCGAAAGAATATCCTCAGCCAGGGTTTCGACTCGCTGTGGGCCGATGAAACCGAGCCGGACCTGCCTCCCAACGGCGCCTACTTCCACGTGGGGCCGGGCACGCAGTTCTTCAACGTCTACCCGCTCTTCCACACTGCTGCGCTCTATGACGGCTTCCGCAAGGACGAGCCGGAAAGACGGGCGTTGATTCTTTCCCGCGACGCTTACCTGGGCGCGCAGCGCAATGGGACCATCTTCTGGTCCTCGGACATTGCACCCACCTGGGACACGTTCAGGCGGCAGATTCCTACCGGACTGGACTTTGCGGCGTCGGGGATGACTTATTGGTCAAACGACACCGGCGGCTGGCAGTATCTGCCCGAGGAGCACCATCCGGCGCACACTCCGCTGCTGGACCCGTCCGATGCACGGCAGAATGTGGGCGGTTATGACGATTATCCAGAGCTCTATACGCGCTGGTTCCAATATGCCACGTTTCTGCCGATCTTCCGCTCTCATGGCAGCCGGCCGGCCAATGAAGTCTGGTCCTACGGCAGCCAGGCCGAGCCGATCCTGGAAAAATATCTTCGACTGCGCTATCGTCTGATGCCCTACATTTACTCGCTCGGTTACCAGACATGGCTTACCGGCGCACCGTTCCTGCGCGCTCTGCCCCTGGATTTTCCCAACGACCCCCAGGTGACTGACCTGCGCGATGAGTATATGTTCGGTCCGGGTTTCCTGGTGGCGCCGGTCACCGAGCAGGGTGCTACCAGCCGTCAGGTGTATCTGCCTGCCGGGACCGACTGGTATAACTTCTGGACCGATGAGCACGTGAAGGGTGGGCAAAGCATTACAGTGGCAGCGCCCATCGACACGCTGCCGCTCTTCGTGCGCGCCGGCTCGATCATCCCTCTCGGAGCGGCCGTCGAGAATACGCATCAGGCGCAAGCCATCGAACAGGTTCGCGTCTACCCCGGGGGGGATGCAAACTTGGCTATTTTTGCCCAACCCCCCGAAAAGGCAAAATTAGCATCGAGAGGCGTTATCCCCTGCCTGCAAACCATTGATTCATAACGTCTGGCCAATTCGAACTCGGCGGGAGAATCTGATCGAAGTG
>Ga0224527_1001515_pt1 | contig 11440 bp, 10 predicted proteins | sample CBST0metaG_FD_179882 | JGI IMG/M metagenome (GOLD analysis project Ga0224527, IMG submission 179882) | Peat soil microbial communities from Stordalen Mire, Sweden - C.B.S.T0 | ecosystem: Environmental > Terrestrial > Soil > Wetlands > Peat | place: Sweden: Norrbotten County, Stordalen Mire... | reverse complement strand
CAACTCGTCTTTGCCTTCGGCGACCAGTTCGACCAGCGCTTCGTGGCGGAGCTTGGCGTCGGCGGTCAGGCTGGCGGGAATTTCGCCGGTGACTTTGCCGCGGCCGTCGCCGCCGGGGGTGTAATAGAAGGCCTGCATGGTGACCAGGTCGACCACGCCGCGAAAACCTTCGGGGCCGGAGATGGGCAACTGGACGGGAACACAGTTGCGGCCCCAGCGGTCGACCAAATCGTCAATAAGGGCGCTGAGCCCGCCACCGCCGCCGGCTTTGGGGTGGTCCATCTGGTTGACGACGACGACGCGGGGGACGTTGGCCTCTTCGGCATATCTCCACACCCGCTCGGTGACCGACTCGACGCCATTTTGCGCATTGACGACGACCACGGCCGCTTCGACAGGCAGCAGGGCGGCGCGGGCTTCGTGGGTGAACATATGGAAGCCGGGGGTGTCGACGAGATTGATTTTCACGCCCTGCCACTCGGCAAAGGCCACGGCGTTCTGCATGGTGGCGCCGCGGGCAATTTCCTCTTCGTCATAGGCGGTGACGGCGGTTCCGTCGGCCACCTTGCCTTGGGTCGGGGTCATTTTGGCGGCATGCAGCAGGGCGGCAATCAAGGTGGTTTTGCCGCTGTGCGCATGCCCCATTACAGCTACGTTGCGGATCTCACTTCCCTGGTACGTTTTCATCGCAGTTCTCCTGTGAAATGCCTGGATTTTGCCTGAATTTGGAGGGATGGAACGAGGGAGGGACAGGGAGGCCTTGGGACGTCCCGAGGGGCGTCAAGGTGGCCGGATTGGAGGGCCACGGGTCCCGGTTTGCCTTCTACCTCATCCATGGGGAGGGTCTCGGGCCAACGCCGGGCAGGAAAAATAGAGGGTGAATCCGCCAGGCGTCTATCGCTAAGAAGCGGATGCTATCACACGCGGAGTGTGAACGTCCTGTGACTAAGGGCACACGGCGGAAGGCGGGGTGCGGGGCCTATAGCGAAATCGGAGTTGATGTACCCGAAGGCAATGCAGCCAAGTTGACGCGACCAACAGGGAGCGGCGACCTCGAGATTACTCTCCTGGGCACAGTTACTCTGATTTTGCTCGAGGGCGGTGAGTCTTAAGTTCATCGAAGAACAACCGCAGATTCTTCGACTCACCACCCCCGAACTGAAAGACGTTCGGGGCCCCTTTCGCTCAGAATGACAGCCAGTTTAGTGCTGCGTATTTCAGACTCAGGACACCAGGGCGGCCCCTCCGGGATCAGACTGCGAGCAGGTCGGTGTAGACGGCCATGCCCACCACGGCATCGGCGCCAAGGGCGTCCAGGGCGTCCACTTCCTGCTGGCTGCGAATGCCGCCGGCCACGATGAGCTGGCGATCGGTCAGCTTGCGCAGGCGGGCGGCGGTTTCTATCGGGAATCCCTGCATCAGGCCCTCGCCGTCCACATGCGTGTAAAGAAACGCGCTGGCGTGGGGAGCGAGTTGGGGAATCGCGTCGTCGGGCGTGAGCCCAACTTGCGCCTTCCAGCCTTTGACGGCGATGCGGCCATTTTTGGTGTCGATGCCGGCAACTATGCGCTCAGCTCCCACGGCGGCGGCGAGTTCGGCGGCAAACTCCACGTTGACAGCGCCTTCGGAGGAGAAGAGCGCGGAGCCAATGATGACGCGCTTCGCTCCGGCATCGAGAACCTGCTGGGCGCGTTCGATGGAGTGGATACCGCCGCCGGCCTGAACCGGCAGCCGCTTGGCAATCTGTGCAACCAATGCAGAGTTATCGCCCTGGCGCATGGCTGCGTCCAGATCGATCAGTTGGACCAAGGGAAACTTGGAAAACTTCTCGATCCAATATTCGAAGTCGTCAAAAGCAAGGCGCAGTTTTTCGCCCTGCACAAGCTGGACGATCTGGCCGCCCAGCAAATCGATGGAAGGAATCAGCATGGAAGCCTCACGGAGACGCCGGCCTTGGCCAGTTCTTCTTTGAGTGAACGGGCGCTGGAGACGCCGAAGTGGAAGATGCTGGCGGCGAGCGCGGCGTCGGCCTTGCCACGGCCGAAGACATCGACAAAGTGATCCACGGTTCCCGCGCCGCCGGAAGCGATGACGGGAATGCCGACGGCTGCGCTGACGGCGGCGGTCAGTTCGCAATCGAATCCAGAGCGCATACCGTCCGAGTCCATGGAGGTGAGGAGGATTTCGCCCGCGCCGCGTGCTTCTGCTTCCCGCGCCCACTCGACGACGCGACGGCCTGCGGGCTTGCGTCCGCCTTGCACAAAGACTTGCGCATCGCGGACAGGGTCGGCGGCTTGCGGATCGCGGCGGGCATCGATGGCGACGACGACGGCTTGCGCACCGAAGCTGCGGCCAATGGCGTCGATCAATGTTGGATCGGCGAGCGCGGCGGAGTTCACGCTGACCTTGTCGGCACCGGCCTCGAAGACTTGCGCGGCGTCGTCTGCGGAGCGAATGCCGCCGCCGACGCAAAAGGGGACGAATAACTCACGCGCTGTGCGGCGGACGGTATCGAGAAGAGTGGCGCGGCCCTCATGCGTGGCGGTGATGTCGAGCAATACGATTTCGTCGGCGCCTTCGCGGGCATGACGTGCGGCCTGTGTGGCCGGGTCACCGGCATCGATGAGATCGACAAACTGAACGCCTTTAACGACGCGGCCGTTGTGCACGTCGAGACAGGCGATGATTCTTTTGGTCAGCATGAAGGTTCTCCAGGATTGCAGTACGGACATGAACCCGTAGCTTCTCTCGTGTTTCGCGGAAACCCCAAATTCGCGTCATCGAGGAAACTAATTTTTACGGCCTTTTGAAATCGTTCGAGATCTGCGCCTGCTGAGAACATAGCCAACTGCAGAGCCTGCACCGCATCGATTCCATATATCTTGAGTGTTTCTTCACTTCCGATTCCGATGATTTGAAAAGGACAGGCCCAATCCCCCTTTGGATCAGGCATTGGCTTTCCGAAACGAACCTTTACCTCAATCGAGCTGCTGCTGCTCGCAGCGACGAGGACGCGTTCGGCAATAAGATCAAGTTGATTCGGATTGGCTAAGTCATTTAGTTCCGAGTTCATTGCGTAAACTCCATAAAATTGCCGAGGATCTTCAGGCCGGTTGCGCCGGACTTCTCGGGATGAAATTGCACGCCCATCACATTGCCGCGCTCGACGGCTGCGGCGAAGGGTTCGATGTACTGCGTGACGGCTGCTGTATCCGCGGTGACCGGCGCTTTGTAGGAGTGCGTGAAGTAGACGTATTCGCCGGGCTCGACACCTGCGAGGAGGCGCGAAACGGGGCGCACCTCGAGCGAGTTCCAGCCGACGTGGGGAACTTTTTCCGTGCTCTCGGAAAAGCGCGCGCAGACCTCGGCAAAGTGTCCGAGACCGCGCTGTTCTGGCGCTTCGCTTGAGCCTGCGAAGAGCCACTGCATACCCACGCAGATGCCGAGAAACGGAACGCCGCGCGCAATGGCTGCGCGAATGGCGGGTGTGAGGCCGGTGGCGTCGAGGCGCTCGGTGGCGGCGAAATGGCCTACGCCCGGGAGCACGATGCGCTCGGCGGATTCAATGGGTGCAAGATCGCCGTCCGTGACGATGGCCTCCGCGCCCAGGTGGCGTAGCGCCTTGAGGACGGACGTAAGATTGCCGGCTTTGTAATCGATGACGGTTACGCGCATTCCCTGTCTCCCAATTCGTGCATCTTTTCAATCTTGCATTGTCTCAGGGGCTAAAGCCCTTGCTCTTCTTGGTCGTCGGACGGCACGACTGAAGTCGTGCCCTGACACAAAGCCGGTGTTGAAAAAAGCGATCATTGGCTGTTCGGTGATTTAGCTAGTTAGCTAGTTAGCTAGTTGGCGAGTTGGCAAATTGGCGAGTTGGCAAGGTGCGAAGTAGCATGTTGGTGGTGGAGCTGCCAGGCCTGGAGATTCTCAGACCTGCAGAGGTGGGCACAGGTTACAAGAGACCCTTGGTGCTGGGCAGCATTTCTCCGAGTTGCTTGTCTTTGCAGCAGGCTACGCGGAGCGCGCGGGCGAAGGCTTTGAAGATGGCTTCGATCTTGTGGTGATTGGAACGGCCGTACATGGTTTTCACATGCACATTGGCGCGAGCGCCGCGGGCAAAGCCTTCAAAGAAATCGGTCACCAGTTCAGTTTGCAGATCGCCTACAAGGCGCGTGCGGACCTTGGTTTCGACGGCGAAGGCGGCGCGTCCGCTGAGGTCTACGGCGGCGATGGCGAGGGTTTCGTCCATGGGCATGAGGAAGTAACCGGCGCGCAAAATGCCGCGCTTGTCGCCCAGCGCGCGGTCGAAAACTTCGCCCAGCGCGATGCCGACATCTTCGACGGTGTGGTGCTGATCCACGTCGAGGTCGCCGTCGCATTTCAGTTCGAGATCGAAGGCGCCGTGGCGGGTGAACAACTCCAGCATGTGATCGAAGAAGCGAATGCCGGTGGAGACTTTGTAGTGGCCGCCGCCTTCGATGGTTAGCTTGATGGCGATGCGCGTCTCGGTGGTGTTGCGTTCGAAGCTGGCGGTGCGCGGTGCGGACGTGGAATCCCAGGTCCCCAAATGCGAGGGACCTGGGGCACCCACAGTAGCATCCCAGGACCCAGAATCGGGCTCTGGAGCACCCGCAGGTTCTGGGGTAGCCGCGATTTTCTTCGGAGTCATTGTGCTTCTCCTTTGAGGTTGAGCTTGGCCAGAACTTCTTTCAGGGCTGTGGCAGCCTGGCGCATTTGCTCGCGCGTGCCAATGGTGATGCGGACGCGGCCGTCGCAGCCGGGATCGCTTGACCGGTCGCGGACCAGCACTCCCGCATCGCTCATCAAACGCACAAACTCCGCATGACGAGAGCCGATTTCGGTGAGGATGAAGTTGGCGCGGCTGGGCCAGCGGCGAACTTTTTCGGCATCGAGAGCTGCCTCGAACTCGGCGCGCGCAGCAATTACTTCGTTGACGTACCAATCGAGATAGGCTGTGTCTTCGAGCGCGGGTTGGAGGCAGGCCAGCGCCAGTGAATTCACACTGTAGGGGGAGAGCACGCGCTTGATCCAGCGCATGAGTTCGACCGGGCCGGCAAGAAGGCCGATGCGCAATCCGGCAAGCCCATAGGCCTTGGAGAAGGTGCGCGCCACAATGAGGTTGGGGATGACGCCGACGAGATCAATGACCGTTTCGCCGAAGAAATGGAAGTAGGCCTCGTCCACCAGCACAACGGCCTGGGGTGCGCGGTTGGCTATCTCAACAAGTTGCGCACGCGCAGCCACAGTGCCGGAAGGGCTGTTGGGATTGGCGATGGCGATGATGCGGGTTTTCGGCGTGATGGCGGCGAGCAGGCGCTCATAGGGAAATTGCAGGTCGTCGGCGGCCTCGACAGCGATCACGTGTGCGGCCGTCATTGAGGAGTAGACCTCGTACATGGTGTAGGTCGGCACGGGGAGCAGTAGCTCATCGCCGTCCTCGAGGAATGTTTCGAAGAGGACGTGTATGGCTTCGTCCACGCCGTTGGTGAGCGCGACCTGTGGCGCGGCGAGGCCGAGATGCGCGGCGACAATGGCTTCGACGGGCTCGCGTTCGGGATAGCGCGTGAGGCTGCCGGCGGAGATGCCGCCGAGCACTTCGCGCACCTTGGGCGAACAGGCCAGCGTGTTCTCGTTGAAGTCGAGGCGGAGGGTGTCGCGGCAGCCGAGCGGCGGGTGATACTCCTTCATCGCCTGTACGCGGGCGCGGGGAGTGGGGCTTTGCGAAGAAAAAGCCTCAGGGGCTAAAGCCCCGCCATTATTTTGCTGCGTCTTCGGCACGACTGAAGTCGTGCCCTGACGCTCGTCACCAGATTCCCTATTCACGCGTTCTCCTTGCTTTCTGTTCGCCTAATCGCTTCTGCCGCGCTGCAGGCGCCAAGCGCGTGCGGATCGCTTCGGCGTGGCCGGTGAGGCCTTCGGCAGTGGCCAATAGAACTGCCGACGGGCCGAGTTCGCGCAGTGCTTGCGACGTATATTGCTGCACGGTGATGAGCTTGACGAAGTCGTTCACGCTCAGGCCGCCGCGGACGCGCGCCATGCCGCCGGTGGGCAAGGTGTGATTGGGGCCGGAGATGTAGTCGCCCATGGGTTGCGCGGACCAGCGGCCAACGAAGACCGAGCCGGCGTTCCAGACCCAATTGAGATCGCTGGGGGCGTCGACGGTAAGATGTTCGGGCGCGAGGCGATTGGTGATTGCGTGGGCTTCTTCGAGGCTGGACGCGAGGATGACCCGGCCATTGCGCTCGAGAGCCTCTCGCGCGACAGGATTCAAACGGCTGCGGAGTTTTGTCTCGGCGATGACTTCTTTGGCAAGGTCGGCGCGCGTGGTGATGAAGATCGCGAGGGCTTCGGGATCGTGCTCGGCTTGGGCAACGAGGTCGGAGGCGATATCGCTGGGGCGGCCATTTTCACTGGTGAAGACAATTTCAGTAGGGCCGGCGAGCATGTCGATAGCGCAATCAAAAGCGACCAGACGCTTGGCTGCGGTGACGTAGAGATTGCCGGGACCGACGATTTTGTCAACGTGCGGAAGTGTTCCGGTTCCATACGCCAGCGCGGCCACGGCATGCGCACCGCCGAGGCGATAAAACTCTGTGATGCCGAGCAGGTGCGCGGCGGCGAGAGTCTCGGGCGCGGGCTTGGGTGAGACGACCGCGATGCGCGGGACGCCTGCGACCTGTGCGGGAATGGCGGTCATCAGCAGCGTGGAGGGCAGGGGATGGCGGCCGCTGGGAACATAGCAGCCCACCGAACCGAGGGGACGAACAAGCTGGCCGGTGGTGAGGCCGGGGATGGGAGACTCGCTCCACGAGGCAGGCAGTTGGCACACGGCAAAGGCGCGAATCTGATCGGCGGCGGTGGACAACGCATGGCGCAAGGCAGGATCGGCGGCTTCCCATGCGGCGGCCATTTCGTCCGTAGTGACGCGGACAGCCGATGGGTCGCTGAGGCCGTCGAATTGAGTGGCGTAGCGAAGCAGGGCGCGGTCGCCGCGGTTGCGCACATCGGCGACGATGCGCTTTACGGCGGGAAGCACGGCATCAAGCGCTGCGCCGCCGCGCTGTTCGAGGGTGGCGAGAAGTTCCGCAGCTTGCGGTGCGCCTCGGCCTTTGGTTCGGACGGTCTTCATTCTTCCTCCGACATGGTACTGCCTTTGCATTTATTCATGGAGGGAGAGAAAGGCACGGGCCTGAAGGTCCCGCACATTAGCCCTCGTTTCAGGGGGCTGAAGCCCCCTGCTCCCTCCGAAATCCGCGACCGACAACTGTTGGTAGAGCACGGCCTTGTTGAACTGCAGCTAGAGCACGACCTTGTTGAGCGGGTATTCGACGATGCCGGTCGCTTTGGCCGCCTTGAGCCGGGGAATCACGTCGCGGGCCACACGCTCTTCGACGATGGTGTTGACCGCGACCCAGTCGGAGTTGCTGAGTTGCGAAACGGTGGGCGAGTTGAGCGCGGGTAGCACGGCGAGTACGGCTTCGAGATCCTGGCGCTGAACGTTGAGCATGAGGCCGACCTGCGACTGCGCGTCGATGGCGCCGCGCAGCATCAGTGCGAGCTGATCAAGCTTTTCGCGCTTCCACGGGTCGGCGAGTGTGGCTTTGCCAGCGATCAGGTGGGTCTCGCTTTCCATCACGGTGTCGATGATCTTGAGGTGGTTGGCCTTGAGCGAGCTGCCCGTTTCCGTGACTTCAACAATGGCGTCGGCCAGCATGGGCGGCTTGACTTCGGTGGCGCCCCAACTGAATTCGACCTTGACGTTGACGCCCTTTGCGGCGAAATAGCGCTTGCTGACTTCGACCAGTTCAGTGGCGATGATTTTGCCTTCGAGGTCTTCAGCCTTCTCGAAACCGCTGCCTTCAGGAACGGCGAGTACCCAGCGCACCTTGCGTCGGCTCTGCTTGGCGTAGGTGAGGGACGTAATGCTGGTCACGTCGAGGCCGCTTTCAACGACCCAATCAATGCCGGTAAGGCCGGCGTCGAGAACGCCGTGATCGACGTAGCGGGCCATTTCCTGGGCGCGAATCAACATGCATTCAATGTCGGGATCGTCGATGGAAGGAAAGTAGGAGCGGCCGTCGGCGTAGATGCTCCAACCGGCGCGTTTAAAGAGAGCGATGGTGGCATCCTGAAGACTGCCTTTGGGGATGCCGAGTCTGAGCTTGTTAGCCACGCGATTCCTCTTTCTTTGTGTCGGATGATTGGCCGGTGGTAGTCACGGGTTTGGTGAAGCAACTAACCGTGCCTTCGTGGCAGACCAGGCCGTCGCCCTCGACGACGACGCGAAACAGCAGCGTGTCGTTGTCGCAATCGGTTGCGGTGGAGACGACGCGCAGGCGGTTGCCGCTGGTTTCGCCCTTCATCCACAGCTTCTGGCGGGTGCGGCTCCAGAAGGTGACGAAGCCGGACTCCAGGGTTTTTGCATAGCTTACGGGGTTGAGGAAGCCCAGCATCAGCACTTCGCCGGTGGCGGCATCCTGCACAATGCCGGGGACGAGGCCGTCCATTTTTTCAAAATCGATTGTCGGATTCGGGTTGGTCATGTTTTCCTGGATTTCTTCTGGTTCTGGTTCTGGTTTGGATTTGTGTGCAAACGCGAAAAAGCCCGCCGGCGTGGTCGCCGGCGGGCTTGGGGTGATTCCTCGATCTCTCTGGCCGATTAGATCAGGCCACGACAGTCCGCCGGCATGTGGGTCCCGTGATGATGGTGGTGACCGAAATGGCGGTGGCTAATCATCTGACTAAAACCCTACGGGAAGATACGGCGCGGTGTCAACTGCTCTGCCGCGGTCGGCGCAGAAGGCCGCGCCGCTTCTCTACGCTTTCGCGACTCCGGGAGTTGGCTTTTCCTGCGTCGGCTCGTCGGGCTTGTGCAACAGATCGATCACGCGCTGGTACAGGCGATTGCGCACCCCGAACCGCTCGGAAGCGCGGGTAACATAGCGCACCTTGATATCGATGGTCGAGCCCGACGGTCGCGGATTGACCACAGGGGCTGCGCTGAAGCGGCTCAGGCCATCGCCGCGTGAACCGCGTTTCCATTCTTGCTCCGCCACGGCGGCGCTCTCTTTTGTCTCTTCCTGCACTGCCGTGCGAATCCGCTCAACCATCTCATGCGCGTCGCCGGTTGACGGGATGCTGACGGCAATCTCGTCCCACATCCATTGGCCTGTTGTGGAAAAGTTGAAATATTTTCCGCGGATGGCGAAGCTATTGAGGAAGGTGATGCGGCGGCCGGTGGGATGACCTCGCTCCGCCAGATCTCCCGTTTCGAGCAGCGTGGTGCTCATCAGGCCGATCTCGGTTACCTCGCCGCCCACGCCGTCGATCTCTACCCAGTCGCCTACGCGAATGCCATGCTTTCCCATCAGGACGAACCAGCCGAAAAACGCGAGGATGAAGTCTTGCATGGCGATGGTGAGGCCGGCGGTGGCCAGTCCCACAATCGTTGTGATCTGCTGTGGCCAGCCGAAGACGACGAGCAGGATCAGCAGGCCGCCAATGGCTTGTATGCCCAACTGCAAAACGGAGCGCAGGGTCTGCATCTGCCTGCGGTCGAGGGCGGGGTTGGCCATGAGCCACCGCACAAGAGCATCGCTGAGGATGATGCAGATGAAGATGAACGCAATCAGGGCCAGCGATTGCAGAATCAGGTGCAGCAGGGTGCGGTGTTGCAGCAGCACCTGGGCGGACCACTTTTCATAAACTGTGGCAAGCCGCTGTTGGGTCTGAATGCGGTCGTTACAGATGGAGAGCAGTTGCCGTTCCTCCGCCCGTTCGATCAGGTTGGCAAGCTTCGATGCGCGGTCCGGGGCGTTGGCGCCCGGCGCAGCAGCAGCGGCATTGGCGTTGGCCTCGAAAGCGGTGTGTGCGGCAGTCAGAGTGGCGATATCGGCCTGGGCCTGCTGCATTGCCTGCTGAATCAGCGCGTAGCGGTCGAGCTGACTCTTCCACGCAACCAATCGGCTTGCCAGTGTGCCGTGCCGCTTGGCGGATAGAACTGCTACCTCGCCAGAGTTGTGGTAATCGCTGTCGTACTTGCTCATCAGCGCTTGATGCGCGGCAAGCTCGCTTTGGATTTGTGCACGGTCGTCGCCCGATGCGCGATCAAGTTCCTGCTGTGCATCGGTCAGTTGGTCGGTATCGAGCCCAAGTTGGGCTTTGGCGACATCGAGATCGTCGTTGTTCTGCGAGGGCTGCGCCGGGACTTTCGCCGGATTGGCCGCTGCGCCGGAAGCGGCGGTCAAGCGATTGACCAGTGCTTGGTCGTCCTTGATGACCTGCTGAAACTGTTCGACCTTCTGCGACAGCGCAAGAGCTTCGCCCGTGAGGTTGCGATGCTGCGCCTGCGCGCTGGCCTGACGCAACGCCGCAGCAAAGGCCTGGTCCACTTCGTGATCGGCGAGCCGTTCTGCTTCGTGCGCGTACTCGGTTTCTTCCGCGGTCACAGCCAGCGGCGCCAGAGCCTCCGCAGTTTGCCAGGGACGCAGATCGACGAGCGTCTTGTGGTTGCCGGCCAGGCTGCGAATGTTACCGCGCCCCGACAGGAAGGAAAGATGCGCCATGGAATCGCGCGTGGTCCAGGAAAAGACAAGGCACAGAACCAGCAATGCGGCCATCAAGAACAGAAACATCAGATGGACACGGCCAAAGACGCGCTTACGGACGGCGTGGCCGGGAACGGGAGCAACGGGGAGAATTGCCATGAGCCAATTGTTGCAGGTCGATCGAATCTTCGCTGTCAAGATGTAGACGATTCAGGCTCCGGGAAACGTATAAGCTCGGCGAGGACTTGCGCCCGACACATGCCGGGCGGAGAATGGGTGCGTGCGAGCACGAATGCGATGGACGGCTGGGGCGGCGGTGATTTTGTGCGTATGCCTGTCGGGGGCGGCGCAGAACCAGGATCGAGATCCGTTCAAGCCGTTCAAGACATCGGCGGAGGCCCCGCCGCCGGAGTCGCGCGTGGACATCAATCATGCCAGTGTGGAAGCGCTGTTGAAAATCCCCGGCATGACGCGCAGTTGGGCTGGACGCATTGTCCGCTTCCGGCCCTACCGAACCAAGTTGGATCTGGTGGAGCGCGGGATCGTTACCAGCCAGGTGTACTACCGAATCGACGATTACGTGATCGCGCACCGTGATTCCAAGTGAGCTTGGTGTTCCTCCGAAACCGGGGTGGCTTTGCCTTGAGAGGCTGCGGAAAAGGGCTGTTGAGACCGAAACTCGGCGGCAAGATTTGCAGGGGCTAAAGCCCGATATTGATTTGATTGGCCCTATCGGCACGACTTCAGAGGCTGCGGAAAAACCCTTTGATTCGTTGTTCCAGCTCTGCAGAGAGCTGTTTTGCGCCATTTTTCCGGGGCGCAGCCGGGTTGATGGTGGTTGTTTTGCCTCTCGATGCCGTTTTTGGCGGCAT
>Ga0224527_1001514_pt1 | contig 11444 bp, 7 predicted proteins | sample CBST0metaG_FD_179882 | JGI IMG/M metagenome (GOLD analysis project Ga0224527, IMG submission 179882) | Peat soil microbial communities from Stordalen Mire, Sweden - C.B.S.T0 | ecosystem: Environmental > Terrestrial > Soil > Wetlands > Peat | place: Sweden: Norrbotten County, Stordalen Mire... | reverse complement strand
TCTCTGTTTTGATTGAGTTGCTCAATGGCAGGCATTCAACATAGCTTCTGATTTGGCTCTTCGTAAAGACTTGCATATCCTGCCCTTGCAGCCTGACTTGATACCAGGAAGAAGTCATTGCAAGCGCTTGCTTAAGCCGCAGTTGAGGCCGCCATCCCAGGCGCGCAGCGGCCTTGGAGCAATCCAGCTTCAGGTTTTGCGCCTCATGCGGTTGCACCCCTTCATCAAGGTCCCATGTTGCGCCCGCTCCCCAGGCCTCGGCCAGTTCGCGCACAATCCATTCCACCGGCTGCGCATCGGATTGGTCCGGGCCAAAGTTCCACGCTTCGCCGCAGGCAACTCCGCGCTCGCAAAGCGACTCTGCTACGGCAAGATAGCCCCGCAGCGGCTCAAGCACATGCTGCCAGGGGCGAATTGCATAAGGGTTGCGAATCCGCACCGCACGCTCATCCATAAAGGCACGCATGATATCCGGAACAAGCCGGTCTTCGGCCCAGTCTCCTCCACCAATCACGTTGCCTGCACGAACCGACGCAACAGCAACTCCATGTCGGCTGTAATCTGCAGGATTGAAAAACGAATTTCGGTAGGCAGCCACAACGAGTTCCGCACAAGCTTTGCTGTTGCTGTACGGGTCGAATCCGCCAAGCCGGTCTGTCTCACGATAGGGCCAAATCCACTCTCTGTTCTCGTAGCACTTGTCTGTAGTGATGACCACCACGGCGCGTACCGAGTCGCATCCCCGAACAGACTCAAGCACGTTTGCCGTGCCCATCACGTTTGTTGCATAGGTACCGACAGGATCCTCGTAGGACTTGCGCACCAATGGCTGCGCTGCCATGTGGAACACAATTTCGGGCCGATGTTCCTGAAGTATCGCTTTGACGCGTTCTAGATCACGAACATCTGATATCTCCGAGCGCATACCCTGTGCAACGCTAGCATCCTTGAACAAGCTGGGATCAGTTGGAGGATCCAAGGCAAGGCCGCACACCTCCGCACCGAGTTGCTCAAGCCAGATAGAGAGCCAACTGCCTTTGAATCCCGTATGCCCGGTGAGAAATACTCGACGTCCATGCCAAAAGCTCATTACCACACCTTCCACGGGGCCTTGCCTGTAGCCCAGAGATCCTCAAGCACTTGCTTATCATGAATCGTATCCATGGGTTGCCAAAATCCTGTGTGATGAAACGCGGAAACCTGGCCATCGCGCGCAAGCTGTTCAAGGGGCTCGCGCTCCCATATAGTAGCGTCACCCTCGATGTACCTGCCTACATTTGGAGAAAGAACAAAGAAGCCGCCATTGACCCACTGGCCGTCGCCACGGGGCTTTTCCATGAAGGTGCTCACATGGGAGCTGGGATCAATCTCTAGCGCGCCGAATTTTCCTCTCGGCTGCGTTGCGGTGAGCGTAACCTCTGTTCCCTGTTGGAGATGAAACTCGATTAATTTCGAGATATTAACATCCGCCACTCCGTCGCCGTAAGTGAAACAAAACGCTTCCTCCTCGGCAACATACGGCAACACCCTCTTCAGGCGACCTCCGGTCATGGTGCTTGCACCGGTATCCACCAGTGTTATGCGCCATGGCTCGCAGTGATTGTTGTGGAACTCCAGACGGTTTTTCTCTAGGTCAATCGTCACGTCAGAGGAGTATAGAAAGTAATTTGCAAAAAACTCCTTGATGATATGTCCCTTGTATCCAAGGCAGACAATGAATTCGTTGATGCCATAGGCGGAATAGCTCTTCATGATATGCCAAAGAATGGGCTTTCCGCCTATCTCGACCATCGGCTTCGGCTTGAGAGATGTCTCCTCACTCAAGCGACTCCCCAGCCCACCGGCAAGGATTATGGCCTTCATACGTTGATCTCCCTTAGAAATTCACATGCTCACTGTGTAGCTACTTGATTTGAACGATTGTCATCGAGTGCGGACGTTTCTTCCTCGTCACGATCTCCCATATTCAATGCTACGCATGAATCAGCGTTTGCATTTTGGCCCACCCCATGGCAGGTCCATTGGCGTTGGTTTCATGACTTTCAGAACGACTTATCTCCGGAAAGAACGATCTCTCATGCCAATCGTTTGAAGAACAGTTCCTTCTTTAGGAAGGCCAGTTTTCCGCTCACTTCCGGATCGTCCTTCAGCCGCCGGAAGCCAGCTTGGAATAATGCAGCGAAGAGTCCGATGAAGAAACCAACTGCAGTAGCGCCAATGACGATCAGGCCACGCTTCGGGAAGGACTTCCTGTCCGGCGGAACGGCGGGGTCAACGACTTGGATCAAAGCTCCCTGCTTTGCTTCGTCGAGCTTCGCGACCTCAAACTGCCGTGCGAGGATATCGAAAATCGTCTCGTTGTATTTCACGTCGCGCAGTTTGCGGACGTATTCGAGGCCCGCTTCGGGAACCTGCCCCTTGGGAACGATGATCCCACCGCTGGCACTGTCCTCAGAGCCTCCCAGTCTGGCTAACTGGGCACGCATGCTTTCCAGTTCCTGCTGGGCTTGCACGACCTGCGAATTCTCGCCGGTTGCATACGTCCGCATACCCTGAAGTTGAACTTCTTTTGCTGCGACCTGTGCGCGCAGCGATGCGGCCGATTCAATCAGGGCTCGCGCCTGGCTATCTAGCTGAATCACGCCCGTCTTTTGTTGGGTCTGTTTCATAGCCTCTTCGGCATTGGCTAGATTGTCCTTTGCCTGCTCCAACTGCTGCTCGAAGAAGAGTCTGCGCTGAGAAGCTTCCGTGATGGCAAGATGCTGAGACTGGAGGCGAAACTGATCGACATAGCCATTGGCAATATCAGCTGCGTGCCGGGGATCGCGGTCCTCGACTGAAATACGGATCAGGCTGTCTTTGCCGCTGCCGTCCACGGTCGCATGTTTCTCAAAAGCTTTGCGCGCATCGGAAGAGAACTTCGCGTGATACTCCTGCATCAGGCCGAAATGCTGCACCATCGCATCCTCCACGGTGCGGCTTTTGAACATGGCGACGTACATATCGTTGGGGTTCTTGAGGCCAAGACTGCCTCCGGCTAGCGCGGCCATGCCACCCATATTTCCAAGTTGGGAAGCCAGCGCTGCACCCATCGACGAGCTCTGCTGTGGTGCCAAAAGAGTTACTGTCGCGGTGTAACGTGGGGGAAGAACCAGCGAGACAATAATCGCGATGATTGCGAAGGCTGCCGTAACCGCGAAAATGATGCGTTTCCGCTCGGCAAGAACGATCAGCAGATCCAGCAGAGAGATCTCATCGTCCCCCGAAATTGGCGCGATAGAGGGCGGAACGCTTGAAGGATCAGCGTGTTCTTGAAGTTCGGAAGGCGAAACATCTAAAGGCATGCATTCCTGCCGGAGTTAGGATTTGACAGCGTTTCTGCCTTCATTCTATAGGCTGAAACCTCGTGTTGCCCACTCTGTTGCGTCACCAACCGTCGCCAGACACAAGCTAAGAGTGAGCACTCTGTCAGGGATGATTGTAGCAAGTGTGCGTTGCTGGCTCTCAGAATACGAAGTGCCTTGAAGGTGACGATCTCTGCGAATGGGCGTTCTCGCCTGTAATTGGGATGAACTTGGGAAAGTTTCGAATTTGGACGGCTAAACCTCTGAAACATCGAAGCTTCCGTTCCCCACTCGTGTTCTATACCTCGCCTTGTGGCACGAACGCGAGTAGCGCACGAAGCCGCTCTTCTGAGCTGTGGAGCTGTGGAGCCGTGTTAGCCTCTGGCCAATGGTGGGAGAAACCATTCCCGGAATAGGGGAATCCTCAGCCGGGGCGCAAGGGCCGGACCAAGGCTCTTTGACCGCGAGGGCTGCGCGCCGGGCGCGGCCTTGACGCCAGCCGAGCCGCAGCTACACTCTGGGTATCCGGGGAACGCGCGGCCAATCTTCAGCCACGTTTGCCCGGTTCTGGTCTGGATCTCGTGTCATGGCTTTGGATTTCATAGCGCGCGCCCTGGATACGCCTTCGGCCCGTGCATGGTTGGCACTTGTCGATCTGCGGCGAGATTGCTTGGACGCCGTGCAATCAGCAAGAGCAGAGAATTAAGCCCCTCAGTATCAAACAAGTCAACATGAATCAAACTCTGGTTTGATCCGGACCTCCCAAGAAACGAGCCCGCAATGTCGTCCGGCGGTTCACATATCGATCTTGATCAGGCTTCGTTCAAGGTGCAATGCCTGCTTTACGCCATCGCGCCAGCATCTCTTCGACTTTGTCGGCGATCTGGAGGCGAGCCTCGCCGCGGTCCACACCGCTGGCCAGCAGTTCGTCGTAGGGGGTGTGGTTGTGGCGAACGGCTGCGCCAACCGCCAGGATCAGCGCTTTTTCATCCAGGTTGCGCCCCGCCTCCGAACGGCCAACGCGACCGCTGCCCCGGACCGCGGTGTGTTCGGCAATGGCTGTCACTTCGCCCGCCGGACAGCCTGGGAACAACTCCGCTATCAGCTGGGTCATCTGCGCAACCAGTTTGCGGTCCTGTTCGCATCGCTGCACCGCTGCCCTTGCCCGCGCCGCCGCTCGCTCCCCGGCATCCTGCACGCATTCCTGCTCGGCCTTCTCCAGCGCGGCGTCTTCCACCAGAATGCCTTGCCGTTCGTAGCGCTTGCGTGGCCGGTTGAAGCGCACAACAATGGCAGATCGCTTGCTGTACTTGGTGGCGCGCCGCGTCAAAGCAGCGTCGCCCGACGGAATAAATTCCAAGCCGTCGAGGTGCGCACATGGAAGGCAAAGCGGCAGCTCCGCCTCCATCAAGAGCATGGAGCCTTGCGCAATCTCCGCCCCGCATTCCGCGCATTGGGAGTCGCGCAGGTTCAGAAACACGGCCGGGGGCGGAGCCTTGTCGAGCCTCTCCCGGAGCTTCTGCTGCTTGCGCTCCGTGAGCGCCGGCGACAGGTAGTGCGTGCGGTAGCTCTTCTCAATCTGCGGGTCGCCGCTCTCGGAGAATCGCAGGGGCACGGTCCCGAACCGGGCCGCTTGCACGTAGTTGGTTTCGGTTTCCTTGAGGCCCTTCTCCTGTGCCCACTGCCGGAAGATCGCCATGGACGAAGCGATCTTGTTCGGGCTTCCTTGAATCTCCCGCTCAAGGAAATCGATGCGCCCCTTGCGCCAGAGGTCGACCGCAGAGGATGGCAAGAACCCCATACCACACAGTACGTCGATGGCGTTGACGTAGTGCTGGCGGACCAAGGCTGCATCTGCCGCGCGATGGACGGGTTGTTCGAGCTTTGTCCGACCTGGGACCTCCACCGTGCATAACTCCATGTTGTTACTCTCCATTGGTGGCGGCTTCTCAGTACAAGGCGGACAGCAATTCCCCGAACGGCTGGACGGAGCCAAAGAAATACCACTGAAGATTCTAAAACAGCCGGTCGTATGCCTTGTCCGCGCCCACCGTGAGGCGCCGTGAACGGGCTTTCTGCTTCTCTTTGAGCATCAACAGCGCCGCATCGCGTTCGGCATATCCGTCGGCGTGCGTGACCATCGCCGCCACAATCAGACCGTTGCGGTTATCCACCTGCACATGGCCTAGATAACTTAGCTTTGGCTCCTTGCCGTAGCTCTTCTTGTACGATGGTGCGTTCGGATCGGTGCTTGACTCATGTGTCTTGTTCGAGCTCCTCTAGCCGTGAAAATTCGTGCCATCACCATCCTCTGAGCCGCCCTTCGGGTAAAAGCTCTTCTGGGAGGCCCCGGCCTGGATCAGCGTGCCGCCCGACGCCTTAAGTTTGTCGAACTCCGGCTCAAAGAGCTCAACACTGCGTCCGTCAGCCTACGAACCGCGCAACGGATGATCCTGCGGCACCAGCTGTTCCAACGAAACAAAGCTGAATATCCCGCCCTGAAGCTGCTCGTCGCCTCGCATGTCTATCAGACGTATGAGCCCCCACACCGGTGTCGGAAGCCCCTGTTTTTTTTAACAAGTTCTTTGAACAGCTTTGTGGAGACCCCGAGAATGTGCGGAAGTCCGGCTGGTGACACCCAATGAGCACCCTGAATCCATTTTTTTAGCCAGTCTCCTTTCCACCCTCCGCACCGAGAACACCCCAACGCAACGCCTCAACACTCCCACCTTCCGGCCCGTTGTTCAATCGCCCCCCGGACAGGCGCCTTTACTCAGATACTATTTTCTTTAACACTTAATAAATATCTTAATGATTATTGACTATTCGATACACAACCGTTCTGCAAATGCAGGTGACTACTCAAGTGCATCTGCCTGAGATGTGCTCCAATTGTCGAAGGAGCTCGTAGTGCTCCACCAAATAACATATGTTAAGATAGTGCCGAGCAAGGGGTAGATAAAGTGAGGTTCCTCCATAAGATTTCTGAGCTTCCCCGACGTAATGCTCCAAGGAGAGAGACAGCCATAGCAACGCTTCATGACCATAGTAGCCAGGGCAGAAAGACAGTGACGCCTTAGGTATATGCTCTTGCAGTTGTGAGAAGCGCAGGTTTGGTTTTCTCAGCGCGCCAAACACACTGGGACTCAATTCTCGAAACGGGTTGATTGGCTGAATGAGCCAGTCATACTAGACAACCGTCGCGTTGCAAGCGGAGATCCTGTTTTTCGGTGGGACCAATCCTTGTCATTCATTGGAGGAAACGGTGAGCACCAAGTCGTTTGTCGAAGCAGATTTTGAGGATTCAGATTCAGAACTGTCAACGGAGCGTTCCATTTCCGGCGATGAGGACGTGTCCGAGAAACAAATTCCCCCTCGGAATCTGCGATTCAACTCTCACTCCACGATCAGTTTAGTCCGAGAGAAAACAAGTTCCTGGTCGCAATCCGGCACAAAACGCCTGTTCGACTTTCTCTCCGTTCTATTGGCTCTCCCTCTTCTGGTCCCGATTTATCTCGTGATCGCCTTGGCCGTTCGGTTGACGTCCTCCGGCCCCGTGCTGTTTTTGCAGAAGAGGGTTGGACGCCACGGCCAGGCCTTTACGATTCTGAAGTTCCGGACCATGATGCACTCCGAAGACGCAGCGCATCATGCTGTTACGACAACAGAGAATCAGCCGTTCACCCCGGTGGGTCCTTTTCTGCGCCGCTATAAACTCGATGAACTGCCCCAATTGTTGAATGTGCTTGTTGGGGACATGAGCTTGGTCGGCGCGCGCCCCAAGCTTCCCGAACATCAGATCGCTGATCTCCTGTATCGTCCGGGTATCACAGGCGCAGCCACCTACGCTTTCGCGCGCGAAGAGAAAGTTCTCGCCCGCGTTCCGAAGCATTATTTGGACACTTATTATCACACGGTCATTCTTCCGACAAAGAGCCGCTTGGATGAAGAGTACATGGCCCACGCCACTTTTCGTACCGATATCAAACTCATCTTCAATAGTGTTCTGCGCCGCTGGGATGATTTCGTGGTGGACAACCTGCCCGAACCATATGACTTTGACTCGCACATCGGGATGCGCAGCGCAAATCCGCCCAGCCCAAAAGTCCGCCTTCTCCGCACACCGAGCATGACTTCCGAACCATCGCTTCCTTCTGCGGAGGAAGCAAATAGCCTATAATGAGATGTAGGCGGCACAAAGCGGTTCCGGAAATGTGGACCAGATTTTAGAGGGATTTCAGTAAGGTCCGGCATCGGAGCCTAGCGGATTCCGCTGCTCGACCTGACCGGACCTTTTCGCTACGAGTTTTTTGTGGGCGGCCTCAAGGGACATACCTATCCCAACGATCACTGGGTTCATATGGAGAAGATCAGTTTCAAGCCCACGTGCAATCTGGAATTCGGTTTCGATCGCTTGACAATCTGGGGCGGCAAAGGACATGCGCCGATCACGGTCCATTCCTTTCTGCATAGCTTCTTCAGTTTCCAAAATGTGACGGTTGCCGAGAAGCAGTCGCGCAACGATCCCGGTGCGCGCTTCGGCACCTTCGACCTCAGTTATCGCCTACCGTTTATGCGCAACTGGGTGACGCTGTATACCGATTCTCTGGTACACGACGATGTGAGCCCCATCAGCGCTCCGCAGCGCTCGGGTGTGCACCCGGGAATTTATCTGGCGCGCGTGCCCGGCATGGAGCATCTGGATCTGCGGCTGGAGGGAGCCAGCACGGACACGGTGAGTTCGTCGGTTGCAAGCGGGCAGTTTCTCTATTATGAAGGTGTCCAGCGGCAAGGGCCGACGAATAAGGGCTTTCTGGTCGGTGACTGGATAGGCCGCGAGGGCAAGGGTGGCCAGGCATGGCTCACCTATCACCTTTCTCCGCAGGAAGAGGTACAGTTCACGTACCGGAACACGAAGAACTCGATCCAATTCATCCCGGGCGGCACGACCCAGAACAGCGACGAAGTGCGTGTGTGCAAGCGGGTACTGAAGGAGATCGAGATTCGCGGCTCAGTACAGTACGAAGGCTGAAAAGCCCCGATTTACAGGCCCGACTCTCAAAGCGATACCACCGCAGCAGTCCAGATCACCTGGTTCCCACGCGAACAGAAGAAGTAGCGGTCAACTCGATGCCGCTCCCGAAGATACGTGAGAGGCTCTCGATAACTGGCCGGAACTCGCGCAGCAGACGATGGAGCCCGGCCGGGTTCTTCCCAGCTGCCACGATGTTGTAGCATCATCTCGTCTCTTTTCTTTCTGGCCCGCTTGCTGGTGTTGGTTTTGCTCCGGCGGCGCCAAGCTCACACAGAAGCGAGACATCAAGCGCGTCGAGGCACTGGTGGCATCGCTGGATTGTGGAGAGATCAGCAGTGGGCGAAAGTAATCGTGTCGACGTGGCCGCTCTTCCTGAATTCGATGCACCTTATCTCGACAATGAGGAGACCATCGCCGCCTGTCTGACTGGGATTTTAGAGGCAAACGACGCGGCGTTGTTGGCGTCCGCCTTGGGTGATATTGCCCGTGCCCGTGGCATGACCGAAATTGCCAAAGCCGCTGGGATCACCCGTGAAGCTCTCTACAAAGCTCTTCGCCCTGGCAGTGCTCCGCGCTTCGATACGGTGAACCGCGTCTGTGCGGCGCTCGGTGTGCGGCTGGTGGCGCAAGCCGCTCCGGTTGTTGGTAAAGTGGCCACCTAAACCTTCCCAGCCATGATCTTTTCTTCCAATCCAGGAGCTCCGCGGCGAATGCGTTCTGCATTTGTGACGCAGGCATTGGACAAGCCAAGCTGGTCGGCAGCAAGATCACGCGCCTCGCCCCACACCGGGGGACTTCAGACTGGAATTCCACACGGCAGATTCATCTGCTGCGGCGGGTTTCCGCCCCGCGGCGGCGGAAGATAAGGCGAGGGGGAGGAGATTCGCGCGAGAAGCCCTCATCTCCGCTCAGGGAGCGATGAATCGCCTCGATGGCGAGCTTCGATTTTGTACAGGATTTGTACGAGGGTAAAAAAGCGTCAAATAGTCCCAAAAACGTACGAAAACGTTTACTTTGTACATTTTTTGTACATTGACCCCGGTATTTTGGCATTTTTTGAATTTTGCATGTTGATCAAAATATTGATTTTAGGATAGTTGCCCTGTGGAAAAGTCATTCGACTCCCGCCGCCTCCACCATCGGTAAGCGCATCTAAAATCTTTGGGAATCCATCCCCTATTCCTGGCTACAGCCGGCGCGCACGCACTTGGGGCACACCCGCGCGGCTGCATTGGCATGGTCGGCTCCAACCGCAAGTAGTTGGCTATCAATGCGCAGTTGGAGGCACCGGGTGTTTCGCCGGAGAGCTTCAAGCGCGTCTACTCCCTGATCGGTTTGGACATCGCCGCAACAACTCCGGAAGAGATCGCCGCCTCATCGTGACCGAACTCATCGCCATCCGGAGGCATAGCGAAATGAAGCTGCCGCATTCAGGGAATCGAATCAGCGAACAAACGGAGTAGCTCGGTGGCCGCTTCTCATCCTCTCAGCAGCAGGAGCCGTGCCGGATCGAGCATCACCCGCCACGGCTGAGGCTGCGCGTTGAGCACACGCCAAACATCTTTCGGCACGTCGGCTTGCAGGTGAGGAGGATCTCCGGGCTGCGGACAGGCATGTAACCGAAGATAGAGCGTCATTTCATGCGGTGCCTCGCTGCTGCTCACCAGCCAACACGGGAATGTGTTTGCGCATTCCTCTGCCGGCTGAAAGACGACCTGGTGCGAGCGGAAGCCAACATGCGTCAATCCTTCGGGCACTTCCGGCGCAGCCACCAGTTTGCAATTCCATGCCTCCACAGCGATGCGATCACGAGCCACGCGCCGGGCAGGTACGATGTTTTTGCAGCCTGTCAGGCGTGCCGCCACCACCGAAGCGGGCCTCTCAAATAGGTCGTGCTTCGGCCCTCGGGCAATGACCCGCCCACTATCCAGCACCAGTAGATCGGTGCAAAAGCGGAACGCTTCTTCCATGTCGTGAGTCACAAACACGACCGCCCCGTCGAAGTCCGACAGTGTCTCGCGAAGCTGCTCCTCCGTCTGCCTGCGCAAATGAGGATCGAGCGCCGCAAAGGGTTCGTCGAGAAGCAGCGCATCCGGCTCGATGGCGATGCAGCGGGCAATCGCAACGCGCTGCCGCTGGCCTCCTGAAATCTCTTTAGGAAACCGATTGGACAGCTCCGAGATGTGCATCGATTCCAACTGCTTTGCGACGCGTCTGCGCCGCTCAGCTGCCGGCAAAGCGCTCAAGCCAAAACCGACATTTTCCGCAACCGTCAAGTGCGGGAATAAAGCGTAGTCCTGAAAGACGACTCCAATTCTTCGGCTGGCAGCGGGCATGTTGCATTTCGCAGTGCTGTCGAACAGAACCCGGCCGTTGAGAACAATGCGTCCGCTGTCCGGTGTGGAAACACCAGCAATCATGCGCAAGGTCATCGACTTTCCCGAACCTGAAGCCCCCAGCAGTCCAACCGCACCCTTGCCAGTGCCAAAAGTTACCTGAAGCTTGAAGTTCTCCAATGCTCTTTCAATGTCAATCTCAAGCGTGGGGCGAGGTGCGCTCTCATTCCATGGATGCTTCTCAGCTTGAATTAGCGGCAAGGCTGTTTCGTTCGATGGACCAAGCGATGGATGCGGCACAGGTCGCGCTTTCTTCTCCAGGTTGAGCAGCCGGATGATCGCCAGGGAAAGAACAACGATCAGCCCTACCCATAGAAGGGCCCCTTGCATGTCGCCGCCCTCTACCGACGAAAAGATCGCGATCGGCATGGTTTGGGTGCGCCCCGGTATGTTGCCCGCTAGCATGAGAGTTGCGCCAAATTCGCCAAGCGCGCGTGCGAAGGCCAACACCGTTCCGGCAATCACGCCAGGCGCTGCAATGGGTATGAGTACCCTGCGAAACACCGCCCATTCGGTAGCGCCCAACGTGCGTGCCGCCTGCAGATAGGTCGGATTGACCTGCTCAAATGCGCCGAGCGTGGTGCGATACATCAGCGGAAACGCCACCACTGTTGCAGCAATGACCGTCGCGGGCCACGAAAACGCAATCATCACGCCCATCTGCTCTAG
>Ga0224527_1001511_pt1 | contig 11463 bp, 5 predicted proteins | sample CBST0metaG_FD_179882 | JGI IMG/M metagenome (GOLD analysis project Ga0224527, IMG submission 179882) | Peat soil microbial communities from Stordalen Mire, Sweden - C.B.S.T0 | ecosystem: Environmental > Terrestrial > Soil > Wetlands > Peat | place: Sweden: Norrbotten County, Stordalen Mire... | reverse complement strand
ATCGCTGGGCTACAAAGTTATCCTGTAGCGGAGATTGACCGGATTGATACTGCAAGTGTGGTGAATGCCTAGTTTGGTTGAAGAAAAGTGAAAAGGAGGGGTGAGAAGTGAAGAAAGTGTTGGAAATGCAATTTAGGAATGCAACGGGCAAGGAAGTGAACATCCTTGTCAATGATCCAAAGGCTGATATTACTGCGGCAGCTGTTTCGGTAGTAATGAAAAATATTATTGCTAAAAATATTTTTAGTACTGGGAGTGGGGATTTGGTGCAGGTTATTGGTGCGCATCTTAAGAGTACTGATGTTGCTGAACTTGCGTAGTGGTATGGTGATGGCCAATGGCTTACTGTAAGTAAGAAATGATAGTTGAGTAGGTAGAGGTAAGGTAACGCGCCAATAGCGCGTTATTTTACTATTCAAGGAAAGGAGAGGTTGCGATGAGTGATCTAGTACAGTTTGTAGCTCAAGTGGGATTTCCTATTGCCGTGGCAACGTGGCTGTTGGTGAAATTGCAAGTGAGTCTTGATAATTTTGCCACTGCCGCTATGGACCTAGCAGGCAAGATTGAAGTGCATACCAGTCAGTGTGCAAATTGTCAGGAAAATCGTCAACATATACAAGTGGGAGTGTGAGGATTATCTGCTTGGTTGGGCTAGCTAAAGAGGGCGGGGCGTAAGGTGATTAAACAGAAACCTTAGCGTCCCGCCCTCTTTTGTTTATATATACCCGCCCGTAGAATAAAACTAGGGGAACCGCTGGAATACCTTCGGCATTCGACGCTAAGCCCGAAGAACGTTCGCTACCCCTGCGGGCCAAACCGCTCAGGACCGATAATCGACTCTGCGAGTCTCACCGCAAAAGTAAGGACGCTAGTCCGCAGACTTGTCCCGCCCATACTCAATAGAAGTGAACAGGGGGACCGCTAGAATACCTATCGGCATTCGACGCTAAGAACGAGGAACGTTCGCTACCCCTGCGAGCCAAACCGCTCAGGACCGATAACCGACTCTGCGAGTCTCACCGCAAAAACAAGGACGCTAGTCCGCGGACTTGTCCCGCCCATACTCAATAGAAGTGCACAGGGGATCGCTGGAATACCTATCGGCATTCGACGCTAGGAACGAAGAACGTTCGCTGCCCCTGCGGGGCAAACCGCTCAGGACCGCTAACCGACTCTGCGAGTCTTACCGCAGAAGTAAGGACGCCAGTCCGCGGATTTGTCCCGTCCCTACTCAATGAAAGTGAACCAGGGGGCCGCTAGAATACCTCTCGGTATTCTACGCTAAGTTCCGAAGACCGTTCGCTGACCCTGCGAGCCAAATCGCTCAGGACCGACGGCTGACTCTTCGAGTCTTATCGCAAAATAAGGACGAAGTCCGAGGAGACGCCCGCCAACCACGGTTTTGTGAGGACGCTAGTCCGTCGGTGCTTATAAGGACGGAGTCCGTGTCTGCTAGGGAGAGGGCGAGGACCGCCCGATTCTAGATGGAAGAATGGTCAATACCTGCGGTATTTTGACGCCAGAATGGTAAGGACGGGAGGCTGCGGAAGATGTGGAGTATGTATTCCGATCGTTTCCGCCACTATTACTGGTGCGCGTCTCAAAAACAGCGCCACTCACCAGTGGCGCGACTACAGTCCTGTTCCAGGAAGATAGTCATTTTATATTGGTTAGCGTTGAGTCGCCTGTTCGGATACTAAAAATATGACAATTGTATTTAAATACTGGAAATGTAAAGGAATATGGAAATGTGAAGAAAAATATAGTATTTAATGGAAAGTGGATGGCATGATTAAGATGAAAAAGTGGAAAATCTGAAAAACGAATAGTAATATGTAGAAGGAGATGTATATCTATGGGCAAAACTGAAATTAGCAAATATATAAAAAGCAAAAATAATCAACTGGGTTTATTACTAGGAAGTGTAACCGAGTTAGAGAAAATTGGAGAAGGTGGGAATGGTCTGGTATATAGTGGAGTACAAAATGGTAAAACAATTGCATTGAAATTTTTAGCAGAATCTAGTATGAAAAAGTTAATAAGATTTAAGGCTGAATATTTTAATGTAATGAACCTTAATGTAAATAAATTGATTGTAAAATATATTAATTATGAAGAAATTGCTATGGATAATGACATTGAAATTCCAACAATAATAATGAAAAAATATGCAAAATCATTAAATCAATATAGAAAAGATACTGTAATTAATTACGAAAATTTTGTTAGATTATTTCAGTTTCTTTTAAACTCATTAAATCTTATTCACCGGTGTGGTATTGTGCATCGAGATATAAAGCCTGAAAATATTCTTGTAGATGAAGAAGGAGAATTTGTTCTATCTGATTTTGGAATTGCTAACTATGATCCAGAATTATTTATGTTGAAGGCAGAAACTAAAGAAAATGATAGAATGGCTAATTATGCATTTTCGGCTCCAGAACAGTCTCAAAGGGACGTTAAAGCTCATCCAGCAATGGATATTTACGCGTTAGGACAACTTTGTCAGTGGTATGTATATGGCGTTACTCATAAGGGAACAGGACGAAAAAGAATCACCGAAAAAATACAGGGTGAAGTAGTTGAAATTATTGATATTATTATTAATAAATGTATTGCTAACGACCCACCTGAGAGATATCAAAGCATTGAAGAAATTACTAAACATTTAGAACGACTTAGAGATGAACGTCGTAAGCCAGATGCTTTTACAGAGTTGGGATTATTTAGTGATGCGTTAAGGAGATCATGTCCTGAGGCATATAGTAAGATTAAATATATATCTGACCCTGTTATATTGAAACGTCTTATTGATAATATAGTATCTAAAGAATATCAGGAGCCATTATGGTATGTTGCTGGATATAGACATAATGAAATACAACGTCTTAACTACGATGAGCAAGAAAGCATATTACGCATGAATGAGAGAGAAATGAGGCTTTGTGGTGCTTGGATTTATACTGAAAGTAATCAATATGATGATTTATTGATTTTTGATACCGAAAAGTTAGAATATTTTGAGGTTAATGGAGAAGAGTGCTGTGGTGTAGTTATTATAAATGATAAACATATTATGAAATCTGATGCAATCCGGTCTGGATATGTGGAAATAGAGGGAAAGAGCTGTGCTCTTGAAGATTTGAATATAGATGAAATATATATAGACCACCCAGATAGGTATTATGCTATTGGCACTATTTTTCATTGTGCAATAATTTCAGAAAATGAAGATGATATACGTGACTTGCAAAACGAGGAATTAACAGATGAAAAAATTGAAAAATTATTAATGAAAATATGTAGGAAAAAACATGATCAAGTTCTAGCTGTGCTTTAATAGAGATATGATCTCTTGTAGCAAAAGAAAGGTGTGGGTAATAATATGACAAAAAGAAAATACATTACTGAGTTTGCACTATCTGCTTCTGGTTATTTCACGATGATTCTTCAGCAAGAGAACTTGAAGACAATAGCAAATAGTCCTTTTAGTGAAGAACAGCCGTGCCATATATACATGGTTGCTAGAAGACCGCGTATAATGTTAGACCCGTCAACAATAATTGTAAGAAATGGAGTTATTGAAGGGGATTTAAAAATACAGCGCCAAGCGGTTCAGGAAACTCGTTCATTTAGGATAAGGAATCAGCTCGGCACTGATAATATTCGTATTGAATGTCTGTATCCCCATACCGAATATACCATTTACGATGAAAATGATAATAAGATAGCATCTGGAAAAGTAGCTATGCTGCTTACTTTGTGTGGGAATGAGTATGAAGATCTTCTTAATTTAGAAATTTTATACATTGGTCAATCTTATGGCGTTAAAGGTGCTCGAACTGCTCCAATGCGTTTGCAGAGTCATTCCACATTACAAGAAATTTACAGCGAGGCAATAAGACGGGCTCCAGATCAGGATATTTGGCTATTGCTTTGGAATTTTGAGTTGACTCTTATAACCAATATAGATGGAAGATTTACACCAACCACCGATCAGGTGGATAGTGATGATCCACATGTTGAAAGGATGTTTAAAAAGGGCATAACAGAGCAGCAACAAATTAATTTTACAGAGGCTGCACTAATAAAATATTTTCAGCCGCAGTACAATATTATGTTTAAAGACTCTTTTCCTAACCCGGCTCATAAAACATATTCTGAATGTTATGACTTAGATGTAAATAGTGTAAGTATTGTTCTAGATACTGAACACATTAATTCTAGGTTATGGTCGTCAGAGGTTTCGCCTAAATGGTGTCACTACGAAAACTTCTTTTTGCACTCGTTTTCAGAAAGAAAAAGCATATTAGAATTTTAAATTATCTTTTGGTTCTTATGATATATTTGGGTATTGGTAGGATAAAAAGTGCTATGGGATGGCAAAAATTGATAAGTTGTTTGTGGTATTTTGATTTTTACTGCTTATAGATTTTTTACTAAGTGGGTAGGTATCAGTTCTTGATTTACTATGCCGAAGTTATGCTCGTCTTATTAAAAAATCCCCTGAAATACATGCAATTACAGTAGATGCTGGTTACAAAACACCTTGCTCCCAGCAGGGTGCGCAGACGTCGGCTAATGTCCTAGTTTATGTCACAGGGAGCGATAGCGACCAGAGCTTGGTGAAGCGAACCAGTTAGGGCGGGCGTTGACATAAAACTCATTAGCGGATGGCCAGTATGCAGAGGTATTCGTTGTATTGGCACGAGTAGGCCGGGCCGGGGCTGCTCTCATATTAAGAGTATAACCTAACTCATTGATGCTTTTATGCAAGCTTTTACAATTTTTGCAGGTAATTCATTTAATGGTGAAGAAAAACACATTTTATTGGTTTTAATTTTAAATGAATTATGCTCCATATTTTTCTGCTGTTGAATAAGAACTCAGCTTGTCAATTTAAATACACTGAAATGGTGAGTATTAAAGAGCTTTTTAAAGATTAATGAAGGAGGAAATAATGAACGAGGATTATCATGATTTTTCAAACATGATTGCTTCAATGGCTCCAAGTCAGAAAATTTCTCGCGTCATTCAAGAGCAACCAAGTATCAAAAAGAAGCTTAAACCATTTCATCCTATTAAAGCAGCAGCATTAATGGCTGGCTTATTGACTTTGCCGTCATTACATGCAAATACTCTTCGGCTTGAAATGTTGATACATCTCATTCTGTCATATTCTTCAGGGAAGAAAGAACCGATGGCACAACATATTCAGTTATGGCTGAATAAGGAACTAGGTGAAACTTCATTCGTTCGCTTAGAAGATCCGGTGGAAGACGTATTTATATCAAACGTAGTTACCGATAAGGGCAACATCCGAATATTTGAAGGGATTTGGGAGAGTAGTGCTTTTTACCTTCAAATGATGCTGAACATAATCAGGACATTGCCGGATGAGGAGAGCACACATAAGCTAATTCGTGAAGTATCGGGAATCTTAATGCTTAGTGAAGAAATTGCTTCCCGACGCCATCTCAATCGTTATCTGCCAGGGGGAGGTAATGACAAAGGCACGGTCACAATCACATCTGATAAGGAAATGAAAGCGCTTAGTAAAACTATCATATTCACACTAGAGGATTTGCAGCGCCTTGGAATTTTGCCAGCAGACCTTGAACCTTTCATTTTCGATGTGCGATATACAAGTAATTTGCATGAAAAATCCTTAGAGGAGAGTGATCTTCAGCAGCATCCGATAGTAAGAGATATGGATAGGTGGTTTGTTTTATTACCTAATAGCATAAGTTTTGCAGTACGGACACATATTTTAAATTGGATGATTCATAATGGTTATCAGGAGAGTTTTGATAAACATCTTGTTATAGAATATAAAAAACAATTGCAGGAGAATCCTGTTATTGGAGCAGCCTTTCCTCGGCAGAGTATTCCAGTACAAAATGTTCAAGATAAATATTTGATGACCCTTACTAGAGAATTTGATGTAGGGCGTTATATACAGGTCGTTGCGGTGATTGATCGTATTAATGGATATCAGAAACATGGTCTCTTATCACGTGGTTCAGATATCATAGATAAATATAATGATCAAATTCATGCACATGTTAAGGAAGCTCGGTCCTATTTTCGAAAGCAAGATGGGTTTAAACAAGGGCTAACGCTGGTGGTTGGATGTGGCTATGGGCGTCCTAGTGGGTTTCGAGCAGTACAGGAAACGGCAGATTGGTTTGTAGACTACATATCTGCTCCTGATTTCCAAACGCTTGCTTGGGAAAATGAAGCCTCTCCTTTGTTTATATGGAAACTGATTAATCAGGAAAGGCATCTAAGAAAACAAGGTGTGTTATTTGCTAACGCAAATGGTCTATTGAACCTTTATGGTTGGTGGATAGATTCAAACTACTTGTTAATTCCGAGAGATTGTGAGTTTGGTAATAAACCAATTCATATGATGATTCCCACTGATTCTCTAGCCGATATTAGGAGAAAAAATCGTCAAAATTGGGATTTGCATGTTTTACCATTACCCAATGGTAAAATGGTTCGAGTGCAGAGAAAAAGTGCTGACAATTATTTTCTAGATGATAAAAACCAACCTCTTTATGCTTGTATTGATGCTGTACACGATGGTCAGTTATTAGGAGCATGGGGTGGTAAAAAATCCATTTGGTGGGTTTCGGCTGAGACAGGGATGACCGAATTATCGCGTAGTATAATTTTCAAAGTTTGGGATGCTGTTCACAACTGGCTTGGACGAGCAGTTCCAGTTTTTGAACGCCGCTTGCATAAGACTAAAAATAAAGTGGTGCAAATTGTTTTAGATTTTGGTGACGTGAAGCATGAGGATTTATATGTTGAAGGTTGTACAAAACAAGCGCTTTGCTCGCGTGATGCAATTTCGGTAGAACAGAAAGAAGATGCTATACATATTAATTTCCATGATTCATTTTTTGCTGACCTTCATAACCCGCAAAATATTGCTGAGCGTTTACTTATACGAGCAGTTTCAAGAGGATTTCTTCAACTCATTGGTGAAATACCTAGCGAGGAGTTGCTAAATATATTTGAAAATGAAATAGTTCCTAATGATGATGCTCGATATTTTCATATGTTTGAGGCAGTTCGTTTTCGGGATAACATTAATTACTATGACCGCCCCAGTACTCTATTTATTGATGGTGCGGATGAAGCTATAAGCAAATTGGGCTTAGGGTGGCTAGTGCATGATTGCAGTAATGGAGATCAATTTAGCACAGCAGAAGAAAGTACTCTTTTTATAAATAAAGTTATAGAGAAAATTTGGGGGCGAATACATGCAAAAATTCATAATCTGAATCGTGTACATTTTATTGAACAAGCACTTCGATACATAGAAGGGGTCGAAAATCAAAGATTACAATGGCAGCGTACAATTAGAGCGGTAATAGCATTGCATGACAACTCGAAATCTACTAAGACAGTTGTGTTTCAACAGCTTGCACGTTGTAATGCCTCAACACTAGCGTTACGGCTGTTGGTAGAGATGGCTATTTCAGAATGTCCTTTAAATGGCGGGGAACACGTTGGGGTGCTTGACCTAACGCCGTTAATGAGTGATGTGCTTTTTATGTTTAATTATGGTGGTTTATCTGATGCAATTATAAAAGGTGTAATGGAGCCGCAAATAAAAATAGCACCTAACGGCGACATCTTATCCCATACAGGTTTTCGTGATGAAGTGGTCGAACCATTAGGTCAAGAATTTGGAGTGGTACATCTCGACCATGAGAGTGCTCGATATGAGAAAAATTTTGAATCGTTCCAGCCGTTGCCTACTGTACAAGAATTATTTTCGGCTAATTTTTTGGTTGCATTTAAGGAGGAATTCGGTTTATCAGTTGATTCAATGCGCGGGACGAGGGATGCGCTGGAAAACTTAGCGATTGAAAGGAAAAGGTGTGTTTTTATCGCAGATAGAGATGAAATCCTTGCTTACTGTGAAAATAGTGAATTTACAACGAAGGAAGACACTCAGATGTTTTTGGACCGGTTTTCACTTTGGCCTCGTGAAGCTTGGGATAAGGCGCCAAAAGGTTTTACGAGTAAGGATTGGTATCCTTGGGTATTTGGACGGGCATTATCATTGGTTGCGCGACCCGTGATACAGTTGGAAAATAGTGATAATCCAAGATACATCATTTCACCTGGGTTGATATCTGATGGAACTACGCATACTCTATCTCAGTATTATGAAGCTGAAATTGCAACGTCAAAATGCAAATCGGTGGAAATGAAACGATGGGTAGATGATGAAAAGGCAAGACAGAGTCACTCGTTTGTTACAAAAGTTGCAGATGTTATGAAAGCTGTAGGCTATGAAATACGTATTGAAATACCAGTGACTGAATTAATAAATGAAAAAACAGCCGAAAAAAACTACGGTGATGTCGATGTTCTTGCTTGGAAACCAGGAAAGGATGAGATTCTAGCCATCGAGTGTAAGGATCTAAAGCTTGCTAAAACACCAAATGAAATTGCTGAGCAATTAAATCATTTTAATGGCCAAATTTTACCAAATGGGAAGCGAGATGAACTGAAAAAACATTTGGATCGTTGTGAATTTTTAAATGAAAAAGTCCAGCGAGTTGCCAAAGTACTTGGGATTAGTGATCTTAATATTCGAATACAAAATATTGTTTGTTTCAGCAACCCGAATCCAACGCAGTATATGGCAAGCCAGTTCTCAGAGGTTAGATTTTTAACGGTAGAAGAGTTAGCCAAGTTAACGCGAGATTGAGTTAATCTTAAAAGTGCGAGCCACAAGATGGAGGATGCGGCTGTAGAACTAGTCGAGCAGTTCAGGCGATAGCCAGCGAACGCAGCGCACGAACCGGAAAGTGATGCAAAGCGTCACTTGACAAAATAGAGTGCGACCACGCCTAAACCAGCGGAGGTCAGTAGCTGCCGTCCGCAGCTACTGCCACCAGACAGGGCGTATCTAAAGTTTGCAGTACTACCCTCCAGCACTGATTTAGCCATACCTTAGCCGGGGGGGAGTTGTTCCGCAGCGGAGTAGGGCTTAGAGTGGACACAGGCTGTCTCGGGAATGTGTCTACGGGCCAAGGCGGGCGGCAGACTTTAGATACGACCGTTTATCAGCTGTAAAACCGTGGGCGAGTGGCTCCTGGCCGGAGCGGCGTGCCGCGTGTATTGCCTAAGTTGGTCTTCGTGCCGAGCTCGTCGTTACTAATAGCCTATATCCGGCAATGTTCACCTAGCAGCATATGCGGATCGTAGCATCGCGGAGAGCCATAGATGAGTGTAGTAAGAGCGTTGCTTGCCGATCGATACTGACAGTCTAGCACTTAGCAGCAATGGCATGGAGGCTTCGCAGAATGCGATTGCGTTTTGCTGCCACTTGGCAAGACCAACCGTAGGCCGGGCGCTCCACTACAATAAGCGTAGGACTATAGGACGTGACTGTTTTGCCGTCGACTAAAACTGCTGAAAACGGCGGAGATTTTAGGTGGCTTTTGCTTTTTTTATGCCCTCCGCATCCCTACTTGCGGTCTCCAACCGATAGCGCCTGCAGCCCGCACGTAGGGATGCGGAGCGGGGCCATTTCATAAAGGACTAGAAATGTTTATATAGAAGTCTCCCGCTATTGAGACAACATTTACTGAACTTGCCCGGAAGTATATTTTCTGGGTAAGTTTTTTATTGCGTCATTGTTTTTGGATAAATGGAAATTTAACGCGAAATTTGAAGGGATTTTGTGTAAAAGTATGGAAGATGTTTTAAGTGATGTTTAATAGTAGCTATCTGAGTATTGTCGGTATGGTGATTCAGATGCGGACAAAATGAAACAGGGTGACGTTGCATGGATGAGAGCTTGAAGGTTTTCATGGAACAACATTATCATGAATGGAAACTTTGATAATACGTATAAAATGGCCTGGGCTAAAGTTCTAGTGTCTATCTTCTGCTGCCTACATTGCCGATGATAATGATGTGACATTGTCTTTTGAACAAATTGCAGACTGCTACTTTAAGTGTTACTGGAATCAAACGATATATTTTGATCTCATTCAAGGATCTATTTATCGAGGATTCCAGAAGTACTTGGCTATGTGTAAATATTGATTAAAAAGCATTTTGATGCCAAGGGGTTATTATGGAAAAGAGTCAGTTAATTGACAACTGGTGGTAAATATAATGAATTATTATCTTTTTGTTGCCAATTTTTTGAAAGCTAACGGGTGGGGAATATCTCCCAAGATGTTAGCCAATGATCATGGAAAGGGTGAGTTTAATTGTCCGAAACAGATTTAGTCCGTGCGAGTCGAGATGGTGATCAGTTCCATTACTTATGGGCAGCTCGTCGTTGTCTTCGACTTCTTTCCCCTGATGCCACATTAAAAGCAGTTACGATTGAAGGGCCATCCAAATCCGAAACAGATGGAGTTGAACCTGTTGTAGCAGGTGAGGAGTTGATTGACGTTGGTGAATATTATGGCAGTGAAAATCTCGAACAAGCGACACTTATTCGGTATATTCAATTAAAACATTCAACGGTGAGAATTGATGATGCATTCGTACCTAGTGAAATGGAAAAGACGATTACGGGATTTGCTAAACGGTATAAGAAACTTCAAGAACGGCTGGGTGAAGTTTACTTAAATAATAAATTGGAATTTTGGTTTATTTCGAATCGTCCTATTCATACGGAGTTTTTAAAAACCATTCAGGATGTAGCTGCAGGTAATCCGTTACAGCAGCATGATGCTAATCGTAAAAAAATAGAGCGATTCACAGGTTTCACTGGTATGGAACTGGTGGAATTTTGTAAGTTGCTTCACCTTCAAGGACATCAGGAAGGGCTATGGGATCAACAAAACTTGCTAGCCCAAGATTTTAAATATTACCTTGTTGATGCAGATATGGACGCTCCTATGCAACTTAAGGAGTTAGTAACGAAGAAAGCGCTCTCCGAAAGTGCCGAAAATCCGTCAATCACAAAGATGGATGTGCTTCGTGCGCTAAAAACTGATATGGACAAATTATTTCCTGCAGAGTGTCTCATTAGTAATATTGAGAATGTGGTTCCGCGTGAACAAGAATCAGATCTCTTCCAAGCGATTGTACAAGCGAATGATGCTCCTGTCATCATTCACGCTGATGGTGGGGTGGGAAAGTCGATTTTTGCTACGCGCATAAAATGGGGGCTACCAGAAGGATCAGTAGATATACTTTATGACTGTTTTGGTAATGCTCGGTACCGCAATGCTAGCAGCTATCGTCATCGGCACAGAGATGCTCTTGTTCAGATTGCTAATGAATTAGCTGCAAAAGGGCTATGCCATCCACTGATTCCTAATATTCAGGCTGATTCATCCGCTTACATAAAAGCATTTCTTTACCGCTTGCAGCAAAGTATTGACTCTCTTAAAACGAAACATTTGCAAGCTCTTCTTTGCATAATTATAGATGCAGCTGACAATGCGCAGATGGCAGCCGAAGAAG
>Ga0224527_1001510_pt1 | contig 11464 bp, 9 predicted proteins | sample CBST0metaG_FD_179882 | JGI IMG/M metagenome (GOLD analysis project Ga0224527, IMG submission 179882) | Peat soil microbial communities from Stordalen Mire, Sweden - C.B.S.T0 | ecosystem: Environmental > Terrestrial > Soil > Wetlands > Peat | place: Sweden: Norrbotten County, Stordalen Mire... | reverse complement strand
CTGAATCGCTGGAATCGGAGTGTTGGCCGCCCAGTAGAGGTTGGAGGGCGCAAGCAGCATATCGGGATTGTGCGCGAGGGTTTCGATGGCCGGCCAGAATGCGAGCTGCTCGTAGCAGGCCAGTATCCCGGCTCGGTGATTCCAAATCCGGATGGTTGGCGGGAATCGAAGCATCAGCGGAAAGCCGCTGAGCCGCTCGCCGAGGTGCCACATGCCAAGTGGTACAGGCACACGCTGAACGTAGGAGAAACGCTCTGTGTATCCGCGGGAGAGGAGAACATTGCGATTGGCTTCCGTGTTCGGGATGGGGATTGTAGTGCCGATCAGTAGGCCGGTGTGTTGTAGTCTGAGTTGCGCGAAGGTGGATGCCCAGCGCGCCTCGTGCATTCCATTCCAGTTTGGAATGATGGACTCTGGGAAGACGAGCAATCTGTCTGGATGGGCCAGCGCAATTTGCTGGATAGTCTGCTCCTGCATTTCCAACCGGGGGGCAACGTCGTTTTGAGGTGACTGCCCGCCGAAGTGAGTATCGACGACGAGGATATGCGGGTCGGAAAAAGGGCGATGGAATCGAGCGTGGGTTGCGATGGATGCCGCGATGAGGACGATAAGCGTCATGGCGGTGCCGAATCGCCTGTACGCCGCTATCAATATGATTGGAAGCCCCAGACCAGACCAGCGCGTACCAGGAAACCAGTGGCCCGCCGCAATCAGCGGATGAGCGACGGTCACAAGACTCAGCGGGGACAGTGCCAAAACTGCGAGTGCGGCGATTGTGGAGACCGGAAGATAGCGGCGGCTGTAGAGGCAAAACCAGGGAGCCGAGCAGAGTGTTACCAAAGCTACCCAGATGGCAAGTGGCAAAACGAAATTGTGGCCCGTCCGGAAGAAACCCTGAGCGCCGGGAATGACGCTCCACGTGGCTGCTGCGTAATAGAAGACGGCACAGAGCGAGTCCAGACGCCGCCGTGAGCAAAGATATACGAACGGAAAAAGCAAGGCGAAGTAATTCAGTGTGGGGTCGCCGCTCCAGCCAGCGCCGCCGATTGCGGCGGAGGCAGCGAAGAGGATTGCGGTTCTGGCCTGAGCTGGAAGAGAGATACTCAGTATTCTCCATTTCACACTGTTTTGCGCAAAGGTTGTGGAATCTGAAATGTTCATCGCAATCTTCCCTCTGGAAAACCCTGTCAATTCGGGTTGGCGGTTGGGTGGTATGAACTCTCTACAAGCAAGGGGCGAATCCAACTATGAACGGATCGCAGGGGGATAGGGCCGAAGTACCGGGAATCGAAGCTCCGGGGACTGAAGGAGCTGACAACCCAAAGTTCGCCCTTCTGGACGCGATATTTTCCTGCCGGGAACGGATGAAGCTGCCGCCCTGTCGAATCGCGGCTTATGGTTGTGGTGTTCTGCAACGGTTGACCGTTGACGACAATGCCGGCGTCGGAAGTCTCTACCGTGTCGCCGGGCCATGCAACCACAGGCTTGATGAGAGGCGAAAAACCATCCGGGCAGGTACGCATGGGATCTCGATAGTTCGGCTGGCCCTTCATAGAAGGCCAGCGAACATCGGGGCAAAAGAACACGTATGGCGCGGGGTTGTGTGGGGTACTCGCTGGGTCGGCAATCTCCCGGTAGATCCCGAACGGCACGGAATGCGTGTAGTTGAAGATGAGGTCGAAACCAACCCACGCAAACATCGTGCCAACCGCGACAACGGCTATAGGCACCAAAACACAACTCAGCCAGGAGAATGCGCGGACAGCGGAGCGGAGGTACGGGCTATACAGGCCAGTCATGGATGCTCTCCTGAAGGAATGCTGGAATCTGCTTGGCGTCGTTGGTGCGACGAATCTCGTTCTGATGGATGGATGCCGTTTCCGATTTCGAGTTGGTGGCGATGCGGAATGCGCGAATGACATGAATCTCGAAGATGGTGCCCACTTCGCGGGCAGCACTCTCGCCATCGGTGCGCGGTCGCGGCTCACGACGGATGAGCTGGCCGGTCACGTGGATGTTGTCGCCCTTCTGAAAGGTCTTGGCGGTGATGGCGCTCTCTCCAAAGAAGGTGATGGGAAGGAATTGTCGGTGGGCAACGGTTCTTCCCTGGGTGTCGTAGAACCAGTTTTGTGCAAGCCGCGCCCGAACGAACTGACGGCCTCCGGCATCTGAAACAGAAGGCTGGTCGGTGAGGTTTCCGGCAAGAATGATCTGGTTAAGAATTTCCACGGATTTTCTCCTCGATTGCTTGGTCTGCAACTGCGGCGTGGGCAATGGCCGCGATGTCGAGTGATGGCGTTGATTGCACGGATGGCCTTGCTGGAAGCGGCACTGCCGCAGTTGGAAAGGTGGGCGGCTTTAGCCTGGTGCGAGCGAGCAAGGAGTCATTCAAAAAGTAGAGGCTCTGCACGCCATAGATGGGCGCAACGCCGTTGATGAATATGAGCATGTCACCGGGTGCGGTGATCTTGCTGTTTGGGTCGTTGGTGGCCTTGGTCGGCGGCTTGATGCGGCGTATCTCATCGACGGTGATAAGGGGCCGTTGCACCTGCTCTACGCTGCGAAAGATGTGCTTGAGGTAAAAGTCGGTCCGCTGGCCGCTGTAGTTGACGGTCTCTTTCTCGACGGTCATATTGCCGCTCAACTCAGAGAGGTTCTTGCAGGTCTGGAGATTGTCGGTCTGGAAGGCGGCTTTGATGTAGCAGTTGTCGGTGATGGACTCGTTTGGTCCGTACTCCTCGATGATCTGCGTGAGGGTCTGAGCGATGAGGTAGGGTTTGATTTTGTACCCGGCCATGAGGCTCATCGCGGCGGACAGGTTGGGAATCTTTCTCAGCTCTGGAAATTCGTCAAGCATGAGCAGGAGATGGTGACGGTCCGGGTCGAGCTGTTCCATGAGGCGATTGAAGATGAGCTGAAGCATGAGCCTGACAAGCGGACGCAGGCGGTCGCGGTCCGGCTGCGGAACCTTAAAGTAGAGGCTCATCGGAGCTTTGCCGTAGACAAGATCGCGAACGCTGAAGTCGGAACGCGAGACGGTCTTTTGAACTATCGGATCGTCGTACAGCGTCATCGGGGTAACGATGCTGGATTGAATGCTCGATGCCTCACGGTCGGCCCGATTAAGTTGGCGCTGAACGGCCTTGCTCACATAGGGGTGAGTGAAAGTTGGCTTGCCATTCACATCGAGCCATTGCAGGCGCGGCGATGATTTGCCGCCTGGCATGTGGACGGTCTTCTGCATCTCGACGAGCACGTCGGTGAAGTCCATGCCCGGCTGGGAGTAGTGAGCGAGCACGTCGGGGAGCGTAGGTTCACGCGGCGAATCAAGATTCCGATAGACGTAACCAAGATGGATGATGCCCGCCGATACCAGGTCAACAGCTGCGTCCTCAAAGTGCTTGTAGAGGCTGTCGTCGTCGCCGTGGCGAATGACGGCGTTCGCAATCGTCTGGGCGTCGGCAATCTCGTAGTCAGTTTCCCAGCGAATCTCAGACAACGGGTTGTAGCAGCAACTCTCATGCGGAAGGGTTGGGGCGAACTTCAAGACACGCTGCCCGATGGCGTGGCGGAAGCCGGCGGAGTGATCCCAGTTCTCACCCTTCAGGTCGTAGACAAAGACGCTCTGCCGCCATTGGCAGAGCGTCGGGATGATGGCGGAGACGCCCTTGCCGCTTCGACTGGGGGCGAAGAGCAAGACAGGCTCCGCGCCCGAATGCAGCAAGTAGTGGATTTGCTGCGTGTCGGGATCGCGCCATCCCCCGACGTAGACTCCATCCGTTGCGTCAAACAGGCCGATCTTCTCGATGTCTTCGCGCGTTGCCCAGGTTGCGGAGCCATGCAGGTTCATCAGGCTGTCTGTGCTCTTGTTGTCACGGATCAGTGAAAGAAACCAATAGGTAAGGTAGGCCAGAAAAAGTCCGCCTACGATGGTCACCCCAAGTGCAATCCAGAGATCCTTGCGAACGCCTGAACTGATCAGGCGGCTGCCAGCGTAATGCTTCCAGAGCACGAGAGCCGCAAAGGGCTGGAAGATCGCGGTGCCCCGTACCCAGAGAATCGGATTGCCCATCTCGACTGGATTGTTGAGTTGAATGGCAAGCCACTCGGTCGCGGCGCTGGCGGTCGTCGTGAATGCAACTGCCGCCCCGAAGACAGATCGAAGGTTCAAACCGCCCTGCCAACGTGGGCGGTTGGGGAGAACGTAACCTGGAGGAGCAATTTTGCCGTTCTTCATGGAATGCCTCCTGGTTATGGAGTGTACATTCCAATACTGATGTTTGCAAAATCTGAACTCAGGTTTCAAAAGTGCGTGAATTGTCCTTCCTAGAGGTTGTTCGCCGGTCTATCAAACAAAACTGTGAACCTTGAGGATCATCGGCAAAAATACTGAACAAGCGGTATGGGGGATTTTGCAACAATCCAGAATTCATTTTGGCTAAATGGGCGTTTTGCCGGAACTGATCGATGCAAATCGAACTCGAATAGGGGATGGGGACCGATAGTGTAGTAGCGGATGTCTTCGAGTTTCAAGAGTTCCATCCGAATACAATGCTAGCCCAAATCGAGTACGTAGCGTAGGTTTAGAGTTGCTTGCATCGAGGTGCAATTCAGGCTATGCTAATAAGGCGAAGGAAGGGCGAATAAATGGCAGAAAAATCTTCCATCGAATGGACCGACGCGACTTGGAATCCATTGCGCGGCTGCACAAAGGTTAGCCCTGGCTGCAAGCACTGCTACGCAGAGGTGTTCGCGGAGAGGTTCAGAGGGGTGCCTAATCACCCGTATGAGCAGGGATTTGATCTACGGTTGGTACCGGGAAAGTTGGAAGAGCCGTTACGTTGGAAGTCCCCGAAGCGCATATTTGTGAATTCGATGAGCGATCTGTTCCAAGCAGGTGTTCCGGTTGATTACATCGCAAAAGTGGCCGAAGTTATGATTCGAGCTCCTTGGCACACCTTTCAGGTGCTAACAAAGCGGGCGGGCCGCATGGCGGATCTGCTAAATAGCTCACTTGCTTTCGCAGCAGACAGCCCGCATATTTGGTGGGGCGTCAGCGTAGAGAATCAGAAGCATGGAATCCCACGTATCGCACAACTCCAGCGGGCCAAGGCAAAAGTTAGATTTCTCTCCGTCGAGCCGCTTTTGGAAGACTTGGGAGAGCTCAATTTGAGCGGAATTCATTGGGTCATTGTGGGTGGCGAGAGTGGACACGGGGCTAGGCCAATGAGTCCAGAGTGGGTCGCGAGCTTAAAGGTCCAGTGTGAAAAGGCAAGAGTTCCGTTCTTTTTCAAGCAGTGGGGCGGCCGACAGAAATCGAAAGCAGGCCGACTTTTGGAGGGCCGCACGCACGATGAAATGCCGGCGCGGGCGTCTCTTTATGCCATCCAATTGACCTCAAGTGAATTTGAGAATCGTGCCGTCTGAGAACGTGCCTTTTCTACGCTTAGGCGCGGGATTGACGACCGATAGTTTGCCATCATCTTCCATCGGTGCGAGCACTGGACGCTTCAGATGTTTCGGGAGGAACTCTGTCTCCGCGATTACCCATTCCTGCAGTTTCTCAATGGAGATTTGCTGACCGCCAAAGGTCTTCAGAATCGCATCTCGAAGTGGAGCGATATTCGGCTGTGCGCTAAACAGCGACATAAGCCCGCGAGCATCGTAGTGATCGGAAAACTGAAACGACCCCGTATCATCGACCTTCCACATGGCTTCCTTCATCTTTTCCAGACCCTTTAAGTTATTTGTGGCAAAGAAGAGAAAGTAATCAGTGCTGTTTCCCTGATTGAGCATCTCAAACGAATGGACATACATCGCACAGGTCTTCAATTGGCCTAGATATATGTCATGAATCTCCTTCCGTCTTTGCGATGGGTCGGACAAACTCCTAACTCGGCGCCACTCGGACGTGCCGAAGAGCTCGTCAAAATTCTGGGCATGCTCTTCGAGCGAGATGAACCGATTAACCTCCTCATACATAAAGTTGACCATGACCTCACATCGGCTATTTCCCAAGACCTTGCTGACCGTTTTGAATGGCGTATGCGAGAAACCAAATGGATCGATAAAAACAAAGGCTGGAGCAAGAACCTTCTTTTGAGCCTCGATAACATTCAGGGTCTTCGTTAGATGTTCGTCGAATCTACCGTGAACTGCTGCGTACTTGATCCAGCTCGGCAAGGTCGGAGCCAAATCGTCCAGCACTTTTTTCAGATGCTTGCATCGATCCAAGTCGTTTTCAACGAAGATACAAACAAGTTCGGCCTTCATCGGATTGGTATGATCGCGTGCTGCCTTGAGGACGACAATGGGTGAGCCATCTTCACCCAAACTGTACTGGCCCGGCCCAGCGAAGCCGTCGATATAAACGATGCGACCGTTCCAACTAGACATAATCGGCAGCCACGCATCGAAGTAACGACGCAGAATCTCGTGCTTCTTCGCAGTGTGTGGTTCCAGATTCCAAACAGTGCCAAGGGGTTTAGACATTTATCTCTTTCAGGACAGCGTGACCGTTCGGACTCCATGCCGTCCAAAACCTACCGTGGATTAAAGCCAATCTCATGACGCAAGGATTATATAGCGAACGAGGATTGGTCGACTTGTGCGTTCGAACACTACTGTGGAAACGACCCATCATTGATGGGTCGCCAAATCTCTTGTGCAAATAGCCAAAACGCTAATCTGCCGCCGAAGCAAATGAGGGACGAAATCTCGCCGCGGCTCCGCCGATCAGCTTCCACGAATTTCTGGGTTTACGCATACAGCCCGGTGTACTCACGGAGATCCTTCGGCGACAGGTGGCCGTCAGCAAGTGACTGGTGTTTTGGCGCGTTTGAAAGTCCTTTCGAGACATTTGCCCAAACCGGTGGCATATGCACCAAACTCACCCGGATCATAGCCGACAGGCGAATGAGTACTCTGAGAACGAAGTCCGAGCGGACGCCGCCGCGCTATCTACGCGTTTCCCACATTTGTTTCAACTCGCGCCCCAAACCGTCTAGGTCAGGAAAGGCAACCGACTCGGTAATGCCTGCGTCGCGGAGCTGCTGTCTGATTCGGCCAATGGACCTCGCAGCAATGCTTATTGATTCTATATGCGAGCCCTTCATACCAAGGAGGGCGCTTAGCCATAGTGGATCGGTGCCAAAGATCATAAATCGGCTCCTTTGGGCAGCGATCCGGCGGGTCACATGCGGAGAATCAACGAGCATTGGAATTGCTGGGGTATCAAGAAGTCTGTCTCCAAAATCATCTTCATCTGCGGGCAGATACAGGCGCTCCCATTCTCTCTCTTCCACGCTGGCATCCGTCTCTGCATATTGTGTCCATCTCGCCTTCGCGTTCTTGAACTCCTCCTCGCCCTTAAGTTCGCCGATGAGCCAATATGGATCGAGGACATAGATAATAGCGCCGCTTTGAGGCGGTACCTTCTTATCTCTGATTGCAAAGTGCAATGCTATTAGGGCACTATCAGTCCAATCCAACAAACGTGTCGGGACGCCGTAATGCTGCATTAGATAGTAGGAGTCCCATTCCCAATCGTTGCTGCTCAGCTTTGCGTCTGATAGCTGAGACGCACAGCGCTGGAATTCCTCATAAAGATCGTTCTCCAACTCAAGCAAGGCATTTGCGGACCTGCGAAGTCCGCTTTCCCTCGGGCGATAGAGCCCCGGCTGGAGTCGCGTCTTCCGATGGCGGGCGTCTTCTGCTCTAAACCACAATTCATCTCGCTTGGGAGCCTTCCAGCGCTTCCGAACGCTTGCAACCGCGGCTAGGTAGGAACTCAACGAATTGGCAGTCTGACGACTCATTGTTCCTCAAGAAAGGATGCACACCATGGTACACCGTATCGCCATGCACAATCCACAATGTACGACAGGAGCCGGTCAAGGGTGATAATGGAGAAATCACCGGTTGCAAGAAAATGACTACGCGCGGGCTCTTCATTATCGAATCCCTGGAACGCTCTGATGAGGAATCGGGGCGAGAGGGCGTGATCATGCAACAGATCCTTAAATTGAGCGGTTCCCTCCCTGTCAAGTACATCTACATTCGGACCAAGCCGGAATTGTCCATGGCACTTGATGAATTCAAGAGGTCTAAATTTAGGTACCTACATCTCTCCTGTCACGGCTCCAGAAACACAATCGAACTCACACTCGACTCAATACCGTTCCGCGACCTCACATCAATCATCGCGCCTTATCTGAGGGGACGGCGTCTGTTTTTTTCCGCATGTAGCGTGGTGAATCGTCTGCTGGCCGACTCCCTGATGCCTCGAACTAGGTGCTACTCAATCATTGGTCCTTGCCGGGATATCAGCTTCGGTGACGCACTGCTTATGTGGGCGACGTTTTACCACTTAGCTTTTCGGGATAAAGACGAGTTGAAGCTTATTGGTGGCAAAATACGCTGGGCTCTTCGCAGGGTCAACTACTCCTTCGGACAAGAATTCCGCTACTACCGAAGAATCGAAGGAGGTTGGGAACAAGAAGATATCCAGAAGCGGTGATCGTCTGCCACCGGCAGACCGCTGTCGTTGTGATCGCAGCGGCTCCACCCGGAATTAGATATTCGGAAACGGTATTTCGGCCAATTCGAGCAGACCTCGTCCGTTCGTTCTCGGCCTACGCCCTTACCACTCGGCGACACCCCGGCCTCGGGTCCGGTCCATCATCCTGGAACGGAGCGATTTGTTGAACTCCCCCAACCATCCTTTGTCGGACTCGCCGACTGCAAGATTCATCACGCGCATCCGGCGAACAATCGAATCCAGCGCTTTTCCATCGCGAAGAATATCCGTGTCCTTGCCTGCCGTGGAGGCGTAAAGCTTTTCGGGATCGCTTCTCAGGCTGTCGATTGTCACCACATTTCCGGGTTCGAGGTCGCCGCGCGCCCACGCCGCCCGGAGCGTGGCATCGTGGCGGATAATCTCGATCTTGCCTTCGGTGGTCTCAAAGATGGTTTGCAGAGCGCCGGTGCGCTCATCTTCGCTGTTGAGCAGTACTCGCCCAATCAGCTTCTTCGAGAAAGAGGAATACTCCATCGGCGCGTGGGGATCGCTGATCGCCACGCCGCTGCGAAAGAGCGTCCGTGCGCGATCCTGAATGTCCTTCATCTGTTGAAGCTGCGTGACGAAATCAGACCGGATAAGCCAACGGCCTCCGGCGTATGGTTTCGAGAGCCCAAGCTCTTTGAGATGGCGGAGCCTGGCCACTTCTGCCGTGCTTGCTGCGGCTCCGGCATCTTTGTATATAGGGTCCGCTTCATATGGAATCGCTCGACCTGCCAGCCTGCGGTCCAACGGAGTGACACGATTGGCGGTAAGCTCGATCTGCTTCTGATGCTCAATGTCTGCGATGGTTCGCGGGCCGAGCTGCCGTGTCAGCGAGCTTTGGACTGCCTCGCGTAGTCCTTGCCGAATCAGGTTCGGGGGAAGCAGGAGCGGTTCCCCGGACCGCAGCCGGCCTCGCACAATGATGTGAGCGTGGGGATGGTCGGTATTGTGGTGGACCACACCTCCCCATTCGACAGGCGCTCCCGTGTACTGCTCGATCCGGGAAATCATCTCTGAGGTGGTCCGTTGAAAGTCCACGTTGGGGTCTTCGGGAGACAGGATGATCTTGAAGATGCGCTTATCCCCGGCCTTCTGCCAGCTCTCCGCCAACCGTCCAAGCGGGTGCTCCTGCGCCAATCCAAGGCGGTCGGGGTCGGAAACCTGGCTGCCGATTTCGGTGGCCGCTTCCCTCTCAGACGGCAAGCGGTCGCCCTTGGCACTCTCCCGCTCGATGTACGTTCCATGCGCCTTCCATCCTCCCGGTGTGCGCGCGGACGCATAGCGGACGTTCACGATGCAGCGGCGCTGGAAAGCCGATGATTTTGGAGAGGCAGGCATCCGGTTGAATGCAGGCGTTGTCCGAGCGCCGCTAGGAGATGACCGGCTGACAAGCCGAACGAGTCGAAGCAGGTTCTTTGCTGTACTGGTGACAGGCGGTGGTGGAGTGCTGGTCCGGCGAACTCGGCCTGGGCGAAGTCTGCTCGAACGCTCGCCCTTTGCCTTTACATCACTTTGTTGCGTTGAGCTAGTCTGCGTTGATTTACGGGGCATCGAACTCACCTCGTTCCGTCTCACGAAAGGGTTGGCGGTTCTTCCTCAATTCCAAGCTCTGCGGGGGAGTATGCACCCGATTCCCTCCGGCGCTGGAACTCGCGAGCAGCAGTAAGGTTCACCTGCTCATAGATTTTGGTAGCCCGCGCTCTGGCTCCTGCGATGAGCGAAGGGGGAACTTCGGGGAGTGCCGTGAGCGCGTACTTGATGAATGTGTCGGTCAGGGCAAGGTGAAGCTGGCTGACAGTCTCCAAGCTCTGGAACCTCCGGGCCAGAGTGTCCGCCAGATTCCCAAACAGCGAGTAGACGAGCTGCTCCAGATCGTCGCGCTGGTTGGTGCCGACAGTGACGAGGTAGTCGAAAACCTCGTTGTCGCTTCTGGCATGGAGTTGCGCCTTCAAGGCAGCAACGCGCTCCCCCTGGGCGCGATTGAGGCGAATCGTATAGCGGACTATATGGGGCGGTTTCGGTCTCGACATGGGAGCACTATACAGCACTGTACATTGCTGTAGCAAGGTGACGCACACGGCCATCTCTAAAGTACCCCGGCGCGTCACACATTGCCGTTGATAGCAATAAAGATGTATGGAGAAAACCTTCAAAGCGCGTCTGCGCTTTATGTTCCACTACTACATTACCCAATGAAGACGGCTGCCTAACAGCCACCCTCCCGCCGGTCTTCGACCTCCAGAAAGCGCAGCCTGCGGCTGCAACAAAAGCACGATTAAAGACGAACAAACACGAGTATCCACGACAGATGTGTGCCCAGACTGAGAATCGTCTTTATTCGTGCTTATTCGTTCTTTGTCGTGGTTGTTCGCGCATATCCTTGCCGAATCGTCTTTGTTCGCTTGCAATCTCCAAGGGCATCTGGCATTCTTCTTGTGAAATGTGCATTGCATCTAATCGCCCGCCTGAACTGACTGCGTTGGTAGAAGCATTGACGCTTCGCAGGGGTGTCTTTCAACTCAAGGGAAGGCTCCTCAAAGCGGTTCGTTCCGAGTTGCAAGCCGCAAAAGGCAGCGGCCTGACCTGGCGCATCATCTGGGGAACACTACGGGAAGAAGGCTATCCCGGTGGATACCAGCAATTCTGCAAAGCTGCAAACCTAGCCATTGAGGGGACACAGGCGCGCATCTCAAGAAAAGCCAAGAACCTCCCGCCCCCTGCGGTGGGGAAAGAAATTTATCAACCAAAGGTCCGCGAAAGCGGCCTGAGCACTGAAAGCACAGAGGACAAGGAGAAACCGGCATGGCAGGTACAGAGAGAAGAGGCAATGGCGAAACTGGATCGCGAAGCGGAACTGAATCGCCAGCGGGAAGCGCGGTTGAAACCGACGAAGGTTTTCAA
>Ga0224527_1001504_pt1 | contig 11482 bp, 9 predicted proteins | sample CBST0metaG_FD_179882 | JGI IMG/M metagenome (GOLD analysis project Ga0224527, IMG submission 179882) | Peat soil microbial communities from Stordalen Mire, Sweden - C.B.S.T0 | ecosystem: Environmental > Terrestrial > Soil > Wetlands > Peat | place: Sweden: Norrbotten County, Stordalen Mire... | reverse complement strand
GCTTCTTGGCGATCATGGGGGCAAAGATCATGATGCCTTTCTCGCCCTTTTTCACCCGCCGTCCAAGCTGATTCCATGTGAAGATTCCGGCGACGTTCGAGGCTTCCGGCTTCTGGCTGGCGATCAGCAGGACGTTGCCGAGCGAGTATTTGTGGAAGCGTGCCATGGTGGTGAGGTACTGGGTCAGAACCTCGGAGTGTCCGGCCTCCAGTTGTGCAATCAAGTGCTGCACGTTGGCGGCGATGATGGCCTGCGTGTTGGGCTTACCGTCGGCGCGAAGCGTAGCGACGGGGGAGGGAAGGCTGCTCGTGGGGCTGCTGTGGTTGTTGCTGAATTCCATGTTTTTGTTCCTTTTCTGCCGTTTCCGGCTGTTTTTGTTCTTCACAACCGCGACAGCGGACAAAAACAGACGGAACGGTGGAAAGGACGGAACGGAGGACTCCGGAAGGTGGCAGGGTGCGAGTGGGGGCGCGGTGAGTGACAAACGCGCTGTTCTGTTTGGCGGGAAACCGGCGCAATCCGAAGCGCCCGTCCGAGCCGCGTAGTGGCGTACACCTGAGGAGTCGGAAGTGAATGAGAGATGCGAAGCTACCCTTATGGTAGTACTCCACCTCCCGTTCTTAGGGCCGAAACAGAACTGAACGGACACATGGGTAGACGTGACGCTGAATACTGTGGTCGAGCTTGATAGAGCAGGGAGGTTATAGAAGGAGATCGGGATTCAATCGTTTCGGTGAGTGCGGGAATCAGAGCATCATCAAAACGTTGCAGAGTCGGGCGAGCAAGTTTCGCTTTGGCCGTTTGCTTCTTCACCTATTAGGGAGTAGCCGACAATTCGAAGGCGATGACTTCTCAGAATTTCCGCCCATCCATTTCGTGTCCCTATATCCGGCCTTGAAAGCAATCCCATTCGCTGTTCCTGCTCAGTGAGCTGCGCATATTCGTTATAGCGGGGATGCAGAGGATCAACGAACATTTCCTTGCGATGAAGAATTGGGGGATTGAGTGAACTAGAGTAATCCCTAATCGAGTATGTGGTTTGTGGTAGGTGTACTAGTACGCTGTACAACAGTTCAGGATGGGCAGCCTCGTCGAAGTCTCGGTACTTGAGAAATGAGATTTTTCTACCATCGAGTGCGAGCTTTACGATATCGTAATCAGTCTCACCCACGACCTGGCGGCCCGCAAAGATCAGTACAGACAACAGCGCTGGAAGTTGATCTTCTGTGGACCTGTGAATGTAGAAGTCTTCAGGCAGAATCTTGCCCACGCGTGCCTGCATACAATGCTGCTTAATTAGTTCTGGTTTTCCTAGTTGGAACAGAAATTCTGTGCCAGCGTCAATGGCACTTCTATAGCTCGTCCAGAGCATTTTGATGTCAGCCTGTACTTCTTTGGATAGTAGACGAATCGGCGGCGGGGTTAGGCTCTGAAGCCGCATCATGGCAAAGTAAGTTAGAAGATTCTGCCGCCGCTTTTCGCGAGCGGCCGCTATAACATTCTCATCGAGGAGCCCCAGTGCGATGCGTTCGATTCGCTGAATATTTCCGAAGCGCAACTGTAACTTCGCAATCCCTTTGAACTCTGAGGCCAGTGGGGTTCGGCCCAACGCTTTTGCCATGGCAATATAACGTTGCGCATTGCGATCTTTAGAAAATTCGGCGATTAGGCTTTCACGGAAACTCTGAGGCCGGTAGATGGAGAGATTTGCGAGGTATTGTGACTCCGCCTCAGCGTTCTTAAAAACATATGCAATGCCGAGGCTGGCCATGTGGGGCTTTGAACCAAGGACCGCGTGCAGATAATCTCGAAATTCATTCTGTGTATACAGCTTCTGGAAAGAACCTACTTTCGTAAGAACACCGTCAGAATACTCCGTCGCATTATTGAGCGCTTGATCGACGCGCACAGATACAATCAGAACCATGCGTGCTAAATTGAACGCCGTGCGTAGGGTATCCGACCGCTCAGCGGGATCCTCTATGACGTTGAGGACGTAACCCAGATTAACGCAGTCAGCAGGTGATAGAACTTCTGCCTTTCTGAAATGGGGATCCCATCCCGTAGCAGCTATACCGGACTTTTGTAGGAGCCGAACGTCTTCGCCACGGCCACATCCAAAATCAAAAACCGTGCGATCACAACTTACTAATCCTTGAGAAACAGCAAGAGCAAGGGGACGAGACAACGCATAGCGTTGGATGGCGGTCTTATGACGCGCTATGCGCTGTTCTTCCATCTCGGCGGCCTCAAGACATTGGCGCTACTCTGTGACTTCCTCCTGGACAAGATATTCAAAGAGCTGTTCCTCAGTAATCGGGTATGGTACCCCCCGGAGCTCCTTGAACTCCTTTCTCGCCTTCTTGATAGCTTGCTTGCTCGGTGGTGCAATGTGACACCTGATCAGATCGCAGAGCAATTCACTATTTTCTTTTCCCCCGAGCATTTTGCCTGTAGCCTCATCAATGCTCTCACCGTAAACCGCAAGCCAAGGGGCTTTACCAATCTCCCAATCAAGCTTCGAGATTCGCAGGAGCGCCTCTTCCCAACTTAGAGCTTGCTGATCAATGAGCTGGCGAAGAGTGCGGACCACGGCCTTTTGAACCACAGGACGCATCATGGGATGTCCTTCGGGTTCCTTGTCCTTCGGCGCTCTCACATCTCTTGCGGATGTTGCTGACTCCAACTTTTCACGCAGGCCGCCGCAATTGAGGAGCAAATCATTAATTCTCTTTGAGAGTGTTTCGTAAGCAAGCTCCAATTCTTCGTCAGTCGGCCTTACATTCTTTTCAGAAATGCCTTTCGGTAATCCAAAGCTCAGCTCCCGGAGCAAATCACTCAACACGGTGATCGTCGTAAATGCTTTTGGGTCGGTCTTGGGAACGCTTCCAGTTGCCAAAGTCAGTTCCCCCTCTTCACCATGCTTCTTGATAACGGAAACAACCCCCGTCTGTTTCAAGAATGGGTGCTCGCTAAGAAGCCTTCGAGTAAGAATGTTAATCCCGTAATCCTCATCGAGCGCGATATTCTCAGCCGTGGAGGTTGTCTTGGCGTTCCGATTTATATTCGTGAATAGGCGTCGGGTCTTGGTACGACCATCTTCCGTATCAAAGTGCGACACCAACAGAACACAAATGTCTTCTTGGCCAATCTCTGGGGTTTGCTTGATGGCGTCCTTAATCGCCTTCAATCGATGTTGGCCATCCAAGGCAAAATATTGTTGTGTTCCGTCAAACGTCAAAACCCCGAAACCCCTATCGATACCGGATAGCAAACCATCGGGATCCTCCATCGCAATCGGTGTATATTCGGGCGATCCACCCCAGGCTGCAACAATCAATGATCCAAGGAATCGATGCTGCGATTTGAGTAGATACTCGGTAATCTCTTTAGTGCGCCCAGAGATTCCGCGCTGAATCATCGTGCTGAGATCTGCATTGCCCCCTAGCTCGTAGGCGAATCCAACCTGGCGAGCAACCTCCGCATATTTCATAATGCAAATGTAGTATTCCCAATCTCCTACCTTCGCGCTGAACGCAGGAATGAAGGTCTTATTCGCCATTTAGTTCTCCTTTATCGGCTGAATGCCTGGCGTGTCATCTGGGGATGCAGCCGTACTTTGCCTTGTGAATTCAGTGGGGGATTCAGAACCTTTATCAATTGTGTTTCCAAGCGTTTAATAGTCTCACGCTCTTGGACTTCGAGATACCAATACTCCAATGGATATAGGTTAAGAAATTTTTTTAGCAGAGTCTTCCTGTCTCTCGCGTTCTGAATGTCCCAGAGATACTCTGGGTCTTGGGTGACATATCGTCTGTACTCGGTCTGATAGCGACTACGAAGGGTGCCACTCCCTTCACATCCAGCGCAGCCGACATACAGCGCGTACGGAATACTCAAGAGTCGCTCTGGAGACGCCATACGCAACTTGAGACATGGAATGAATACAAACATATACAAACCGGGAGTTTCGGGAAGTTGTTGCCAAAGATCTGGTGTCGCTTTTCGAACTTCCCAGCTTCGCTGACCGAGAGACAATTCTTCGGACATGCTGCGACAGAACGAATGGTCCACAAGCTCCGCTACGGAAAGGACGGATAGAAGTGGCTGCATCGCGTCGTGTTTACGCCTGAGAATTGTTGCCTGTAATCGTTCTAAATAGTTTGGCATAGATTGTGCAAAGCTATAAATTACAAATCATGCATGGTTCTGTATCATCTTCGTCGTCAAGCGCCTGCCCGAAAATCTGAAACAGCTTCTCGCTAGGCGCAACTTTGCGCCCTTCGGCCATCGCTTTTTCGTGCTTGCGTTTAATCTCGTTCACGCGATCAGGCAAGGCTAACTCACTAAGACTTTCGCTCTGATTCCAGGTATACCTGATACCTTTTTCCTCATCGATTTTCTCGTACTTCTTTGCCTCTTCAAATAATTCTGGATGGCGTTCAAGCAAACCAACCCATTCGGACTTCCGCTGAAAAAAACAGAAAAAACAGCCCGAACGCGTACGCCATTCATAGTACTTTGGAACGCCGATTCCGGAATCTTCAAGTATCTGGAACACATCTGCTTCGCGAAGGCCTGCCTCCTTCAAGGGATAGACTGGAGTTATGTTGGGCTTCGACGAAATATAACCATCGCGGTCTTCGTCGGCCCTAATGCCGATATAGCTGAAGGCATGATCGTCGCCCACGAATTCCTCGAAGGGCTTAATCTTGAGCATACGGGTACACCACCTCATTCGAGATGATGGCAAGTATCCCCCATAGGAATCCAGCCAATGATCAAAGTCACGCGCTGGATTCAGGCGGGTAATTGCCTTCCCTAAGAACGCCTGCAACCGATCGAGGTATTCGTAAGTCTCCTGTAGCTCCTTGCCTGTGTCGCAGAAGAAATACTCCATGTCCGGCACGCGATCACGCATGTAGATGGCGAGAGCCGAGCTGTCCTTGCCGCCGGAGAGACCAAGCACGTGGCGTGGCTTCTTATCCATGTGGAACTCCCTTCAACTCACGTCGTTCGACTGTGGTTGTTTCGCTGAAGTCCAATAGCAGCTGTCTGGATACCATTCCCAGAGCCGCTAGAGCCAGCTCTGGATTTCCGCCGAGTGATAGTTTATCGAGGCCGTTTCGGATTTCAAGTATAGCCTCAGCTAGACGATCCCGATCCTTTCGCTCGACCACTACCACCGCCTCCACATCTTTCGAGTGTCGGTCGGATATGCCAATTCTCAGAACCTGGTCTGCGCTGGTTCCATTGGCAATCCGTTTGGTCTGCTCAAAAACCACTGCGTCGAGGTGTCTGAAGCTTCTAACAATGTCCGTCAGATTCACCTCGAATCGAATGCGATCCGAGTCATTCCACGACTGAGGAACCTTGCCAATAAGAAGGGTAGCAATAGCCTCGATCCATTGGGTATCACTCGCCTCTTCGTCGGACAGGTGATAGATGAAAGCCTTCAATCTCGGTTCTACACAATGATCTCTCAGAACCGAGGCGCGATTTCTGAGGATCATACGGGCATTAAGATCGTCAATGTGGAATGCCTTGAAGAGCAAGCCTGAAAGCGTTGTTAACATTTCGTCGTATGCGCGCTGGAGCTCTGCAAGCGCACCTTTAAGAGTTCTCAGAAATTGACTAAGCAACTCCGGTTTAATCGCGGCGGTTGACGTGAAAGGCTCGACACCGCAAGCTAACGGGAGATCATGGAACAGTAAGACGTCTGGCTCTTTTGCGGCCAGCAAGGCGGATCGTAGAGCAAGCGCAGGGTCCGAGAGGTTCCGACTCTGGCGTGAATAAGCGGGGAGCCGGTTAAGAAACCGATATAGAGGTTTCATAATCGCGACGATGTCCTGGGTATCGGTAGCCGTGGCGCCGCCAAACAGTTTTGCCATTTGGCGGAATACTTCGCGCCTGACGCCTTCAATCTTGTAGCGCCTTATAGAAAAACGCTCGGGGGATTTCAGGAGGCGCTCAATGACCTCAATTGTCAACTCAGGAACAAACGCATTGTTTTCGTAGAAAGCAATATCTATATCGTGGGCCAAAGCTGCTGCACAAACTAAGATAGGAATTACTCCAACCTTCATACCGAATGGCGGTCGCTGCAGCATGCCAAAAAGAGCGGCTACCGATTTCTTTTCGCTCTCGCACGATTCAAAGAAACTCTCAATGCCTTCCCACACTGAAGTAACGGAATTCTGGGGCGGGCTGAAGAAACCGAATCCACTCTCATCAGCTCGGTGAATCCCGGTATCTTCTAGAACTGAACAATATATGCTGACCTCCGGCGGGGTTCCCTCAAAGCCAAGCCTCGGCTCTGCGCTTCGCTTCACCATTGCTTCCAACAGATTTCGACGCGCTTTGGCGGCTGCAGTGGACAGTGCACGCCTATTAATAAGTTCATTCCGGAGTACCGGCGTGCTCCCATAGACGTCGTCGCAAATATCTGACAAAAAGTTGGCGAGCGTGCGAGGGTTCCCGATATTCTGGCGGTGGCCGTGGTGAAACCAAGCAGTAGACTGCGACGAACTCTCCCCAGGAGAAAAGAGCTGGCGCAACTCAGATGCTAGCCTAGCTTCTGCAACTGAAATCCTCGATCTCAATTCCCGACGCGCAACTGTATCGCTGTGGAGTTCGGGGGTATTGAGTTGGACCCATTTGAGCAGCTCAAGCTCCCGTATTGCTTCTTTTAATGGTTCGACATTCCGCGGAATAGCTATGAGAATCTGAAGCTGATCGCGGGCATCAGAATTCTCCGCGAGGTGAATCAGATCCTCATACTCAGCTGAATTGTTAGGAATTCCATAGACAATAAGGCCGTCCTCAGCACCACGGAGTTCGCGCTGTTTATTAAGACTAGTTGCACCCGCAAAGACAACAGAAAAGTATCTGAGCGTTCCATATTTATAAGAGTGCCGCTTCGCAACCAAGGGCCGAGGTGTCCATAGATTCGAGAGTTTTTCGGCTAGATCGGCAGTTTCAAGCACACGCCCACTAGCTTCTCGCACTCGAGCATCTAGATCGATATCACTGCCTTCCCAAAGAGCAATGGTTCCGTTGTGTTTTCTTTCGATCAGAGCAGAGCTTGATCGAAGTGACTTGAGAGTGCGCGCAAATGATTGCGGGTCGCCAAGTGCAAATCGCACGATATCTTGGCTGGGCTTGAGTTCGCCAAATATACCAATGGCCGATAGTAGGCCAACAGTTTTGACCAGCCTAAGTTCATCAGGCGTGGCAGCCGTCATGCGTTCAAGGGTTGCCTGCACTTCCGCCCAGCGAGTGGCACCTTCGCCGATGGACAAGCCATTTCCGAATGCGCCCGCGACATAGTCGTAAAGGTCAGCAAGGGTATATAGGCGAATATTTTCTGCCTTCACTTCACTCAGGAGAAATTCGCCAAATCCAAAAGCTTCACGGGAAACCAAAAATGAAAATAATGACCGCTGATTCTGACCAAATTTTCTGCACAGGCGCGGCAACACCAATGCAGTAAGGGGGTGAAGTGGCGCACAGTTTTCAACCGCCTGTAGGAACTCACGAGCTGACATACCTCGTGGGAGAAGTCCTAGTTCAACGGCACGCTTTCCCTGGTCCCTAGCCGATTGTTCAAGCCGCTTAGTAGCTGGGTGTCTGGTGTGTTCAATTGCTGAGCTTAAAAGGCAGATCTGTTGCTCCGGAGGTTCCTGAAAAGCAACATCTTCAAATCGGCCCTGAACTTTGGCCCACTCATCGCGAACATTAGGTCGCAACTCGGAAGCGTATCGTTCGAATGATTGGTGCAGGACCGTGATAACCAGCAAGGTTGCGGGCTCTAATTTGGTGCATGCTTCCGCAAGCTGCTGCAGCACGTAGATATCGCCACGTTCGGGAGAGCGTGCAGCATACTCAAGGAATTTTCCGAGTTCGTCGATGGCTAGGACTATTCCTTGCGCACGGCCCGACTCTCTCAGCTGTTTTGCAGAATCCATTAGCGCCCCGACAAATTCTCTGGGGGACACGTTACGCCCTGCATCAAACGCATCGCGAAGCGCTTCAATCTTTCGAAGGGATGCTGGCAATCGACCAGGTCCTGCGTAGAAGGGACGAAGATCTCTACAAACAGCTTTTAGCAGGGATCCCAGAATCGGCTCAGGCGTGCCGGTCACTAACACCGAACAGAAGCCGCTCCGATTTATACGTGCTGAACTCCCCCTGTCAAACAGGAGGGAATATGCCTCTGGAGCCTGTTCCTTCAACATCAATCGTGCGCGTTTTGGAGACGACTCTGTCGCGGGGCCCAATAGGCTTGCTAGGTATAGGGCAAACGCCGATTTGCCCGCTCCATATGGTCCGGTCAGAGTCCATGCTCTTTGTGCGGTGGGGTCAGAGACACCCGCGGCGATTCGGTCCAAGAATGTGAGCCCAGTTGATGTGAGAACGTATCCTTCTATGCTCGCAGCATCAACGGCGTCTCTCTCAAGGTTTATGGAACGAGTGTAACGTGGAGCAACACTGACAAAATCGGTCCAGTTCATTCGTTACACCTCCACGGCCAACGGCAGGGGCGATTGATTATAGTAGTGGGCCAAATAGTCCAGAGATGGCCTGATTGTTCTACGAAGCACCTGTTTAAGCCCGGCTGTTTCCGTGTAAATCATTTCTCCGTTTGTGCATGCATCAAGGCGCTCTAGTCTGTTGACAATGCTATTGTCATCGAGCTTGAAGACGTTTCCGGGGCTACCTTTTCGGTAAGCAATTTCCGTAAAAGCAAGAGAATTCTGTGCTGGCGCCTGTCGTTCCCAGAAATCTGCCAGGGCGTAGACAAAAACCTCATCCGCCAGGGTTGGCTTCGGCCCGCGACGCAGTTTGTAGGCTTCAATCCCGGGGACCTCTTCAATCAATTCGAGCTCTGCAAGAGGGCAGTCCAGAGCATCCTCTTGGACTGCAGCTCTCCCTACTCTTGGGATATAGGTCCTCAACAATACCTCGATGTCACGCCCTAAAGTGTTCTCACTCGGTGGCGAACCGCCATTTTTGCGAACCTCTTCTAACAGCGATTCCGCTAGTCCATCGCGCGTGAATTGGTTAGATGAGATGAAATTAAAAGCCCAAACCCAGGTAGTACAGCGCTCCATGTTGGCCAAGATATTCCAATGGAGAATCCAAAGTGTATTGGGGTCTTCGAGGTAAGGATCGCGCCCTTCCGGTCCGAACAAGAGAATGCCCAGGTCGCTGCAGCGGATCTGATTTCCGCGTGCCTTGGGCTGCTCTTCCAGTAGATGGGTCACCAAAGCCCAATGGCGGATGGATGCTACCATGTTTTTTCCGACGCCCAGAGTGACGATCGCGCGGTCACTGTGGAATATCTCAGGGTCGAGGAGAACTGCATCGACAGCCTTTTTCATCCAGCCATAGCGAAACACAAACGTCTCATGCCCTGAAAAGGAAAGTTTTAAGTTGGTTGTCATTTTCGTTTTCAAATCCCCAAGGGCAAATTCAGTTGACCGCTGTTCAGATCTGCTAGAAATCGCTCCACAGCAATCCTCACAATGGTCGATTTAACCACCTTGCGATGCTCACATGCCTGATTGAGGGATGTAGAGAGCTCTTCACTCAGGTAGACGGTCAACGGTACTCCAGAACGTCTGTTGGCTTTGGGTCTTGGAGAGCTCTTCCGATTGCTGTCTGGGCTTTTTCTGCTAGCAGCCATAACTTGTTATTACATGTAATAAACTGTCGGTTGTCAACCGGAGCGACTGGAAAAAACTGGAAAAATGCGATGTCAACACCGCGATTTTTGTAGAGCGGCAATGCCTGTCAACTTATAGCTCCTGTCTATATGTCCAATCCAACGAAGTCTTAGACAACGATCTGAGGCGGTATTAAGCTCACATGCACTCTGGCGGATTCTCCGAAATCCGCGAAATGCCTTGACCAGCCCAAGGAGTTCGTATGTCGATGATGATTCAGAAGCCAGTCAGTCACACGTCGAGAATTGTTGAATTCGAGCGTCTGCTCGATAGCGAGGAAGCAGCGTCACTGCTGAAGATCCACCCAAAGACCTTGCAGCGCATGGCGCGCCAGAAGCGAATTGCTGGAATCCAGATCGGCAAGTTGTGGCGTTTCCGAGTCTCTGAGCTCGACCGCTGGCTGAAGGAGCGCATCGCCGCGTAGAGCGAGCCCTCAAAATCTTCGATTCACCGATAGACTCGTGCGTCATTTTCGGGCTACATTTGGTCTGCCACTTGTGCCCGTATTGACCAAAGAGAGGAATCTTTTGTTCACTCGGACACGATATCAGTACGGCAGTTTGCGTTTGAAGCAGAGGCAGTTGCGCGCGGACGCCTGGGAGTTCCGGTACTACGTGGATGACGGTGCGGCTGGTCGCAAGCGGCAGCACACGACCATCGGCACCATCGAGGACTATCCAACGGAGGCGTCCGCCCGAATAGCGGTGCAGGCTTTGCTTCTTAAACTTAACGACGAAACTCCACGGGCGGGTTTGCATGTTCCGACATTTGCCACCGTGCTCGACAAGTTCGAGCAAGATGAAATGCCGGAGCGGTATTCGACGATGACGGCGTACAAGTCGATGCTGAAAGTGCATATTCGGCCGAAGTGGGGCGATTATCCCTTGGACCGGCTCAAGCCGATGGCTATCGAGCAGTGGTTGCGAGATCTTGAGCTTGCTCCGAAATCCAAGGCGCACGTGCGCAGCCTGATGCACGTTGTCTTTCGCTGTGCTGAGCGTTGGTGCCTGATCGAGATGGGCAAGAATCCAATCTCTCTGGTGCGGGTGAAGAACAGCAGCAAACGGTTGAAGCGGCCCAGAATCCTGACGGTGGAGCAGTTCTTTGCGATGCTGCCGCACCTGAAGGAGCCCTACCGCACCATGGTCACTTTGGCACAGTGTCTAGGGCTGCGGGTGAGCGAGATCATGGGACTGCAATGGGCCGACTTCGATTTTGAGGAGCAGCGGCTTCTGGTACAGAGAAGCGTGGTGCATGGCCGAGTGGACGAGGTGAAAACCGAGTACTCGAAAGACTACGTTCCTCTGGACAAACGACTGGCTGCGGTGTTGTTGAACTGGCGGAAGACTTCGCCATTCAACGCTCCCGAGGATTGGGTGTTCGCTAACCCAGCAACCGGGAAGCCGTATTACCAGGAAGAGATTCAGAAGACCCACCTCAAAGCCGCGGCAGAGGCCGCCGGGCTTGGCAGGGACGTCGGATGGCATACCTTCCGGCACTCCTACCGCTCCTGGCTGGATGAAAGCGGCGCGCCGATGAAAGTGCAGCAGGAGCTGATGCGCCACGCCTCCATTCAGACGACGATGAACGTCTATGGACAAGCGATGAGCAGCAGCAAGCGCAAGGCGAACAGCAAGGTCGTGACGATGGTGCTGGGAGCCAAGGCGGAAGGCAGCGAGGAACGGGCGCAGAAGAGGGCAAAAAAAAGCGCCCGTTGAGGGCGTTATTTCTTGCTTCCTGCTATTGGGGGTTTT
>Ga0224527_1001502_pt1 | contig 11502 bp, 8 predicted proteins | sample CBST0metaG_FD_179882 | JGI IMG/M metagenome (GOLD analysis project Ga0224527, IMG submission 179882) | Peat soil microbial communities from Stordalen Mire, Sweden - C.B.S.T0 | ecosystem: Environmental > Terrestrial > Soil > Wetlands > Peat | place: Sweden: Norrbotten County, Stordalen Mire... | reverse complement strand
CGATTAGGATACGGCGAGTAAAGTCGAGTGAATTCTCATCCAGAAGGCTCTGGCCGATTTCTAGACCCTGGCCCTTGTAGAACGTATAGGCCATACCGCCGACAATAATAAGCTTATCGACCTTCGGAAGCAATGCTTCGATGACTGCGATTTTGTCCTTGACCTTCGCTCCGCCGAGAATAGCGACAAATGGCCGCTTTGGCTCGTCGAGTGCGCTGCCAAGGTAATCCAGTTCCTTCTTTAGGAGGTAACCGGCGACTGCCGGCTTGCCCTGGGACTTGAGTATGCTGGGGACGCCTTCGGTCGAAGCGTGCGCCCGATGGGAAGTACCAAATGCATCGTCAACATAGATGTCTGCAAGCTTGGCGAGTTGTGCGGCATATTCTGCGCCGTTCTTTTCCTCTTCCGGGTGGAAGCGAACATTCTCAAGCAGAAGAACCTGACCATTCTTCAGTGCAGCGGCTAAGCCTTCGACTTCTTCGCCGACACTCTCATCGGCAAATGCAATCGACTGCCCAAGCAGTGCGGAAAGCCTTGCCGCTACTGGGGCGAGGGTGTACTTCGGATTTGGACCGCCCTTTGGGCGACCAAGGTGAGATGCAAGGATAACGCGAGCTCCCTTGCTGATGAGCGCCTTAATGGTCGGCAACGCAGCCTTGATGCGTCGGTCATCGGCAATGGCACCAGTTTCATCTTGTGGAACGTTGAAGTCGACGCGAACAAATACGCGTTTACCGGCAACATCGAGACCGTCAATGGTTTTCTTACTAAACCCCATGGGTAGTGTCCTCCGAGAAATATACTTCTAAAACATAGTAATTGTACCTTTTTCCTCCCCCAGGGCGCTGGAAAACGCCCTCTTGGCATGGATAAGTTGTTTGCAATACCTATGTTACTGCGGGCTATATTAATCGGCCGGCGTGTTATTGAGATCTAGAACCTCAGACTGGGGGGCGACCTTGGGATCGGATCTCAGGTAGTCGAGTAGGCGTTCTTCGCCTGAGATGGCATCGGTGTAGTACCAGTTTATCCATCCGTTGCAGGTTGGAGTCCCTAAGCACAGGCAGCCTACTTTGTGGATTGATCCTCTGTGCCCATTGGCGCTGATTGTTGCATCGGCGTGAACTGTCGCAATAATCCGTTCTTTGCTTTTCAGACGTAACTTCGTGTCGACGGGAACAAGGCCGGATTCGACAAGCTGGATAAACGGCACTCGTGGGCGGCGGCTTTCGGAGAGCGACATTGGCTCATTCAAAAGCGATGCTGATACGCCGGCCAGGCGTTTTTCCGCCAGACCTACATATGATTCTTCCCGGTCCATGGTTATATAACTGCGGCCGAGAGACTTCGCGACCGCGGCGGTGGTACCGGTGCCGCAGAACGGATCTAAGATAAGATCGCCTGGATTGGTACTTGCATTGACAATCCGGCGAAGCAACCCTTCGGGCTTTTGTGTCGGATGGGCAGAACGGCCGTTTCGTGTTTGCCGTTCGCCGCCGGAGCAGATAGGGAAATACCAGTCCGAGCGCATCTGGCGGTCTTCGTTGCCTGCCTTGAGCGCTTGATAATGGAATGTGTATTTCTTCTCGTTGTCACACTTCTTTGCCCATATAAGCGTTTCGTGTGCGTTGCAAAAGCGTGTGCCGCGCATATTGGGCAGCGGATTGTGCTTTATCCAGATAATATCGTTAAGTATCCAGAAGCCCAGATCCTGAAGGATCGTACCTATGCGAAAAATATTGTGGTAGGACCCGATCACCCAAAGGGTGCCTGTATCCTTTAAGATCCGCTGACAGTCGGACAGCCAGGCGCGTGTAAACTCGTCGTATTCCTTCAGAGAACTGAATCTATCCCACTCCTGGCTTACACCCACAACTTTAGAAAGCTCGGGGCGCCATAGCTCTTTTCGTAACTGGAGATTGTAGGGAGGGTCGGCAAAGACCATGTCTACTGATCCAGAAGGGAGCTTAGGAAGAATTTCCAGACAGTCTCCGTGTAAAACCTGATTAATAATTGGCAAATCCGTCATCTCATCATAACCCCAAAAAAAATACCTCAGCCGATTCAAGATTCTACCACAGATGTGATTCCCTTTTGTTGCAACAAACAAAACAGGCAGACGAAAAAATGTGTTGTTAGCCCATGGGTATACTTGGGCATGGGTGATATGTCGGCGTTGAAATTGATTTCTCTGCTTATGAGCACTCATGTCTACTTCTGGTTTTGGGTTTCCGTATTGATCTTGATCAATACTTTTATCAACCTGTTCTTTTTTCGACGGCCTCGGGTGACGATTATTCCGAACGATGAGCTGCCGTTTATCTCCGTTTTGGTGCCGGCTCGCAACGAAGAGGCGAATATCGAAGCCTGTGTCAGATCGCTGCTTGCGCAGAACTATCCGAACTTCGAAGTAGTTGTTCTCGATGACAATTCCGAGGATCTTACCTACGATATCCTTTGCCGTCTGCGCGACCAGGACTATCGACTTCGTGTCCTGGTCGGAGCGCAGCTTCCCGAAGGGTGGTGTGGGAAGACGCATGCCTGTTGGCAGATTGCGAAGGCATCAACCGGAGATTTTTTGCTGTTTACCGATGCCGACTGTATCTTTTCTCCAGATGCGCTGCTGTTTGCTGTTGGAGCAATGGCTGAGTATCGCAGCGATGTAGTCTCGCTGATGCCCGACTATATTGCTAAAAGCATTTGGGAAAAGCTGACCATTCCACTGCTTGCGGTCATCCCGCTGGCGTTTCTGCCCTTCGCGCTTGTTCGCGGAACGCTATTTCCGGTTTTTGCCGCGGCAAATGGGGCTTTTCTCTATCTGTCGCGAAAAACTTATTTCGAAGTTGACGGACATAGGGCAGTAAAGAGTGAACTGGCAGAGGACGTGAAGTTTTCTCAGCATGTTAAGCGTCGGGGAAAGACACTTTCGTATCTCGATGGCAAAAATGTCTATAAGGTCAGAATGTACAAAAACATTTCTGAGCTATGGACCGGCTTTACGAGAATATTACTGCCTGCATTCGATAACCTGTTTGTTTGCTTTCTTGGGATGTTTATTGTTCTCAATTTATTTATACTGCCTCCTGTGATTGCCTGTTATGGTTATGCGATTGGAGCGCCGTGGGCATCGGTCGCTGCTGCAACTTATCTCGCTGCTGTGGGGACCCGTCTGCTGATAGTGATTGCGCTTGAAAGGGACTTTGCGCTTCTTACTCTGCTGAGTCCACTGAGCTGGCTTATTGCTTTCGTGGTCGCTTGCGGGTCGATTTATCGCAGTTTGTCCGGCACGACTGAGTGGAAAGGCCGTTCCTACGAGGGCGGCTCCGGCAAGTAACAATAGGATAAAAATCGCATTCCTTTGCCCGCTATGTTATAATTCTTATTACATATGGATACAAGTGACTTCAAAAATGGAATTTCGTTGATCCTGGACAACGAAATCTATACAATTGTTGATTTTCAACACGTTAAACCAGGCAAGGGTGGCGCTTTCGTCCGCTCGACATTAAAGAATGTCAAGACGGGCCGCTCTTTGGATAAGACATGGCGCGCAGGCGAGCGAATGGATCAGGCTATCCTGGAACGCCGCCCGCTGCAGTATCTCTATAATGACGGATCAGATTATTACGTCATGGATAAAGACACATTTGAACAAATTCCTATTAGCAAGGAACAGATCGGTGATGGCGTTAAGTATTTGAAGGAGAATATGGACGTTACCGTGATGACCCACAAGGATGATATTATCGGAGTGGAAGTTCCAACCTTTGTCGAACTGCAGGTTACTGAAACCGCGGGCAGCGAAAAAGGTGATACGGCTTCTGGAGGATCGAAGCCGGCGACTGTCGAAACAGGTGCGGTTGTAAACGTTCCGTTCTTTGTTAAGCCCGGCGATGTTGTTAGAATTGATACGAGAACCGACAGCTATCTGGAGCGAGTAAAGCAATAGCCTGACCTCTGCCAGCGATGCTGGTTAATACCGACTGTGGCGGACGTGCAACGCCCAGAATAGAGAGAGTGAATTGAAATGGCTGAACCGTTTGATTTAGAAAATCAGCCGTCAGATCCAGGTAAGCGGCCACAACCACCGCTTCCCAATACTCCGGGCGTCGATCCGCCGCAGCGGGGGCAGCTTCCGACTAAACGCGCCTCGGACATGCTAAGGTCGGGCAAAACCGTCAATAGCGTCACCGGCGATCCTAGAGGATCTCTTAGCCCGGATGCGGATCGGCGTGCGACACCGTTTGATGATGGTGCGAGCGGTCTGCTTGGAATTACTGGACTTCTCTTTCTTGTAGGGGTTGGCTATCTGCTCTGGGGGATGTGGAGCGGAGCATTTGCCGATCCCAACTGGAACACGACCTACGCACACGCCGACCGTCTGCGCTCACTTTCGAACATCTCGCTGTGTGGCAGCATCATGTGGTGGGCACTCTCCATTTCGGTCGTGCTGTTTCTGTTTCTTTTCTATCATGAGAGCTATAGCGGCTACTCGCTGCTGGCAGGTGCCCTCTTCATGCAGCTTGGCGTCCCCTATATAACTAAGCTGCTTTATAAGAACGATCAACAGAGCGCGACGTTGGCTACGCAGCAGATTTTTACGCTGCTCAGTGCACAATCCTGGGTCATTGGCGCCCCAGGTGCGGTGCTGACTCTGGTCAGTATGTTCAGGGCGACCGTCAGCGGGCTCGAAGATGCCAAGGCCAAACGGTCACGTATGCAGTTTGGTCAGAAGGCAATACGAGACAACAAGCCAAGGAATGTCATGTTAGGGGCTTGTTGGAACCTCCCGTTTTGCAAAGAAGCCATTCGTAAAACATGCCCGATTTATGTAAAAAAATCCGGTCCGTGCTGGCGAAACCGGCGTGGATGTATGTGTGATCAGAGTGTCATCCTTATTGCGACGTCGCCGAACTGGAAGCACAATGTTTCCGCCACTGTGGACAAACTGGATGCTAAGTTCGGCAGAGTCCCGACGACTGAGATGCCGCCGCAGCCGCAGCTGTCAAAGGAAGCTAAAGTCGAACGATGCCGAAACTGTGTTATCTACAACTACCATCAGGAACAGAAGTACAAGCTTGTTGTCGGTATTGTGGCAGTCGCCACTATCGGGTCGCTTGCCCTCTATAGCAGTCTCTTATTGAATGCTATAGGTTCGCTTTTCATGGGTGCAAACACATTAATCGGACGGTTCTCGACCGGAACTCATGTCGCCGCGCTCTATCCCGACGGCGCTCCAGCATCAGTGGAATGGCTGATTTTGATTTCAGTACTGCTGGTAGTAGTAGCCAAAGTCCTGCAATTCGCCGAATTCATCTGCTTTAAGCTGAAGATGTAGCAGACCTTACTATCCCATAAATGGGCCCCTTTCTTTCCTGGAGGAAAGACGGCTGAAGGAATTTGTCCGGAATCGGGGTGCCACATCTTGGGGCTGCCCCAAGGGTGTCTTAATCTTACTACATTTGAAACATGGCCGAAAGAAATCAGACCACGGGCAGGGACGCCCAAAGAGACCTAACCCCTGACCCCTTCCCTAAGAAGGAATGGGAACTGAAGGAGATCGGAGCTCGGGCAGGGACGCCCAAGCTACTTGCAGACAGAGATAACAGCAGGAATTGCGCTATAATATGCGTAGTCTATTTGGCGAAGTGTGGATACTATGAGGCAAATTCAACTTACAGAACAGGCATATGATTTGGCTAAAGTTCGTGCAGATCAGGCTGGGTTTCCTAGCGTTGACGAGTATGTGTCAAGCATAATTGTCGATGTCGATTATGAAATGATCGAGACGCCTAACCTTGATTATCTGTTTACGCCTGAGAGGCTAGCAATAATAGATTCTTCTCTGGCGGAGGCAAAGGCAGGAAGGTTTTATACTTCCGCCGAAGTGGAAGCACATTTTCAAAAGCGATTTACGGCCTAAACTGCAGAAGGACGTCAATCTTGCCAGTCATATACTCACATCCCGCTCAAAAAGACCTGGACCTAATCGCCGATTGGAACGAGCAAACTTATGGTCGTGAACGCGCCAAGCAGTACATTGCCTTCTTAAGGCAGAATATCGACGCACTCGCGATAAATTTCGAAAAGGGCCGACAACTTGAGTTTCGACCAAGCCTCCGCTATTCTCTTATACAGCGCCGACGTGGCGGGTACGGCCACGTCGTCGTTTATAGTATAGAAGGCAAAACCGTTATCGTGGCTAACATTTTTCACAGCTCCCAGAACTGGCAGGCAAAGTTAGCCAACGAAGAATAGCACAACGTTCAATCTCTGGGCATGACGCAAACCTTCAGGGATTCAACTGCTGCACAAATAACGTCGAAAATTCCGGGTTATAATGTCATATGCCAAGGAAGCCCAATACTGTTCTCTCTAGCTGGATAAGGTCCTACTGGCCAGCCGCCGTCGTAGTTGCTTTTATCGCAGCAGCAATCCCCATACTCGTTTATGTGCCGAAATTGGAAGCACGTGGGCTTGTGACACAGATGCATCGGCAGAACGCTGTCTAAAAAAGCCCGGGCTTCCAGGTAATATATTGATAGGCGAGGATTTACCGCAGGGCATTAACTCCTGTACGCATAACTTTTGTAGGTTGTCTGGCCCATGTCTCAGTATTTTCCATCTGCTATACAGAATAATTTTGACAATTCGGACTGCAATACGGATATTATGCCAGTCAGTTCCCTAATTCAAGACGGGGCTCGTGACTCGGTACGTCGGCTGAACTGGAGTGTACCGCTGCGTGATTTATTCCCTAGCCTGGACGCCATCCTGAACATTAGTCACATCCGCATTAGGAGTATCGGGTTGTCCGTTCGATCGGTCAACTGCCTTGATGCGGCTGGAATAAAGACCGTTGGCGAGCTGCTGAATCATAACATTGAGTACCTTATAGCTATTCCTAAGATGGGTGTCGGGTCCGTGTGGAATATCATGGAGCGCCTACAATATGTTATGGCAGGCCGGCCGGAGGATAGAATCACCGATCTACCTGGATCCCGGCCAGAAAACCGCAAGGCGGCGCGGGAATCCTTGGTGCGCGACGGCGCCGATGCACATACGGGCGGCGCTAAGCTTCTGTCCTCACTGGATCCGAACCAAACTCTTGGCAATATGTTACTCGGCAAAAATTACGATTTGGAAGGCATCTCTGCGTCCATTCGAGAACTCAAATTGCCCGCACGCGCGGTTCATTGCTTTGAAAAATATAATGTGTCGAACATTACTCAGGTTCTTGACTTTACCATCCGAGAACTTTTAGCGATGCGGTGGATGGGTATCGCCACGGTCTGCGACATTCTCATTTCCCTGCGGGCCTGGATCCCCGGGCGCTCATCAGCGCCTGATGAACCGGAAGAACCGTCGGCCGTTTCAGCGATTCAAGACCCGCTTGACGATTTGTCGACGCCTGCAGCTACTTTGATATTTGATTTGGCTGTCTCTGCACTTACCAACCCCGACAGGAAGTCGCTCCGTTCCTTGAAAATAACATCGTTGCCGCCCTTAATCGATCTATGTTCGGCAAGAAGGGCAGAGCAGCCGCTGACTAATAGGATCGCTCCTCTCCTTGCCGCAGCCAGGGAGAGTCTGCGCGCTTGGTCGAACCAGGACGATCTTGGGGAGCTGCAGTCTATTTACTTTCCTCTTATCTACCAGTGTGATTTTTATACAGATACGCGCGTTTCAGCCGACAGCACTTGGCTTCGTAACAGGATTTCCTCAATACTGTCGGGCAGGCCGGTCTTGGCTCGATCATACTTCGAGCGAATGAACGGCGGAACGCTGATTGAGGTAGGCCGCCTGCTTGGCGTGACCGGGGACTACGCTTATCAAGCGATAAGAAGAGCCGAATACGCACTTGGTGGACATCCCGGATTCGTTGGGCAGGCTGTCGATTATGTGTGTGGTATTGTTCAACGATTTGGAGGCTGCTTGGGTCGCACCGAACTCGAAAACATCCTATGGTGGAGCGCTAAGGGTGATTCACTGCCCCATCGTGACTACATAGTATCATATTTTTCGGATCGGCCAGAATGGAAGGAATCAGGTCTGGTAACGACTGAAGCGCATGTCATTATCGAATCCCAATGGAAAAAGGTATCAAGCATTCTTCGACGTGTCGGTACTGCCGTGGCCAAGCGTGAGGCGTATGAGCGCCAGGGGCCGCATTATTGGTCAGCGCCCTTGAGTCGCGTGCTTATTGAAGCGGCAAACATCATAAACGATGAACTTTACGACAGCCACACGCGGATCTCGGTATCGACGCAGGCGCTCGCCTTAGCGATGATCGACCAGGACGTGGTTCTGGAGAGTGAGCGGGATCACGTGTACTCCTCTGCATCTTGGAATCTTCTATATGGTTCAGCGTGTCACCAACTAGAGGACATTCTGAAGATTGCAGGCCGCCCAATGCACCATACTGAAATATTAGGTCAGTTTCGAAGGAGGGCGCGCTGCGGTTCGAGCAGCGCGAGGCGCGTTGACGGGGCTTTAGAGCGTTCGCCTGATATTCTTCTTTGGGATCGAGGAATTTACATTCACCGGAGCTTAGTGACAGTTCCGCAAGCGCTGGTGAAGAGAATTGCCGCGTGGATTGATTCCCGGCTTGCCACCGGGGTTCCTTTCTTTTCAGTTGCGCGCGCCTTTGACGAGTTTAGAAGCGAATGCGTGGCGTCGGGTATTCCGAGCAGACAAGCGCTGTACAGCATGTTCAGGCTGGCGTTCTCCGGTACATATCGGCTGCACGAATATCCGTATATAGCGATCCAATCTAGCGGGGACACAAGACCGCCGGTACATCTTCTTATTGAAGAGTATGTCCGTATCGAAGGCGGATATGTGACACGGCAGTCTGTTACGAGCTACGTAAGCGATGAACTCGGGGTTAACAGCCGACTTGTTCCCCACTATTTAGCCCTCACTCCGAACGTTCTATCGGCTCATCGCCGTATAATCCACGCTGACAACATTACCGTCAACGACATTGCGGTTCACGGGTTGGTTCAAGCCGCGATCTCCGGACTCGTCCGCAATAAGCAGTTGAATATCGGTGAATTGCTCAAGAGTACGAGCGACCTTATCGCCCGCCTTGGTATCACTGACATGAGACTGATCCATTCCCTAATACTTAGCCGTTCGGGGGGGCGGCTGTTTGGACGCTATCCTAATTTTGCGAGTCAGTACGCCTCTGCCAAGTTAACGGGAATCGCCGATTTGGTCGCTACGTATATCAGTGAGCGCAACGCTCCTTGTAGCTTTAAAGAGATTAGATCCCATTTTGTCGATGAACGCGGCATTAACGAGCGATCAGTTCACTGGGTCACTAATCATGAGCATATTGTCAAGTACTCACCCCATGCCCTGATCCATCTGGATACGATGGCATGGGACATTGGCAAGCAGACGTTTCTGGATGAAGCCGCAGGGCGAGAATACGATATGGCAGTCCAACGCGGCCAAATATTTGCCACCACACATGACCTTTTACGGCATTGGGAAACTTGCCTGCCAAGCATCGGAGAATTTGCTTGGACGGAGACGTTAGCATCGCAGCTCCTGCGACGCACCCCAAAATGGCTCTTTGTAGGGAACGCCAAAAATGCTTATCTTGCGGGTAATAACGTGCATGGGATAAGGTCGCTGGACGATCTTGTCACGGCGCATCTGACGCGCTATTGTTCTGGGACTGCGAGATTGGAAGATATTGAAGAATATCTCCGTGCCAACGGAATTATTCAAAGACGGCTTACGCAGTTCATGCTCGGCGAAAACGCCGCCACTGTAATAGTCGGAAATGATATCCTGCTGCGGCGGCTTAGATATGTTGAGTCAACTTGATTCGGGGACAGAGGCCCAAAGAGACCTAACCCCTGGCCCGTTCCCTAAGAAGAAATGGGAACTGAAGAAGATCAGAGCTCGGGCAGATTTTATACTTCCGCCGAAGTGGAAGCACATTTTCCAAAACGATTTACGGCCTGAGGCGCTCGTCCTTCAATCTATCCAGCCTCGGCAATGCTCCAAATATCAGGCTGTAATGATAAACTAATCACAACGTGAACGTCGTCCTGAGTCCATAATTGGCTAGGAAGCCAAGACCATCGCGAAGGAAACGTGGTTTTAGTCGAAGAATATGAGCCACATAAAATTCGTCGCCTTGAGCGAAGTCGAAAGACCTTATTGCTTGTACGGAGGAGCAGAAGGTCTCTTGCGTCACGCCTGACACCGTTCCCTTGGTCGAGACGACGATTTTTATTTAACTGTGGGCTCCGACATCTTTATCCGCCGAGCAGGGAGGTTCCTGAGCCGGTGTCTCCTGTGGTTATTACAAAGGTTTTCTTGGCATTGTATTTGGTGCATACTGACGCCAATGCGCCGTCGGCGTTTGACGCGTCTTGATTTAGTATATTTTGCGCGCTTTGGAGGCCGAGCACCTTTGCCACATCGCCTTTGGCCAGGGCTACTTGAATTTGAGAAGCCAGATCGGTGTAGGCCTGGAGAAACTTATAATAGTCATTTCCTAATTCGTCGCAGCCCTGGGGTGGAGCGACACTGTTGAACTGCTTTATTAGCGCCTGCCAATGCTGCAGATTGTCGGTCATGCCATCATTGATCTTGCCAAGATCGTTTTGCTTCGCGTTGTCGTCATCGTCCATGTCGGTCTTCATCCCCTGGGCGACTCCAAGCAATGGGAGAATCGCTGCAGTTTCCTCGGCCTCCAATGCATTTCGCTGCTGTTCTATCTGCTGGACGAAGGCCAGGTAATTTAGAATTGCCTGCGGCGGGCCGGGGAGCTGTGTGTTGGCGGCCTGCGCGAGCGGCGGCGCTGAGATATTTGTGTTAGGAGCCTGGGCGAGCGGCGGGGCTGAGATACTCCCCTGCGGTGCTGCGACTAGCGGCGAGGCGGGCGGAACGACATTTTCGGCTGCATGGAACAGGCCTGTCGATTTTGCATAGATCCCGACTGCTACTAACAATATCACTGCGGCACTTGCGCCGACTATGACGGCGGTGTTGTTCTTTTTTGTGACCGGCGGCGAATATCGCACCTGCGCCTGGGGCGGCGGCGCGGTCTGAACCGTTCGGTGCATTGTTTGATTGGGATCCCCAACAAACGGAGCGGCGCATTGAGAGCAAAATCTCGCGTTTCCAGGAGACTCATGACCGCAGCTTGGACAAATACGAGATGCCATTTTTTTTATGTCCGGGTAGACTAAACCGAATAGAATGGTCGTGGAGCAAATGTTACCATTCATGCAATAGTATCTGCCCCTATAACTGCTCCAATGATACCGCCGGCAGGATCGCCTGTCAAGGATATCAATAACGCATATTTTCGTATGACGGATAATACAGGCAGAAATCAATAATTAAGGGATTGGGCAAAGAGATCGCAGTAAGAGATATTACAATCGGAATCATCGGCGCTGGGCAGCTTGCACGTATGTCGACACATGCGGCGCAGCAAATGGGGTATCGGGTGGTTGTACTCGATTCTGATCC
>Ga0224527_1001501_pt1 | contig 11504 bp, 8 predicted proteins | sample CBST0metaG_FD_179882 | JGI IMG/M metagenome (GOLD analysis project Ga0224527, IMG submission 179882) | Peat soil microbial communities from Stordalen Mire, Sweden - C.B.S.T0 | ecosystem: Environmental > Terrestrial > Soil > Wetlands > Peat | place: Sweden: Norrbotten County, Stordalen Mire... | reverse complement strand
TCGTTGAGCACCCGCTCGGCGACTGCGCGATTGCCGTAGAGGTTCGGGCCTACGACTTGAATATCGATGGGCGCGGAGAGGCCGAAGTTGAGGATCTGGGTGACGATGTCGACTGGCAGAGCATAAAAGGTGACACCTGGATACTGGCGATTGAGCACATTCCGCAGACGCTCGACGTAGGCCGCAGTGGGGTGGTGGTCCTCAGACAACTGAACCTGAATGTCGGCGTCGGCCGGACCGATGGGCGCCGAGGTTGAGTAGGACAGATTCAGGCCGGAGTTTGGCAGGCCGATGTTGTCGACAATGGTGACCACTTCCTTGGCGGGAACTTGCTCACGGATGGTGGAGTCGATGCGGTCGCACAGTGATGCCATTTCTTCAATGCGCGTGCCGGTGCGGGCGCGGACGTGAATCTTGAATTGGCCGGAGTCGACCGAGGGGAAGAAGTCCTGGCCAAGCGAGGGCAACAGAAGGCCGATCGAAGCCAGGGAAAAGACGGTAAACATGACAAGAAAAGTCGCCGGGTAGTCCACGCAAAAGGTGAGCAGGCGCAGGTAGCCGTGGCGAAGCCGGTCAAAGCGGTCCTCGAAGCCCAGTTGAAAGCGGATGAAAGGATTGCGGCTGGTGCGTTTTGCCTGGGCCTCGGCGTCGTCGTGCTCTTTGAGCAGGTATTTGGCCATGGTGGGCACCACGGTGCGCGAGAGCAGGTAGCTGGCCAGCATGGCGAAGACCACGGCCTCGGCCATGGGAACGAACAGGTAGCGCGCCACGCCGCTGAGCAGGAACATGGGGACGAAGACGATGCAGATGGCCAGGGTGGAGACCAGTGCAGGAGTGGCGATTTGCGCGGCGCCGTCGAGGATGGCCTGTTCGATTTCCTTGCCCGACTCCAGGTTGCGATTGATGTTCTCGATCTCGACCGTGGCGTCGTCCACCAGGATGCCGACCGCCAGGGCAAGGCCGCCCAGGGTCATGATGTTGATGGTCTCGTGCAGCGCGTAAAGCGCCGCGAGCGAACACAGAATCGAGAGCGGAATCGAGACCGCAATAATGAGGGTCGACCGGAAACTGCCCAGGAACACCAGGATCATAATGGCCGTGAGGCAGGCCGCGATGAGGGCTTCGCGAACCACCCCGCTGATGGCGCCGCGTACAAAGATCGACTGGTCGGATAGCGAGTTGATCTGCAATTGGGGCGGTAACTGGCCCTTCACGCTCTCGAGCTTTTCGTGAACCCCTTTGATGATGTCCAGCGTCGAGGAGGAGCCGGTTTTCATGATGGCCATCATGAGGGCGCGGCGCCCGTCCACGCGGACGATGTTGGTCTGGGGCGCATATCCATCGCGCACGTGAGCCACATCGCCGACATAGATGACCGCGCCGTTAACCGCCTTGATGGGAAGGTTATTCAGATCGTTGACTACTCCCGGCGCGGAGTTGCTCTCCACGGCGTATTCAAAGCGGTCGATCTTCATGGTGCCGGAGGGGGCGATCAGGTTCTGCACGGAAATGGCGTTGACCACATCTCCCGGCGAGAGCCCCTTGGCCTGCAGCGCTTGCGGGTCAATGTCCACCTGAATTTGACGCGGCTTTCCGCCGTAGGGGAACGGCGTCTGCGCGCCCTCAATGGTGGCCAGTTGGGTGCGAATGTTGTTGGTGGCCACATCGTTCAGCTGCTGCTCGTTCATCCCCTGGCCAGAGACGCCGAGCATCAGGATGGGCACGCTGGACGCGTTGTACTGGATGATGAAAGGCGGCGTGGTGCCCGGCGGCAGCGAACGCAACTGCACCTGGCTGATGGAGGTCACCTGTGCCACGGCGCTGCCGATGTTCACATGCGGCTGAAAGAAGATCTTGATGATGGAGATGCCGTTCAGCGATTGCGACTCGATGTGCTCGATGTCGTTGACCGTGGTGGTCATGCCGCGCTCGCTGTTGGTGACGATGCGGTTGGCCATCTGATCCGCGGACAGACCGGTGTACTGCCAGACGACAGTCACCACAGGGATATCGATGTTCGGAAAGATATCCGTAGGCATCGATTCGATGCTGAACACGCCGAAAATCAGGATCAAAAGCGCAAAGACGGCAAAGGTGTAAGGCCGCCGCAACGCAAGCCGGACAATCCACATCATAAGGCAGGTACTCGCTCCTGAGCCGTGTCGCTCGCGACCAGGCCGCCACTGAATCGTTGGACTGGCGTGCTGGTCCGGTCACGACCGGCTCATCGGGTTCCGGGACCTCACGGGCTGACCGCCCGGGTCCCTTTCAACACTCTGTTGAAATTACAATGGTAGACGCAGCAGTTCGTTGAACCAAGCGCGCGGCGTCAACGGGGTTCGGCGCGCATTCTTTTGGACGTTCCGCACACTGCAAAAGATGCAACGGGAGTGCAATGCCGTCCCGCGATCCGATTCACTTTGAGTCGCTCCAAGTTGTCGTTTGGCCGGTTGCAGATCCCTGGGGTGGGTTTCGTTCGGGAAATCGCCGACCGGTCACATGGCATAAACCGCGATGCCCACGACCCCGAGTCCGACGGCGAGGCTGACACGGTCGCGGATCGCAAAAATGACGGGGTCGTCGTCCATTTCTCCGCGCGAGCCAAGCAGCCACACGCGGTAAAGCCAGAACAACATGAGCGGCACGATGAGCCACAGGCGCCCGGCATGTTTGTAGAGCGCCTCCACGTCGGGGCGCGAGATATAGAGAGAAAACACCACCACGGCGGCCGTTGCGCTGGCCGTGCCAAAGCTGCGAATCTGCTCGAGGTCGGCAACCAGGTAGCCTCGCCCATGGGTTGCAGTGATGCCGCGTTCGCGCAGGTTCTCGAGTTCGCTGAAGCGCTTGACCATGGCGAGCGATAGAAACAGGAAGACGGAGAAGCCGGCCAGCCAGTGGGAGATCTCGGTTCCCGTCGCCGCGCCGCCGGCCAACATGCGCAAGGTGTACAAGCCCGAGAGCATCAGCACATCCACCAGCGCAATCCGCTTGAGATAGAAGGAATAGGCCATCGTGGAAACGATGTAGACCACCAGCCACAGCGCAAATTCATGAGGAAGCCCCGGCACAATCGCAGCCGATGCCAGGATGAGCACCAACGCCAGCGCGATGCCGCCGGATACCGAAAGATCGCCTGCAGCGAAGGGCCGGAAGCGCTTGGTGGAATGGCGGCGATCGCTCTCGATGTCGAGCAGGTCGTTCACCAGGTAGTTGGCCGAGGCCATGAAGCTGAAACAGAAGAAAGCTGCGACGGCGGCACCGAGGGCGCCCGAATGAATCTTGTGCGACAGCAGGAGCGGTGCCAGCAGAAGCAGGTTTTTTGCCCACTGGTGAATGCGGATCGCCTTCAACAGGGTGCGCGGCAGCGGCCGCTTGTCTACGAATTCGCGCGCCACAGGAATGTGCCGTAACCGCAGCGCCGTTCGCAGACCGAGGCTGGGATTGGCCAGCATTGCCTGATGCGCGCCGGCCAACAGAGGCAGATCGGCACGGGAGTTGCCGATGTAGTCGAACTCCCCGAATCGCGCTTTGAGGCTGGCCAGCTTGTTCTCCCGGGTAAGATTGGTCACCCCGTCAGAGGCCAGAACGCCGGTAAAGAGTCCCAGATGGGTCGCCACTCGCTCTGCCAGTGGGCCGTCCGCTCCGGTGGCCAGGTAGATTGACCGGCCCTCCCGGTGTTGCTCTTCGAGGTAGTGAAGCAGTCCAATGTTGTAGGGCAGACGCGTGGCATCGAGCGGTGCGTGGCGGGCCACTTCGGCTTTCAGGCGGGCGCGACCACCGGCCAGCCACACGGGCGGCTGCCACAATCGGGCCGGATGGCGGCGCACGAACAAACAAAGCGCGTCAAAAAGGGAATCTGATTTGATCAAGGTGCCGTCCAGATCGACGCACAGAGGGCGCACGAAATCGCTGGACGAGTTTGGAGTGTTGATTTGACTCAAAACAATTCTCCGGAGGGAAACATGCTCTCCAAACTTGGCCGGTGCTCACAGCGGACCGCAGAGATTCACGCCCGCACATGTAAGAGACACCCGCCAATGGAAGGCGCTGTTCGGTTCTCCGCCGTTCCCTGGGCAATATCCAATACGATACACGGTATTGCTTCTCACTTATTCCAGAGGGGGCAGTTCAGCCGAGGCTTCGTACCCACCCGAGGCGTGCCGGCCTTCTTGAATGGCACCTACGATGCGGGCCAAGCGCAGAAGCCGCCTCTTGTGGCCAATATCGAGGGAATCTGCTTCGATGCATATCGTCTACAATGTCGTCAGCGTCGGCGCCCTCGGGTTCGCTTGCAATTCCCCTCGGATTACGCCCCCAAAGCTGGCTCGTGAACGCTCTGAGCAGCCGCTGGAAGTCGATTTCGTCAAGCGCCTGGCCGTCCATTGACGCCGGGAGATGTCGCTGTTGCGGAAGACCCCGGGGGCCACACTTTCATGATGCCAATCGACAACACCATCAAGCCTTGGAAGAACGAACAGTCTTTGCGGGTTGTCCTGGACGCTATGCCTGTCGGAGTTTCGTGGGCGACTTTGGACGATGGAAAAATCGTCTATGTAAATCGGAGATTTACCGAAATCTTCGGTTACGTTGTCGGCGATTTGGACGATATCTCCGCCTGGTTGAAGAAGTATCCCATACCGTCGGAACGCGCGGCGGCAAGTGCGAAGTGGGGCCCACATTTGGAGGCGCCCGATGGGGCGGATTTCCCTATCGAACCCATGGAACTTTCTGTCGATTGCAAGGATGGAACCGTCAAAACCATTCTCCACAGCGGCGTCATTCTGCCTGCGGCGGGTTGGGGCTTGGCAACGTTTATCGACATCAGCGAGCCGAAGAGAAACTACGTGCTGCTCCAGGAGGCGGAGAAGCGGGCACGCCACAACGAGGCGATCTCCCGGACCCTCCTCGAACAATCGCAGGAATTGATTGTCGTCTCCTATTTCGAAAAATCTCTGCGGTTTGTCTCCCCTGCTGTCGAACAGATCACCGGGCTGACTCCCAGCGAGTATCTGGCCACGCCTGTCGAAGAGCTCGCACACCCAGACGATCTGCCTATCATGACCCAGGCAATCAAGGAAGTTGCGCACGGGACGAAGTCCGGTGTCTACAGGGGACGAGTCAAACACAAGGACGGAGGATATCGTTGGGTGGAAACCCTGCTTCGATCCTGGGTAGACCCCGATTCGGGGCGAGTTGTCGGCTACGTGGCAACCATTCGCGATATCGGCGAGCAGAAGAAGCGCGAAGATCTGCTGGCATCGGAAAATCGCCGGTTATTGCGAGACGCGTCACAAGACGAGCTGACGGGAATACCAAACCGTCGCCAGTTCAACAAGACGCTTGTGCGCGAGGTGCGTCGGCAAACCCGCAACACCAGTGCGATGGCCTTGCTGATGTTGGATATTGACCATTTCAAACAATATAACGATCAATTTGGGCATCTTCCCGGCGACCATTGCCTCAAGCAGGTAGCGGCCGCCTTGAAACGGACCCTGCAGCGCGACTCCGATATGGCGGCGCGCTTTGGGGGTGAGGAGTTTGTGATCTTGCTGCCCCAAACGGATTGTCACGGAGCCGAGCATGTTGCCCGTGCCGTTCTCGAAGCCATCCGCGCGCTCGCCATCCCCCATAGCTATAGTCCGGCGGGAATCCTGACGGTCAGTGTCGGGGTAGCTTGCTGGCCGGCCGGCGAGCTCATCGATTCCAGGCGCTTGATGCAGCAGGCGGATGCTGCCCTCTACCGCGCCAAGAACGCGGGCCGCGACACTTTCTGCGTGATTCAATGCCAGGCTGGTCCGCCAGCTTAACTTGGCAAAGATGAAGGCCTGAACCGGCAGCACACGGGGCAGCGTTGGAGCCGCATTCCCCGCGATTCGGCACAAATGGCCGCAACTTCCCGATTCCCTTCCCCGTCCATCACAATAGAGGTTAAGCTTTGCTTAAGCTACTCAAACGCCCTCCGAGGGAGGGATTGCCTATGCGAGAACCCCAATCCATCTCGGCCAACGAAGACGCACGCCTGATCCCGGTTTGGTCCATCGTGGTGGCCGCCGTTTCCTTTGTGCTGGTCGAGTATTATGTCTGGCTGGTATTGCCAACCCAGCAGCACCATGTGCCGCCCATCGGCTTCAGGATCTACTTCAATCTTTCCTTCGGCTTTCTGGTCGCGGTCTACTTCCTGATGGTGGGCTACGTCAGCCGGGATGCGCCACGGCGGGCCATGAGCTCGCGTTTCTGGATCGCGCTCTGCTTTGTGATGCCGGGCGGCATCGGCGCGGTGCTCTACTTCCTGCTGCGCCAGCCGGAAGTTTCCCGCTGCCCCGCATGTTCGACGCATGTCCAGAGCGACTTCCACTTCTGTCCGCAGTGCAACTACCAGCTCACCGCCAGTTGCGGCAACTGCTTCCGAACGGTTCGCTCGACAGACCAGTACTGCACCCGGTGCGGACATGAGCTGTCCGTCGATCACATGCCGGCGCGGCTGCGGGTGCTTGGGGAGTAAGCCGGGTTGCGCGCATGTCGATGGAAATCCCTGATCCCCCCGGTCTCAAAAACGAGACCCGGGGCTCCCGGCCCGCCATTTCCGCTTCCGAGACGATTCACCAGACAGAACGCCAAGCCAGCTTGCTAGAATCGACTCGCCACGCATGACCCTCTCCGCACTCATCATCGACGACGAACAACTGGCCCGCGATGAGCTCAAGTACCTGCTCGACGAAGTGGGCGGCGTGGACGTGGTGGCGCAGGGATCGAACGGCATCGAGGCCGTGGATCTGATCGAGGAGCACCATCCCGACCTGGTGTTTCTGGATGTGCAGATGCCGGGGCTGGATGGCTTTGCCGTGATCGAGCGTCTGATGAGCCGCAACCTGGCACATGCGGCTCCGGGTTCGGGCCGGGAAGCCGAGCCGCTGCCGCAGATCGTGTTTGCCACGGCCTATGACCAGTACGCGGTGCGTGCCTTCGACGTGAACGCGGTGGACTACCTGCTGAAGCCGTTTGACCGCACGCGTGTGCTGCAGGCGGTGGAGCGTGTGAAGAGCCGGTTGGCAGGCGGCGCGCCGGGTTCGCTGCCTGAGTCGCAAATCGAGTCGCAATTTGGGGCGCTGCTGAAACTGCTGAAGAATCCTCAGGGCGCCGCGCGCGCACCCCAACCCGCCAAGTTGATCGTCCAGGTACAGACGCGGCTGCTGCTGATCGACCAGGCGGAGATCTGCTTTGCAGCCATCGACGACGGCGTGATTCGCGTGGTGACGCAAGCCTTCGAGGGCCAGTCGAAGTGCCGGACTCTGGAGGAACTGCTGGAACTGCTGGATCCGGCGCTGTTCTGGCGCGCGCATCGCGGCTTTGTGGTGAACATCAACCACATCCGCGAGGTGGTGCCGTGGTTCAAGTCCAGCTACCAGCTACGCATGAACGACAAGAAGCAGACGGAAATCCCGGTGAGCCGCGCCCAGACCCGTCGGCTGCGGGAGCTGTTCAATCTGTAGTGGATTGCCTGTCCAGGTCTGACCGTTTGTTCTTGTACCAACTGCGGGTGCCCCAGGTCTCGCTTTTGAGACCCGGGAGACCACGAAATCAACCTACAAGATCACCTGGTCAAAGTCCTATAGCGGTTCCAGAATTGCTGTACCTCGAAGCCACAACATCCGAGTTGACGCGACCAGCAGGGTCGTTGTGTTTCAGAGATTCCATCCAGCCCGGATAGAGTCAAATCGCCAGCGTCTTAGTCGTAGCGCTCAAAGACGATCTGCTTGCGATGCCAGCCAAAGCCGGCCAGGCGCTCGCGGACGCCGGCCACCATGTTGTTGAGGCCGCAGATGTAGGTGTGGATGTCGAATTTCAGATCGGCGGGCGCGAGGGCCGGATCAGGCGGGGGCACGGGCAAAGACTGGCCCAGCCGGGCGGCGCGCTCCTCGATGATGCGGGCCATGTGGTCCTGGACGTATCCGCGCAGACCGGTCCAGCTCTCCGGGGCGCGGCTCAGGGTGGGCAGGTAGTGGAAGTTGGGCTTGCGGCGGGCCAGGGCCTCAAATTCCTCGCGATAATAGAGCTCACTCTCGTGGCGCGTGCCGTAGATGAGCCAGATCTGCTTGCCTTCGCTGCGGTCGGGGCCGTCTTCAGGGAACAGCCACTGGGTGAAGCCGCGCATGGGTGCCACGCCCGTGCCGGTCGCCACCAGGATGGAGTCGGTGATCGGCTCACGCAGGATGAAGTGGCCGTAAGGCCCGTGAATGTGGATGGATGCACCGACGGACAGGTCGGGAAGGTCAGCCAGATGGTTGGAGAAAAAGCCGCCTGCAACGCGGTTGACGCACAGGTCGAAGCGGTTGCCGTGGGCAGCCGAGGCGATGGAGTAGGCGCGGGTCTGCTGCTTGCCGTTATCGTCCTCGGCTACCGCGGAAACGAACTGCCCGGCCGCAAAGGGAAAGCTCTCAAACCCATCGAGAACGAACTCAAAGTGATAGCACTGGGTCGGCAAGGAAATGCATTCTTTTCGTTCAAGACGTGCGGTAAAGAGTTCACGGGCCAAGTCTGTTCTCGCTCACGAAGGATGAGGCCCGAAAAATTGGACCGTTGGCAGTATCGCCACCCAAGGGGCAAGGTGGCAAGGCGCCGGACTGCATTGTGCGACGAGGGGCGTTGCGCAGCTGCCCGCAAATTCAGCCGACTGGTGACTGGGGGTATGGGGGCGTGGAGCCGGAGTGGGCAAGGACAGGGTTGGGCGGAGCCGCGGAAGGCCGCTTCCCCCTATAATTGACGGGGAGCCGATGTGATTCCGGTGGAATCGACGGCTTCAAATGCCTGTTCTTTTGAGGAATCCATGGCCGCATTGATCGAAGCCATTACCGTTAAGCGCAAGATGTACTTTGAATTTGAAAACACCCCCTACTACTGCATGGACGCGGAGGTCTCCACCCCCACGGCGCGGGGCGGCCAGACGCTGGTTCGCCTGAAGATGCGCAACCTGCTCACGCGCGCGGTCTTCGACAAGACGTTCAAGGCCGGCGAGCGGTTCAAGGAACCGGACCTGGAACTGGTGGAGTCGTCCTATCTCTACAGCGACGGCGAGGGTTCGCACTTTCTGGATCAGGAAACCTTCGAGACGCACACCCTGTCCCGCGAGATGATGGGCAGCGCTCTGGACTTCCTGGTGGAGGGCGCGCTGATCCAGGTGCACAAGTTCAACGGCAACCCCATCGGCCTGGAACTGCCGGAAAAGGTCGAGCTCGAAGTGGAATACACCGAGCCCGGCGCACGCGGCGACACCAGCGGCAACGTGACCAAGCACGCACGGCTCCAGACCGGTCTCGAAGTCAAGGTTCCCCTCTTCATTCAAGTAGGCGAAAAGGTGAAGGTGTACACGGAGACCCGCGAGTTTGCCGGGCGTGCCTAGTACTCGATTTGCTTGCAGATAATCGACCCGGAGGGAGCAGGGGGATTGATTCCCCTGAAAAACCAGCACAAATTACGAGGCCTTCAGGCCCGGGATTTTGCCATTCCTCGCCCACCAGAACCAACTACAACCAGAGTGGATTGCTCGGTGCACGGTGATGCAAATCACCGCGGCACGCTCGTTCCGTGGTACGCTGTGTGTATGTTGCGAGGCGTTTTCCAACGCGCGGCGGTGGCCATCGTTTTGATGGGTGGCCTGCTTGCGCCGAATGGAATCTGCCTGCAACCGACGCCGCATCCCGCGCATAGTTGCTGCGCACCCGCACCCGAGTCGACTCAATTCGCGCAGACTGAATGCTGCACGGCGCGCGCTCCACTGCCCGCCGTCGTTGTTGCGCCGGACGTCCCTGCTCCGGCCCCGATGAGCGTGGCGGTGAATTTTGTTCCCGTCCTTGAGTTCTCCTCACGCGACGGCTTCCCGTCCGCTGCGATCATTCCGCATCTCTCTCCACCGACTGGCGCATTCAACCTGAGAATCTAGCTCTTCGCTTCCGCCGTGGCTCGCCGGAGTGCGCATTTGTGCGCCCCGGAATGCAGTTTTTGCCATTCACCGTGGAGTTGAAGAGTGAAATCTATTTGTGTTGTTGCGCCGCTTATGGTGGCGCTGGCGATCGCCTGTCAGGGACAGACGGAGCCGCCCGCTGGACCTGTTCCGGTGTCTGCCCCGGACCATGTTTTGAGCGCGTCGAACGGGCCGGACGTTGTTCCAATGTCTGTGGATGAAGCGGTTGCCCGCGCTCTCGAGACCAATCCGGAGATACGCGCCGCGGTCAGGCGCTTGTCGCTGGCCCAGCTCAAAATCACTACCGCACGCAGCCTGGACGATCCCATGTTCATGGTGCGCGACTGGAACACGCCGCTGCGCCAGCCGTGGGACCTGAACCAGGCGCAGATGATGTTCTCGCTGCAGCGCACGTATCTGAGCAAGCAAAAGCGGGACCTCCATGCGAAGCTTGCCGGGGACGACGCGGAGATTGCAGCCAGCGAACTCGAGTCGGCGCGACAGGAAGTCACGGTGGAAGTGCGCAAGGCCTGCGCGGACCTCAAGCGCAACAAAGACGAGATGAACCTGCACGACCGCCAGGCGTCGCTCCTGAAAGAAGCCGTGTCCGCGTCGCTGGCGCAGTACACCACCGGCAAGGTTCCGCAGGCGGACGTACTGCGTGCGCAGATGGCCCTGACACGGCTGAACGAACACCTCGTCGAGCTGGAAGAGGATCGGGACAATGCGCGCGCGCAGTTGAATGCGCTGCTGGGGCGGAGTCCGGATGAGCCGGTTGAGATTACGGGTGACTACGCGACCGTTGCAACCCTCCCTTCCATCGAGGAACTGGAGCGCGTGGCCATCGAGAATCGTCCCGAGCTGGCCGCTCTGCGCAAGAAGATTGTCCAGTCGCGAGACCAGAGTCAACTGACGCGTCTGGCCATGAAGCCGGATTTCACGGCTGCTCTCGGCTACATGCTGATGCCCACCGGCTCCTCGTCGCGCAACGCCTACATGGCTGAGCTAACGATGAATCTGCCCTGGCTCAATCGCGACCGTCACGACGGCGAGACGAAGCAGGCCGATGCGGCGACAGATGTTTCGCAAGCCGAATTGGATGTGCGCACATCGATGGCGTTCCTTGAAATTCGTCAGGCGCAAATCACTGTGCAGGCCGCGCAGAAGCGGGTGAAGCTCTATCGCGACACGCTGATGCCGCAAGCGGATGCGACTTTCAGGGCTTCCACCGCGGCCTATCAGAATAACCGCGCCGAGTTCATGACTTTGATCGACAGCCAGAATCTTCTGCTCGATGTTCAAACCGCATACTACAAAGCGGCCTCGGCAATCGATGCAGGCATCGCGCAATTGGAACGCGCCATCGGCGCGCCGTTGGCGTCCGCGCTCGGCACAGAAAGGGAAAGCAAATGACTTCAAGAGAAAAGAAGCTGATGGCCGTGGGAGCAGGCGCGGGCATACTGGTTGCCGCTCTCATCATTGGAATTGTGGTTGCAAGGCAACTGCCGATTTTTGCGTCCGGACAAGCGATGCCCATGGCCAGGCC
>Ga0224527_1001497_pt1 | contig 11528 bp, 9 predicted proteins | sample CBST0metaG_FD_179882 | JGI IMG/M metagenome (GOLD analysis project Ga0224527, IMG submission 179882) | Peat soil microbial communities from Stordalen Mire, Sweden - C.B.S.T0 | ecosystem: Environmental > Terrestrial > Soil > Wetlands > Peat | place: Sweden: Norrbotten County, Stordalen Mire... | reverse complement strand
TGCTGAACGTGCTAGCCGAGAGCTTGTTCGGGATGGTAGTGCAATCGAAGGGATCTACACCTTCAATCATCCATTTGGGTGTTCACAATTGGGCGACGACCTTCAGCAGACCCAGCGCTTGCTTGCAGGTCTTGCGAAGCACCCCAATGCCGCGGGAGTACTGGTACTCGGCTTGGGATGCGAAAACAATCGGCTGTCGTCCTTTATGAAGTTCATCGATAAAGATGCTGCCGACCGCATTCGCTATTTCAACGCGCAGGATGTGAGCGATGAGTTGGATACCGGAATCCGTCTCATTCATGAACTTGCAGAGTTCGCCGGGCAGTTCCATCGCGAATCCATCCCGGCGTCAGAGTTGATTCTGGGGATGAAGTGTGGAGGGTCCGACGGACTTTCCGGTATCACCGCAAATCCCCTGGTGGGACGAATTGCCGACAAACTCGCAAGCTCTGGCGGAACGAGCATTCTCACCGAAGTGCCAGAAATGTTTGGCGCGGAGAGAATCCTGTTAGACCGGGCCATGAGTGCCGGTGTCCACGACCAAATCATTAACCTCGTAAATACCTTTCGCGAATACTTCCAGAAGCACAATGAACCGATTGATGAAAACCCTTCCCCTGGCAACAGGGACGGTGGAATTACTACCCTGGCGGAGAAGTCTATCGGCTGCGTCCAGAAGGCAGGCACATTCTGCGTCAAGCAAGTTCTCGATTATGGCCAGCAAGCAAGCTCTGGACTGGCTGGAATCGCGTTGCTAAATGGTCCCGGAAATGATGGAGTATCCGGCTCCGCATTGAGTGCTGCCGGTGCGCATATGGTCCTCTTCACTACCGGACGAGGAACTCCGATGGGATTCCCCGTGCCGACTCTGAAGATAGCCACCAACAGTTCTCTGGCTCAACGCAAACCTGGATGGATCGATTTCAGCGCCGGAGCTCTGGCAGAAGGGACCGCCAGCATGGAGACTCTTGCTGATGAGTTGTTCCGACTTGTCCTCGATATTGCCTCTGGCAGAAAACGAACGCAAAGTGAAATCAACGGGTACAGAGAAATCGCGATCTGGAAAGACGGAGTGACTCTCTAGAATGACCGCCATTAACGAAAAGGAAAGTTCATCGTTCTCTGGAGTAATAGGGCACTTGGCCAAGGCGAACGAGTTGCTGATGATCGTTCTAACTGTCGCCATGGTCTCTCTGGTTACCTATCAAGTTTTCGAGCGCTATGTGCTCCACTACACGCCACCTTGGTCGGAAGAGCTGTCGGTCAATCTAATGATCTGGTTCGGTATGTTGGCCATCGCTGCAGGAGTCAGGCGCGGTTTACACATTTCGCTGCATTACTTTTTCGACAAAATGCCCAAAAGAGTGCAGTCAGTGCTGGAGATTCTCAAGTATCTGATGATTCTAGTTTATGCAAGCGTCGTGTTATGGCAGGGAATCGTATTGGTTCAGCTGACGATGTCCCAGAAGTCAGCGGCTATGGACCTGCCGATTGGCTATGTGTATCTCTCTCTGCCAGTGTGTGCAGCTCTGATCATTATCTATACGGCTGAGAAACTGTACCGTGTACTTTTCGTAAAAGCAGGAGCCGAATAACATGGGGCTGGGCGCATGGGTTTTAATAGGTTCATTCATCATACTGATTATCATACGAGTGCCGATAGCATTCAGCTTGGGCATTGCGTCCTTGATCACTTGTCTTTACTCGGGTATTCCGCTATTGCCACTAGGGCAGCGGATGGTGGCTGCCCTGAATTCTTTCCCTCTGATGACCATTCCTTTCTTTGTATTGGCTGGGCACATCATGTCAGAAGGAGGAATAGCTAAACGCATTGTCGATTTTGCCAGCGTTCTGGTAGGCCGCATGCGCGGTGGACTCGCCATGGTCAATATCGTAGGCAGCATGTTTTTCGGTGGCACTACCGGTTCGTCGGTCGCTGATGTGGCGTCAATTGGCCCAGTGATGATCCCGATGATGGAGCGCAAGGGATACGAGAAAGACTTTGCTGTGTCAGTAACAGTCTGTGCTTCTACCACAGGCATCATTCTTCCTCCCAGCCATAACGCAATCATTTACGCAGTGGCCGCCGGAGGTACTGTTTCGATCGGTGCGCTTTTCCTTGCCGGGTATATTCCTGGATTTCTAATTGGCCTCGGATTGATGTCGGTGAGTTATGTATTGGCACTGCGTCGTGGCTACCAGAAAGAACCGGCAAAGAGCTTTAGAGAGAACTGGAAGATTCTACAAAATGGTTTCTTGAGCTTAATGGCTGCTGTAATCATTGTCGGGGGAATTGTCTCGGGTGTCTTTACCGCTACGGAATCAGGCGCCGCCGCCTGCGTATATGCGCTCTGTCTCACCGTATTGTATTACCGAGAACTAAAGATCTCGCAATTACCCGAGATCCTTCGCAAAGTTGCAATGACCTGTGGGATGGTCTTCTTCTTGATCGCCACATCATCTGCATTTGGCTGGATCATGGCTTTCGAACGGATTCCTCAAACGGTTGCCGCCGGTATAGCCTCCATAACACAGACGCCATTCTACGTGTTGCTGATTGTCAATTTGTTTATCTTGATTATCGGCTTTTTCATGGATATGGCAGCCTCCATCCTGATATTGACGCCGATCTTCTTACCCATTGCAGTAGGTATTGGCATGGATCCGGTTCAGTTTGGCATTATGCTGCTTTTGAATCTGGCAATTGGGCTGATCCACCCTCCTGTTGGAACAGCATTGTTCGTTGGTTGCGCAATTGCAAAATGCTCTCTAGAAAGTACAGTGAAGGCAATTTTGTTGTTCATTCCAGTTCTAATAGTCATTCTCTTGCTGGTGGCGTACTTCCCGGCCGTAACTATGACACTTCCCAGAATCTTCATGCGATGAAACTGGGATAGACCGACAATGAATCGAAAAGAGAGATTCATTGGCGCTAGGTGATTGGCATTCCTTAATCGAAGGCAAAGGAGATTGGTATGAGAACTAATAAGTGGGTCATCTTGGGAGTAGTGGCTGCTTGTTCTGTGACCTTGTTTACGGCTGGGTGCAACTCTAAAACCCAATCAGCCCAAATCGTTCTTAAAGCTGCGGATGTCCAACCTGAGGATTATCCAACGACCATGGGTATGAAGTACATGGCCAAACTGCTTGACGAACGTAGCAAGGGCCGCATAAAGATGCAGGTCTATGGCGGAGCGCAACTGGGTGCCGAAAAAGAAACGATTGAGATGACACAAGCGGGAACCATCGCTTTCAATCGAATCAATGCAGCACCATTAGCAAGTTTTGCGCCCTCCATGGGTGTGTACTCCATGCCGTATCTGTTTCGTGATGCGGACCATCTATGGAGCGTGCTGCAGGGACCAGTGGGCACAGGATTGTTAAAGAACCTGGAAAACAGCAATCTGATTGGATTGGCCTACTATGACAGCGGTGCCCGTAGTTTCTATACCAAAGGCAAGCCGATTAAGACCGTGGAAGACATGAAGGGCTTGAAGATCCGGGTCCAGCAAAGCAAGATATTCATAGACTTGGTCAACACGCTGGGTGGTTCCGCGACGCCAATGAGCTATGGCGAAGTGTACAGCGGTCTGCAGACGGGCATCATTGACGGTGCCGAAAATAACGCTCCTAGCCTGTGGACGACGAAGCACTACGAGGTTGCCAAGTACTATTCTCTTGACCAGCATTCCATGGTTCCAGAGGTCTTAGTCATGAGCAAGAAAGCCTGGGACGGTCTGTCATCAGACGATCAAAAGCTAGTTGCGCAAGCAGCTCAGGACTCTGTCGCCGAGCAACGGAAACTTTGGGCCGCGCTAGATCAGAAGTCCATGACCGAGCTTGTCGCGAAAGGAACGGTTATCGTGAACCCAGATAAGACGTCTTTCCAGAAGGCTGTGCAGTCGATGTACGCTAAGTATCCTGAATTCAAAGATCTTATCAGCCAGATTCAGGCGGTTAAGTAATAAGCAACGGCGGCGTAAAGCCGGGTGCTTTACGCTGCGTTGTGCGGATACTTGAATCTGCTCTTGATGCAAGGCGCTCTGCCGATGGCGCACTCCGTTGCGGTGCAAGGTGCGGGCTCTGCACCTGTTATTTCTGCGCTGCTCGTCGCGGAATCGTTGTTACTCGGGCCGTTCCGATCCGCGTTGGATGACCTGTTGACCGTGTTCTTCTGATAGTCTGACGGCGGTTTGTTCGGGAACATGCAATAAGGAGAGGTGCGCAATCGGGATATTGAACGACTTCAGCCTGCACGGAAAGACTGCTTTGGTCACCGGGTCGTCGCGCGGTCTGGGCGCGGGGATTGCATTTGCTTTCGCACAAGCGGGTGCTCGGGTTGCACTGCACGGGGCCAGCACTGTCCCGCAGACAACATGTGACTTGATCCATGGAACTGGCGCGGAGCACATGGTCGTGACCGGTGACATCTCTTCTCGCTTAGTATGTTCATCTCTCGTGGATCAAGTAGCGGAGCATTTCGGGTCTCTAGACATTCTGGTGAATAACGCGGGTACTATTCGCCGTTCACTGGCAGCAGAGCATTCTGAGGAAGACTGGACCGCGGTTCTGGATACGAACCTGTCCAGCGTCTTTCACCTGATGCAGCGTGCAGGGAAGTACATGCTGGCGCAGGGTTCCGGAAAAGTAATTAACATCGCCTCACTTCTAACATTCCAAGGTGGTGTGCAGGTGCCGTCCTACGCGGCTGCTAAAGGCGGAGTGGGGCAGTTAACCAAGGCGTTTGCGAATGAGTGGGCGGCGAAGGGAGTGAACGTAAATGCCATCGCTCCCGGGTACATGGAGACGGACATCACGAAAGCGCTGCGTTCAGATGAAAATCGATCCAGGCAAATTAGTGAGCGAATCCCCGCAGGAAGATGGGGCTGCCCCGCTGATCTTGCCGGTGCCGCTGTCTTTCTGGCTTCCCACGCAAGCGACTACGTGCACGGACACATTCTCGTCGTGGATGGTGGCTGGCTCGCTCGGTGATGTGGCAACCTCAAATCAGCGTGCGTTGTGATTATTATTGTGCAGGGTGAAGTAGTGAATTCCAAGAAGATGAAGATTGAAGGCCGTGCTTTTTCTGAGGAAGCCATTCCCCGTCTTTCCGCCAGGAGTCTTGCGACGTTATCGTCGCGAGTGCAACAGCCTGCCTATGATCGTTCTGCGATTACATCCGGCATTGTCCATCTTGGGTTGGGCGCATTCTGTCGCGGGCACCTGGCCGTCTATACGGATGACGTACTTGCTTCCGGTGCGCGAGGGTGGGGCATTACCGGCGTAAGCATGATGTCCTCAAAGACTCGGGATGCGCTGAAGCCTCAGGATTGTCTTTATTCAGTTCTGTCCCGGCAGAGCAGTGGAGATCAGTTGCGTGTGATTGGGTCAATCCTCGATGCATTGGTAGTTCCAGATCAACTGGAGCAACTGCTGGCGCTCATGGTTGACCCACAAATCAGGATTGTCACGCTCACAGTCACAGAGAAGGGCTACTGCCAGGATGCCGCAACCGGTGAACTTGATGAAGCGAACAAGGGTATCCTCGCAGATCTTGTTCATCCGAGAGTCCCACGAACTGTTCCAGGGTTGCTTACTGAAGCTGTACGGTTGCGGCGGGACGTAGGCGTTGCTCCGTTCACAGTTCTCGCCTGCGACAACCTGCCTCAGAATGGTGCTACCGCGAGACGGATGGTAGTCCGATTCGCGCAGCTGTGCGACAAAGATCTGGGAAGGTATATAGCCGAGAACGTTTCGTTTCCATCCTCAATGGTTGACCGTATCACTCCCGCAACGCAGGACGAAGATCGAGCAAACATAGCGGCCCAATTCGGGGTCGTGGACGCCTGGCCTGTGGTCTGCGAGCCATTCCGCCAGTGGGTCATAGAGGACCGATTTCCGCAGGGACGGCCTAAATGGGAAGATGTCGGCGCTCTCCTCGTCGATGACGTCCATCCTTTCGAGTTAATGAAGCTGCGCTGCCTGAACGGCGCGCACTCCGCGCTGGCTTATTTGTCGGTAGTTGCAGGTATTGAGACTATTGCGGAAGCCATGTCCAATCGCCAGTTCTCCGCCGTAATAAATCGCTTGTGGAGCGAAGATTTAATTCCAACGCTGCCGCCTATTCCAGGCACCAACGTGTCGCTTTACACGCAGTCCATTGAGAAGCGATTTCTCAATCCCGGAGTGCGCCATCGAGTGCTGCAAATTTCCGCGGACGGATCAAAGAAATTGCCACCCAGGCTCCTTGAACCAGCAATGGCTCGTTTACAAGCTGGTGCTCGGCCTCGGACGATTGCCTTAGCGGTTGCGGCTTGGATGCGGTTTGTAATTGGAGTTGACGAACGCGCAGAAGCTTATGAGATCGTTGATCCCTTGGCTCCTCGCTTGTGCAAGATCGCACAGGATTGCGGTAACAACGCAGAGCGGTTGGCAGGCGAACTATTCAGCGTCACTGACATCTTCCCTCCGGCGCTTGTTCAGATTGGTAGTTTCGGAAGGGATGTAGAAGGGTATCTGAAAAGCCTCTTGACCAAGGGCGTTCATCAAACCCTAGCGGACTTCCTGGCGTAAGCACGACCGGAGCTACTCATTTATTTCTAATCAACGAGGAGACCTGCTTATGCTTCAAACATGGCGATGGTTCGGACCCGACGACGTCGTAACTCTTGAGAATGCCAAACAAGCTGGGGCTGCTGGGATCGTTACCGCACTGCACCATCTGAACACCGGCGGCTCATGGCCCGTTGACGAGATACAAGAGCGCCGCCGTCAGATACAAGCGGCCGGACTCGAATGGACAGTTGTCGAGAGCATCGGCGTCGGAGAAGAGATCAAAACGCGCACGGGCAAATTCCGGGAGAAGATAGACAACTACAAGACTTCGATACGCGCGGTCGGGAAAGCGGGCGTGAAAGTTGCGTGTTACAACTTCATGGCGATCACCGACTGGAGCCGGACGAGTTTGATGTACCGACTTCCAAGCGGAGGATATGCGCTGCGTTACGATAGCGTCGACTTTGCTGCCTACGACCTGTTCATACTGAAGCGAAAAAATGCTGAAGCTGATTACTCGCCCGAGCGGGTCACCCAGGCGGAGGCTCGGTTGAAGCGGATGCCAGAGTCCGAAATCGAAACGCTGGAGAAGGTGCTCATCGATTGGCTTCCGGCCCGTGACTTTGCGTATGACCGTGCCAGCTTCAAACGAATGCTCGAATTTTACGATGAGATCGGTCCTGAGGATCTGCGTGCCAACCTCGTTGCATTTCTCCGCGAAATAACTCCTGTGGCGGAAGAAGAGGGAGTTCGGTTGTGTATCCATCCGGACGATCCGGCCTTCCCGATCTTCGGGCTTCCGCGAGTCATGTCAACAGCCGAGGACGTGCGAGCTTTGTTTGATGCAGTCCCTGAAACGGCCTGCGGCCTAACGTTATGCACTGGATCGTTCGGCTCGAATCCGAAGAATGACCTCGTGGCCATGGCCAAGGAGTTTGCATCGCGCATTCATTTTGTTCATTTGCGCAATACTCGGCACGAAGCCGATGGGTCGTTCTATGAGGCTGAACATCTCAGCGGCGACACCGACCTGATTGGCGTTACCGCGGCTATCATGGCAGAGGAGGAGCGCCGAGCTGCTGCGGGGCGGGGCGATGCCCAGATTCCTATGCGTCCGGATCATGGCCATCTTCTCGGGAGCGATGTCGACCGGAAAATGAATCCTGGTTATTCATTCGTCGGGCGCCTAAAGGGGTTGGCCGAGTTGCGAGGGGTAATGCAAACCATTGAAGCATTCCGCTCTGGACGTATCTCGTGAGTCTCTGGTCGGTATTGGCTCTCTAAGTAAGTTTCCCGTAAGGGACTTCAGCGATGACCAGAGCGGCCTCCCAGGCGACGAGTTCGATACGCCTTGTCCTGTCCATTTACAATTGTGAACATGGACTTTCGCAGAAGGCAGCGGATGTTGCACGACGAACTCGAAGCCCACAAAGTAGATGCGCTGATCGTGACGCACCTGCCCAACGTGCGTTATCTTTGCGGATTTACCGGTAGCGCCGGAGTGCTGCTCGCGGCTCCGCGCCCTGTATTCTTCACCGATGGTCGCTATGCCGAACAGGCCGCAGCACAGGTAGAGGGAGTAAGGGTTTCTATTGCTAAAGGCGGCGCTCTGGCCGCCGCCGCGGCGGGCTGTATAAAGATGCATTTGCGGAGGGTGGCAATCGAAGCGGATTACCTTACAGTGACTCAGTTGACCGCTCTTCGGCAGGCGCTTGGTAAGGGAGTGAAACTCGTGCCTCTCTCAGGCATTGTCGAGGAACTCCGGGCGATCAAGGATGCCGAGGAGATCGAACTGATCCGCAACGCAGTGGAGCTCTCCTCACGTCTCTTCCGCCCGCTGCTGCGCACTTTGCGGCCAGGTGTGGCGGAGTCTGATGCGGCGGCACGGCTCGAATTTCTTGCTCGCAAGGCCGGTGCGGAGTCCATGTCTTTTGAGACGATCATCGCCTCCGGCATCAGGTCTGCACTGCCTCACGGGGTGGCTTCACCTGCGTTGCTGCCTTCTGAAGGGTTTGTAGTGTTAGACTACGGAATTGTACTGGGGGGATACTGCAGCGACATGACTCGTACCGTGCATCTTGGCAGCGCTCCGGCCAAGGCGCGGGATCTGTATGCTGCCGTCCTTGAGTCGCAACTGGCAGGTATAAGCGCGGTGCATCCCGGCGGCACCACTGGAGAGGTGGACCGGGCTGCGAGACAGGTTTTGAAGCGTGCCAAACTGGACCGCTTCTTTACTCACTCGACGGGGCACGGCGTGGGTCTTGAGATTCACGAGACGCCGAGGTTGGCTGCAAAGAATCAGGCTGTATTGATGCCGGGAATGGTGGTGACCATCGAGCCCGGCGCGTATCTGCCCGGCGAGTACGGCGTCCGTATTGAGGACATGCTGCTGGTAACTGAGACTGGATACGAAGTTTTGACCCCGGTAGGCAAAGGGTTGGTTGAACTGAACTAAAGCTTCAGAGAACGCTCGCTGCATCGCGGGTTTGTGGTAACAAGTGGGTAAATTTAAAGCTGCGTCGCGGATCAGTGACGCTCCTGGCGGCCGATGAATCAGAAAGAAATCAAAGAGCTGGTAGAATTTCTCGTCGAGAAGGACATTGCCGAGTTTGAAATGGAACGTGGCGATGTGAAGATACGCATCAAGCGTGGGCAAGTCTCTGCTGCGCCATCCGTAATTTCCTACGCACCCGCGCCGATGGTACCAATCGCGCCTCCAACTCCGAGTGCACCAGTGGCCGCGGTGCCAGCCGTTGCTGGCATTGAGGAAGGCGTTGAGGTCATCAAGTCTCCCATCGTTGGCACCTTCTATGAATCTTCCTCGCCCGGTTCGCCTGCGTTTGTGAAGCAAGGCGACAAGGTTGCTGTTGGGCAGGTGCTTTGCATCGTGGAAGCCATGAAGCTGATGAACGAAATTGAATCGGAGTCCGCCGGAGAGATCATCAAGGTTCTCGTTTCCAACGGCCAGCCAGTGGAGTACGGTCAGCCTCTGTTCAAGATTCGAACCCGGTAAACGGCAGAGCCGGAAAGCTTCCGGCATTTTCTTCAGCGGCGGAATGTACCCCGTTCTCCCCGCCGCGCCGCGAACCACGCACATGGAACAAGACGCTGCCACTTCGATGGAAGGCTGTTGGCTAGCGGGAGCACATTGAAGTTATGTTCAAGAAGATTCTTATTGCCAATCGCGGCGAAATTGCCCTACGCATTATTTGCGCCTGCAAGGAACTTGGCGTAAAGGCGGTGGCAGTTTACAGTGAGCCAGACCGCAACTCGCTGCACGTGCGCTTCGCCGACGAGGCTCTCTGCATTGGTCCCGCGCGCGCCGGGGAGAGCTACCTCAACATCCCCGCCATCATCAGCGCCGCTGAAATTTCAAATGTGGACGCCATTCATCCCGGCTACGGCCTGCTCAGCGAAAATGCCAACTTCGCGCACGTCTGTGAGAGTTCTGGCCTCAAGTTCATAGGCCCCCCCTCGCAGGTCATCCGCATGATGGGGGAGAAGGAGAAGGCACGCCAGGCCATGAAACGCTGCGGAGTTCCCATTCTTCCTGGCTCCGATGGAGTGGTGTCAAGCGAGGCCGAGGCCCTGCAATGGGCCAAGCAGGTCGGCTTCCCGGTGATTGTGAAAGCCTCTGCCGGTGGTGGCGGACGAGGCATGAGAGTAATCCGCTCCGAAGAGGAACTTCCCCACATGTTCAGCGCCGCTCACTCAGAGGCCGCATCGGCCTTCGGCAATGGCGATCTCTACATGGAGAAGTTCATCGAGCGCCCGCGGCACATCGAGTTCCAGATTCTTGCCGACGAACATGGCAACGTGGTCAGCCTTGGCGAGCGCGACTGCTCCGTGCAGCGCCGCCATCAGAAGCTCGTCGAGGAATCCCCCTCACCCGCCGTCTCTCCGGAAGTGCGCAAGAAGATCAACGGCATTCTCGAGAAGACCATGAAGGAGATTGGCTACCAGAACGCTGGAACCGTCGAATTTCTGATGGACGAAGATGGCAGCCTTCACTTCATTGAGATGAACACCCGAATTCAGGTGGAGCACCCTGTCACCGAGTTTGTGACCGGCGTGGACCTGGTGAAGAGCCAGCTTCTAATCGCCGCCGGAGCCAAGCTGAAGGACATCATCCAGCAGCCCATCACGCCCCGAGGCCACTCAATGGAGTGCCGCATCAACGCCGAGCACCCTGAGAAGTTCACCCCCTCGGCGGGCCGGATCACGGTCTTCAACACCCCCGGCGGCAACGGCGTTCGAGTGGACACCGCGCAGTATCAGGATGGCGTGGTACCGCCCTACTACGATTCGTTGATTGCGAAGCTGATTGTCTATGGCCACGACCGCGCTGAGGCGATCGCCCGCATGAATCGCGCCTTGGACATGTTCATCGTCGAAGGCATTCACACATCGATTCCGTTGCACAAACGTATTCTCGCCGAACCCGATTTCATTGCAGGTAAGTTCGATACCAAATTCATGGAGAGGTTCATGCCGCAGAAGCGGTCGTAGCGATTTACCAGGGGCGGCCCCGTGCCGCCCTTTTGCATAGCATGAAGATTCCAGTGCTCTATCCCATCCTCGACGCTGACGCCGTCGGCGCGCGCTGCGCCACAGGGGAGTTGCTGCGTGCGGTCTGCGCCAATGCAGTGGCTCTGGCTGAGGAAGGATGCACCGTACTGCAACTGCGAGCCAAGCGCATGAGTGCCCGCGAGGTTCTCTCGCTCGCCCGCGAACTACGACGCCTGCTGCCCCATGCCACCCTCATCATGAATGACCGCGCCGACCTCTGCCTGGCCGCAGGCTTCAGCGGCGTACACCTCGGGCAGGAGGATCTTTCGCCGGAGTCTGCGCGCCTTCTGGTTGGAGCAGACCGCATCGTCGGGCTCTCGACGCACAACTCCGCGCAGTTCGCAGAAGCTCTCACGGCCCCGGTGGACTACCTCGCCATCGGCCCAGTTTTCGCCACCGTCAGT
>Ga0224527_1001490_pt1 | contig 11584 bp, 10 predicted proteins | sample CBST0metaG_FD_179882 | JGI IMG/M metagenome (GOLD analysis project Ga0224527, IMG submission 179882) | Peat soil microbial communities from Stordalen Mire, Sweden - C.B.S.T0 | ecosystem: Environmental > Terrestrial > Soil > Wetlands > Peat | place: Sweden: Norrbotten County, Stordalen Mire... | reverse complement strand
GCCAATAATCGGACCAACCAGTTTCGGTGATCGGTTGGGTAACTGCGAAGAATATAATTCCGGCCTACATTGCCTGGGCCAAGCTGGGCGCTGATTAAAACGCCCCGGTTGAACCTTAATAACCGTAATTGATGAGAGACCGTGGCCAGATAATCATCATTCAGCTCTCGGCTTAACATGGCAAAGAACTGGAAAAAACCTTCAGATTCAAATTCAGATACGTAACGATCTGCCATGGCTTTGAGTAATACCAGATTTTCAAAGAAAAATTTCAATACGTTAATGGCGCTGTGCAGTACGGATGAAGGATAGTTACTAAACAAACTAAAACTTAGGGTTTTTTTCTCCATCTCGATACATTGCACTGTCAATTGATACATTTGTCTAATGATATCCGGGTAATTTATGGCATCGGTCAAAATATGCTGGCGGTAACGTATTTCCTCAACCGTAGTTAGACTGGACAAACAAGCTTGCCGGGCCACCGCATAGAGGAACTCATCCCCGGTGGATAAAGCGTCAAATAACACATCAAGTTCCAAATCTTCAACCAGCGTTTGGTCTTGTTCAGAGATCTGCGCATCTACGCGAAAATCTTTATTTTTAAACATCAGATGTGATTTCATACAGGGATCCTTTCGAGCAATTCCGAATAAGTCAGATGATACTTTTCGACGATGGTCTGTGAATAGGCTAATCCGTCAGCCGTCTTACGGCAGACTTTAAAAGAACGACGCGCCTGGTCTTGCTCATCAACCATGCTCATCATACTGACGATACTGTCATTCAAAGTCGTGAGTTCATCAATGAAAGTGACACAAATGCAAATGGCTTCCAGCGCTATGATTTTTTCAATTATTTTTGTTCCCAAATAAATCGCATCATGAGACGTTGTCGAAGTGAATATTTCATTCATGATAATTAGGGTACGCGAAGTGGTCTGATTGAGTATTTCATTGATGCGGATAAGATCGTCCTGTAATTTCCCTCGCAGGTTCGCGATGTTCTCTTGCCGTTCGAAATGGGTCAATATCCGATCAAAAAGGAAAACTCGGGCATCACGACCTGGGATGAAGCATCCCAAGCCACCGAGATAATTCAATTGTCCGACCATTCTGGCAAAAGTTGTTTTACCGCCCTGATTAGGCCCCGTTATCACCGTAATGCTTTCATGATCAGTTAGATAAAAATCATTACAAACTACTGACTTATTTTCTGTAATAAGCTTTTGTGCCAACATCAAATCGAATCCATCATGGCAATAAATATCCTTACGGCTTTCAGAGATTTCCGGAAGGCAAAAACGCAAACCACTCGATTGAAATTTACTGATAAATTCTTTATAGGAAACATAAAACTGAATTTCGCGCTCAAAACGCTTAAGGGTATCATCTATATAATCAGTATGGTCTTGGTAAAATAAATCCAGCTCGGAAAAGATCTTAGGGAATAATTTGGCCACATAGTCCAAAATTTCGGCCTCAATATGGTTCATACCCTGATCAATTTTTTTGATGGTTAATCTGTTGCCCTCCTCCTCCTGTTTAAACTTGGCAAAAACAGCAAGCACCTCTTCACTATAATCTGCTTCAGATGAGTAAGTCCTGACGGTTATTGAATCGCCTCTTATTTGTAGGCAGTATTGTACGGTTAACAGGGATTCACAAATTCGATGAGCGGTGGAATGTAAATATTGGAACTCGGTGCTTAAGATGTATTCTTTCAAAAATACATTAAAAGAATGTAAACCTTCAGATTGAAATATGCATTGATCAAGTTCCGCCGAAAATGTTTCGATTAGTTCACAAAAATGTATAACCGATTCTAAATGCCAACGGAGCTTGTGAAAATGATAATAAAGCTTTTCTGTTTCATGCAATATATTCCATATTGCACGCATCTTTTCAGCAAACTTATTTATGCATGTTACCAGCCGCTGATTATCCAGATCCGCCATTATCTGCTGGCGATAAACAACGCTTTCTTTTACCTTAAGCGGTTGGTAGAAAAAAGGCGCCAGATTATAATCCTCCTTACCATGTATTATGGCCGCCACTAACTGGTCAAGATTGAGATCATTAAAAAAAGCCGGTTCTTCGGTTGTCTCCCGCTGGTTGGTGTCCTGAGTACCACTTTTGAATAATATGCTATCAAACATAATCTACCCCTATAGGATAAAGGACGGTAAGAACGTCAAACCATTGGAAGGGACGAGATAGATCGCTGAATAGGATTTTAGGTTCAACATTCCCGTGCTTAGGCCGACATAGAGGTATCATCAAAAAGTGATGGGCGGTTATTGCTCTGTGTCTCGCAAATATTTGACAACAGCCAGTTTGACTGTATCTGGAATTTACATACACATAATGTGAAATAGACCAGACTGACATACTCACCCCTTAATAAAAAAGGTAAAAGAGCGTACATCAGATGTCATTAGCGGAAAACTTTGCAGAAATCCACGGTTGGGGAAGGTGAACACCATCACCTTGTTGACAAAGAATAGCTAGTTAGCTGATAAATTTCAAGTAGAGAAAGCAGAGCTAAACTTGATAATCTGGTTCAATTTGCCAAGTGTGTCTGCAAAAATCATTGTTGTCATATTTTTGCCTCATTACCAATCTGATCAAGCCTAGTTCCAACGACAGCAATGCTTGGCTTTTAACCTAATGATAATTAAAGATAAATACCAATCAGATCTTTACTGCTATTTTTTTGCCACAGAAAGACTAAATCATTGTTTACTGATTTATGCCGCTCCATCATGAATAACTTTCTGTGATTTTTATAGCCGTTGATTTATTTGGTTTGAGATTTATTTTTTTGATGCATGTCTGATTTTTTTATCATTTATAATGAAGTTGATGGTAATCATTGCACTTTTACCGTATTGACAATTATTCGAAAAGGGCCAATGTCCCAAGGTAAGTGATCGTTGCTTTATGGGATGATTCGCTTTCCTTGCCAGGATATGATGCGCAGATACAATTCTGGTCCGACGCTGTCCAGATGCATCTTCTGTCTTTCTTCTGCCGATTCCGGATGCCTCCAGATGTCAGCTTCGTTCACATATAGCACACCGATCCGGTGCAGCGCTTCGAAAACAGTTAACGAAATTATCACCTTTAACCTATTTTAGGCTGTTTTTCTTGCAAGCGTTACTACCGAACCGCCTACTGATGGCGCGTCAATTTAATGAAAATAGTGTCCACCATCGTTATTTAATGGATGCAATCCATGACTGTATATAGTGCCTGACATATCCGAATATGTTAAATGTTTTTCATCATACGCGGAAAGTGACAACTGGCTTTAGGGGATCATTTACGCACCTTTGGCATGGGTAAGACCTGCAGTCTGTCCGTGATTCCTGTAATCCAGCCTGCTAGGCATCACCTGGATGCTAATCGGGAAGAATATGTTGTATCGTATTATCAAGCGGAAATAAAACTGGCTCGATTATGCGGGATGGCTACAGCGCCACCTGAAAAATGTCTAATGATATTGGCCAGCATTCTGAACGTTCGATTTCATGTGATTGAGTTTAGCTACTTGATTTTTATCAAAATTAATAAAAAAAATATGAATTTATTGCAAGCAAGCCAGCTTTAAAGTAGTCTTAAAATAAGGTGATGGCGTTCCACCTTTCCCAACTGCCAGTTTTTTTAACTGGATGATGACACCTGATATACGATTCTCTTTTAAATGAGAAATCGGTTATATCAGGTTATCCACGCCTCAGCTTTCCTGATATCTAACTGACTCTCTATGCCAATGGAGGTCACCTTTGATTTACGCCTTAAGTTACCTTAATTATGTCCGTGACACTTTTTGTGGCGCATTTTTCTTAGTTGAACTGCTGAATCATCAAGGTAAAGTGGCTCGCCCATTTTGGCTTGGTAAAATTAATCTAAAAATTGAAAATATGCTTGGGATGACTAAAGCAAATAAAGCTGCTTCGCCCAATAAAAGCTTGTTCGCTAATAAATGTTGGCTAGTATATTCCCCCATGACGCACAAGACTCTGACCTTAATTTTTCAATATTCTGTAAGAGATTTAGTCAAAATTCTCCACGGAAATCATGTCACTAAAAACAGTAAGTATAGTAACTCGTGCACTAACCCTATTTCAGCCGACCGCCATGCTGAATGATATAGTTTTACTAAAGGCAATTACCTTATGCCTCTGACAAAACAAACAATTACTAACAATGCCGAATCGGGTAGCCGGCTTGCGATGCGATTTGTATTGCTCATCGGGGTACTCAGCTTTTTCGCTGACCTTACGCACGAGGGATCGAGAAGCATACTAGGTCCGTTCTTGGCCTCAATGCAGGCAAGTGCCTTCATAGTCGGCGTGGTTACCGGATTTGGTGAACTAGCGGGGTACGGGTTACGTTATTTTTCCGGGCGTTTTGCAGACGCGACGGGGCGGTTTTGGCCCACGGCAATCACCGGTTATGTGGTGCAAATGATCGCTGTACCCATGCTGACGTTGACTCATAGTTGGCAGACCGCCGCTATTTTCATCATCCTCGAGCGGATCGGGCGTGCTATCCGAAATCCGCCCCGTGATGTGATGTTATCGTACGCAGCCAAACATATCGGCGGTTATGGCTGGACCTTTGGTATCCACGAGGCCTGTGATCAATTTGGTGCCATGTTTGGTCCTCTATTGATAGCGGTGGTGCTTGCACATTATGGTAACTATCAGATGGCTTTTGCTGTGTTACTTGTGCCCGCGGGACTCAATCTCATTTTCGTATTGATTGCACGTTTATTATACCCCCGACCCCAGGAGTTGGATCAGGGGTTAGCACAGGAGGCTGGTAAGGCACGGTTTCCTCGCATATTCTGGATTTATCTGGTTGGAGCCTGTTTTGTTGCTATGGGGTTTGCGGATTATCCTCTCCTGGCTTATCACTTTGCTCATACAGATGCGATGCCAACACAATGGATTGCAATATTTTACTCGGTTGCGATGGCGGTCAGCGGTGGGGCGTCGCTACTATTTGGTAGACTATTCGATCGCTATGGTTTTCGTGTTTTGGTCGTGCTTACGTTTTTGGCTCCGCTATTTGCGCCCTTGGTATTTCTCGGTAGCTTTAAGCTGGCAATGCTTGGTGCCGCGATTTGGGGTATGGGCATGGGTGTGAATGAATCGATTGTTCCTGCAGCGGTAACGCCGATGGTGCCAAAGCAATATCGGGCGGCTGCATTTGGGCTATTTACCGCTGGTTATGGCATTTTCTGGTTTATCGGCAGTGCTGCGATTGGCTTTTTATATGATCGATCAGTTGCGGAAACTATCGCTTTTTGTGTGATGACCCAATTGCTGGCGGTTCCTTTGTTCGTATGGGTGGGGCGCCATTATTCAATGGCAACTTAAATTATCAAATATATACTACGTATATCAGATACAGAGTTTTTCCAATGCTGTTGGAAAATATAACTTAAAATTCATTAAATTGTTATACAGATGTTGCATCCAGCTTTTTCTCTTTATTTTTAATTATATTTTTTGAGTATTTCTATAGAATTTTTATCTTTTCAAAAAAGCTCATTCAATGTAAGCGTATTCAAGTAATAGAGTCCAACCGCCACAGGAGAAATTGTATCCGTCAATGATAAAAATAGTATCAGTGATGATGATGCCTGCAGCAGGTCGGACATCTTGCCAAATTTATCTCTTTCGTTAACAATAAGTTAGTATATTGATGACTAATGTGTTCTTGCGAGACCTCTCTTTCACGGTTTATGAAATTACTCTTTGTATTATTGCTATTTTGACACTTTCATGATTTAAAATTGCTTTAAACTTAATTGACGGGCAAGCCTATCAAGTAACTCATATTACGTAAGAATCCATTATGCTATATTACGAATACGTTCACGTAATGCTCAAATTCATTTTTCGAATCCTGGCGAACTCACAGCCTTTAGCCTTGCCGGCAAAAAAGGATGGATCAGCAGCTGGTAAGCTCCTCCCCCCACCGCACCACCGATGAGCGGTGCGACAATCGGAACATACCAGTAATTATCGGGTGAGGGCAGTGCTGCACTTCCCCATCCGGCAAAAAAGCAGAATAATCTGGGGCCAAAGTCGCGGGCGGGATTAATGGCCCAGGCTTCTAGATATCCCATGGAGGCCCCTATCGTGGCAACGATAAATCCAATGATCAAAGCTCCGGAATTTGCTCCGGGAGCCTGTTCGTTGTACTGCTCTGTGACCGCGAAGATGCCAAAAATCAGGAAGGCGGTTAGTATCACCTGATCAATGAAAGCGTGCATTGGTGTGATGGCAAGCCCGGGATGGGTAAAGAAGACACCTGCGGCGCCGCCCCCTAGGCGAGTAAAATGATTTACCAGATTAAAATGATCGATAACCGGAGCATAAAGAATATAAACAATTAAGGCGCCAAGGAATCCTCCCAAGGTCTGTGCAATGCAATAGGGCACCACTTTTTTCCATGGAAACTTTCGATAGAGCGCGAGTGCTAATGTAACTGCCGGGTTGGCGTGGCATCCGCTGACAGAAGCTGTGGTGTAAATCGCGATAGTAACGGCGAGACCCCACGCGATACAGACACCCCAATAAGCTTGCAGGTAGGGGCTAGGGTCGTATAGAACATACATTCCTGCGACACTATCGCCGAATGCAATGATGATAAACATTGCGACGGCTTCTGCTATAAGCTCACCAAAGTACATTTTTTTCATATTTTAATCCTCAGTGTGGATTTATATTAGCTTGTTTAATTAACGGCAATCCTAACGTTATGTCAGTAGATTGCCTTTCTTTACAGATTTGCCTGCCTGTAATAGGCACAAGGATCTCCCCTGCTAAAAAGCAGTTAATTTTTCGCTGATAGAGCCTTTGTACTTCCGAGTTTTTAACCTGGGATGTTTAACATCCGGCCCGGCCTGTTACCACCCTGATTAAATTAGGTTGGCTTTGGCCATCGGCCAAACCGAACAATAAGGGGTACAGACGGTACAATTGATGTGATCCTTAGAGTTAATATCTTGATAGCAATACGAATGGGACCAATATTTATATAGGGATTTGCAAAGCCTAGCGGGCTAAAGTCGTTAGGGCCTTTAAACAAAAAGCCTGCGGTGTACCCCGTTGGACTAATAAATCCAAATAACTGGATAAATAAAAACACACAATTTGTCCGGTACCGAACACTGCTCATGGCGATGACTTCAGATTCCATTTGCCGTCTCCCGTTTTCCACTTTTTCCACTATCTAACACATATAATCCCTAGCCAGCCTATTGGTCAGCCCACTTACCCACAGGGCATCTCTCCAGGCGAAGAAATGAAATCGCGATCATCCAAAGATCGGCTGAACTATGTATGCTCGTATCCTGTCTCCAAATGCTGACAGCTTTAACGTCCATGGCATGTATCTCAGCCAACATCTCATGGCTCATGCCGATTTTATGGTCGAAAACGCGTATTCTAGTAAATACAGATACTCTGGAAATTTAAACTGTTCACGTTGTGGAAAGCCAAAAACCACGCGACATATTTAGGCCCGTCTAGAGTGTTCGCTATTATCAGGCAAGATGGGACACGGTACCCGAACCGCACCAATAGCGCCTCCGCGTCATGGTAATGACGTCGGTATCTGCTTAAAGAGCACAGATATATGGGGTCAAAACCATAAAACCTCCTACTTGCTGTCGCTTAACCCCCGGCCTGGGAATCTTTATGGATTCATTAAGGCGGGAGATAGGTTGAATTCAATTTGATCGTTATGGAGCATTAATAACTCCAAAACGAAAATAAAATGATCGAATTAATCCATAGATGTGATTGATGTCATAGAATAAAAATTATTTATGGGTGTACCAATCACTCAGGCAACTCTGAATTATATTTTTTAAATCAAAGAGTTAAATCCGTTTGAACTGGGTATGCTTACCCCGTAGAACATGCGGTGCAGCGAATTGAATAGATGCTGATCCCAAGTGACATCAAACGAGACCTGGCTTGCGTATTGCAAACTGGATTTTGGTAACTTGCAGAAAAATCAAGCAATTATGATGAATGACAAGAGGTCGTAGCTTTTTTTTTGATAAATTTCCGTATCATGTGTTTTTTATAACAAACTGTAATAATTGAGTATTTTTATTAATTTGATATGAGATTCATCTTTTAATTTTTTAGTGGGCTAGTTCGATAAATTAACGATGTTTACTTACTTCGAAAACAATGCTAATTTTAAAAAAAGGAGATGGCATACCTCCTCTAACCGCCCAACGGCTGATGATGCCTACACATAATCTGATATGAACTTTTAAGCATGGCTTATGAGTTCGTGTTTATGTGCTAGGGGGAATCATGGCCTTTCCATTCAGTTCCACATCGTCATCCTGTTGTTATACCTATCAAAGTGTTATCTCATCTCATGTAACTTACTGGAAAGTTTTATCTTTTTGGTGTTTGTCATGGTTGAGATAGGGTCTCATGCCACTTTATGGCTGGGGCTTGTCCTCATTGCCACCTTAGTCTCAATTTATTTGATGATTGTGCCTGTGTTGCCAATGATTTCTATTGGAACGACAGTTCCACTTATCACCAGTGGTGTGGCAGGGGGCGCGCTTGCTCTCTGTGGGGGAGACGAGAATGGCAAAGTCTGTTGGCTGGCAGGAATGACGCTGTCGATGACATCGGTTGTTGGGGTTTGTGCCCCCAAGATCACTGATTCAATTAGCTTGGTTGTGACTTTAGCGTTAAACGCGGGCGCTTTTTTCTTAGCTTGGTTAACTCCTCGATTTTCAATACGATTTGATGAGCGGATATCGGGGCTTAAAGCAAAATTAGTCAAATTATGTTTGATCGTGATAAGCGGATTCACGACGTGGGCTAGTGGTGAAATCTTTTTTTCCACTTTTTTGAATAAAATAATATTGGCCGGAACAATAGGGGAAATTCATGTTTTAATTTGGGAATTTCGCACTGTGTCCTTAGGTTTACGGGCTTCATCTTATTATCGCTTTGTGGTTAAGCACCCTAGTTATTCTACATTCGATCACTGGTTATTAGGCTCTGCCGCTCGTCAAATGATCAATCATGCAATCTGTCCTGTCACCGTCATTCGAGAGGTCATTATCAAATGAGTATCTACAAGCATGTATTGGTGCTGGCCTATGATGAGACTGATGGGGAAAGATTGTTGTTACATGCGGCAAAATTGGCCAATAATTATGATACAAAAATAACGGTAGCACATATAGGTTTCGATTGGCGTTGGCTGGATTATACCAGCGACGCATCGACAAAAAATCGGCAGTCTAAAGAAATCATTCAAGCTAAAGCGATGTTTAGCCATCTGATTGAGACTCTCGATTTTCCCATTAATGCCAGAGAAATCGTGACAATGTATAGATTTAAGGAAATTGAACGCTTAATACAGAATGATGACATTGACTTATTGATGGTGGGACATAGAAATCGTTTTATGGGAGTTTTATCGTCATTTTCATTCGAATTTATTAACCACCTTTCCATTGATGTGCTGGTTAAACATGTTCCTGGTAAGTAATAATAGTATTATAAAAGATGTTTGTATTTTTTTAAAAGCTTGCAAATATAGATTTAGAGTTTTTTAGCGGATTTATCCAGTGGTTACTTTGATGTTGGATTACCGGTGATGAGAGGATTGTTGAGGAAAAACCATATCGCAGTTGGCATTCCGAATAATTACTGTATCTAAGATTGCCATTTTCTAAGAATTTGATGAAATTTAAAGAAAGACTGAATAAAAAGAATTGTCTTACTAATTATTATGCGTTATTTTAGAATATGAGAAGGTGATGGTGTCCCACCTTTCCTAATCGCAGGGTTCGTTTCGAACCGGCTGATGGCGCCTGATATCCGATTCTTTTATCTATAAGAAGAGATTGGTGTGTCAGGTTTCTAATTTATCTGGTCACAAACGTTTCTCTTCTATCTGTGAGGAGGGGAGATGTTATACGTTTTCGGCTATAAAAAACAAGATAGTAATATCTGCAGTGCAGTGTGTCGCCGTGAACTGGTAGTATTATTACACCAAAAACACTATCTCTTAAAAAGAAATACTTCCCCGGCTAACTGGATAATTGATGAACTTCAAAAGGTGATTCCATGGCCCTTTATACTCATGCGCCGGTGCTCCTGGTTGCTGGACTGGATGGAGACTTCTCGATGACACAAAACACCTCAGTAATGATCGTGGCTACGATCATTGGAATATTAGTAACTTATTTAGTGCTTAGTCTCGAGAATCTTTTTGGGGGTATGCTTTCCGATACAGTCAATATCTTGCTGGCGTTGTTTATTGGTGCCACGGCACAATTATTGGCTCGTCATTTTCTCGGGAAAAAAGACGAATCGCGAAAAAAGGATAAACCATAAGTGGCAATATTACTGATACGATGAAACCATACATTTTATAATTTGCTCGGTTAAATTTTAGCGGATGATTCGCGTATTGGTGATCTATCCCTGTATTGAATCCCCATAAAATTCCCGTTTTATTCATTGTATGAAGTATTAAGGAAGCCTATGCCATCAGCACAGAACTCGGGCCTGACAGGGGAGGTTAAGGATTTGTTAGCTCATTTTTCGTTTTGCGCGCTGGTGGCATTGCACATCGCCCGTCAGGACGGACGTGCGGGTAGTGCATTGTCAGACCATCTGTTTTTGACGTGCTGGCTTGATGGTGCACAACGTCAAAAGCTATTTCCCCGAAAAGTCGCTTCCGTGATACTTTCGCTGCAAATTTTAGCCAAAAAAAGCGGCCCGCGGGCACAATTGCCTAAAAAATTGCAACGTCTGTGGGAGATTAGTTCAGGTTCTGGCCCAGAGCACAGCGATGTAGCACGTCTGAATGCTGCCATTATTCAATTAAAAGATACTGGGTGGAGTAATGTATTACTCAGCCAATCAGAATGGTGCCAAAGTATTCCCCCTAATATTGTTGATTCAGGCATCAATGCCATTTTTACTGAACGCATGGTGATCGAATCTGCCTTCAATAAAAGGGGAAGTCTCATTTCTCCATTGTCGTTCTTGATTTATGGCGATAACGCTGTCGTTATCAAAGCCTTTACCGATGCTTCATTGACATTGCACGCCACATCTGATCCGCAATTATTTCAACTGCTGCCATCATCGGCTTTTTAGTCCAAGCGCAGGTTAATAATGAATGCTTAATGATAAAGATCTCTCCACTTGGCAGACATTTCGTCGCCTCTGGCCGATGATCTCCCCTTTCAAGGCCGGCTTGATCGCCGCGTCCGTTGCGCTGATTCTGAATGCGGCCAGTGATACCCTGATGCTGTCACTGCTTAAGCCGCTGTTGGATGACGGCTTTGGTAAAACCAACGCCAGGATATTGATGTGGATGCCGCTGGTGGTTATCGGCCTGATGATCGTACGAGGCGTCACCGGTTTTGTTTCAAGCTACTGTGTGTCATGGGTATCCGGCAAAGTGGTGATGCAAATGCGCCGCCGGTTGTTCAGCCACATGATGGGCATGCCGGTCTCCTTTTTCGATCAGCAATCCACTGGGACATTATTGTCCCGCAT
>Ga0224527_1001489_pt1 | contig 11588 bp, 7 predicted proteins | sample CBST0metaG_FD_179882 | JGI IMG/M metagenome (GOLD analysis project Ga0224527, IMG submission 179882) | Peat soil microbial communities from Stordalen Mire, Sweden - C.B.S.T0 | ecosystem: Environmental > Terrestrial > Soil > Wetlands > Peat | place: Sweden: Norrbotten County, Stordalen Mire... | reverse complement strand
GGAGAGAGTATTCCGCTCAGGGTAGCGTTGCCTTCTTCGACGCGAACATTCACGTGAACCTCTTGCTGGCTGCAAGCGTCGCATCCGATGCGTACTCCGAGAGGCGCGAGCGTGCTCTCCAACTTGCGCTCCAGTTGGGCGCGAAGGGTGGAGTCAGCGACACGATGCGGTCGCAGCACGAAGAAGGACGCGGCAATCACGAGCAGCGCAACCACCACACCAATTGCAATTTGTAGACCCTTGTTCTGCGGCGATGACTGTGGCTTTCTCGTGCGGCTTGTCTCTTGAGAACCAGCAATGGGGAGCTTCAGGATAACGGCGACGCGCTCAGCGAGCACGGAGAGGTGCCGATCCAGCGGCGGGACCAGCGCGTCGAGCCAGTGCACTCCGGCGAGGTTGAACTCCATGTCTTTTTCCGGGCGTACATCTTCGATGCGAAACGGGATGATGACGAGGTTGTGTTCCACACCGAGGATTACCTCCCGCTTCACAAACTTGGATTGGCTGGCGTTCGAGGAGAAGACCAAAACCATGGTGCTGCTGGCCGCGATGCCACGCAGGATCGCGTCTGGATAATCCTCTCCCGGTTGGATGTCGCGCGGCGCGACCCAGCACGGGACGCCCCGCTCCTCAAGTGTGCTGCACACCAGTTGAGCAACCGTGTGGTCCTCAGAGGCGTGGCTGATGAAGGCCAGTTGTTGTTTGGCCGGATGGTCGCTTGCGGCTGTCGGTGGGTGTTGGATGTCCATAGTGTCTTTCTACTTACTCGAAGAGGTAGCAATGCGTTTGGCGGTCATCATGCCCCCGATTGGGATGTCGCCTGCCATGCCAAGCTCAGAGATAGGTAACTGCGCGTTATTCGTGTCGTAAAGCACATGCTTCCGGACGTAGGAAAACAACTCCCTGGCAGTTACTGTTCCATCGCGATTGATGTCCGCCTCGCCACTCAATCCCTTCATCAGGTAGTAGGTGAAGGCTGCATGCTCGTGCCAGGGCTGGCCTTCTGCCGAGAGCTGTCCGATGTCGCTGGCTTCGAGCGAAGCGAAACCGGCCTCCTTCGCGGCCCGCGCCAGGTACTGGTTGACCAGGTTGGCCGGAGGAACGGCAGATCCCGTCTCTTGCAGTGACTCGCTGTGGCATGTGTCGGCCAGAAGGACTATGCGCTGGTCGCTTAGCGAGTGCGTGAGCAACTCCGCGAATTCGTTGGTTTCTAACGCGGTCGAGTTCATCTCGGCTGGGTCGCTGTCATAAGCGAGCAGATACTTCTTCGATGGGTTCGAGGGATCGTGAGCGCCGTGCAGATTCAGATAGACAATCACTAAGTCGTTGGGCCGGACTACAGAACGCAGTCCGGAGATTGCATTCTTGATGTTCTCTAACGTCGCCTCTTCGTCGGTCAGTACATGGATGTTGGCAGGCGGGATGTTTGCCCCGGAGGCCTGCCCCAGTAGCTTGCCGAGCGCAGATGCATCACTTGCCGCGTAGGCGAGTTCTCGCAAACCTGCATCGGTGCGCTTGTATCGGCTGACGCCAACTACGAGCGCATAGCGCTGTCCGGGTTTCCAGCGGAAGCTGGCCGAGGGAGCGGCCTGCTGAATGCTTCCTGCGGGAAGCTCCAACAGGAAAGAGAAGTAGTGCACCTGGTTGCGGCGGTCGCGGAAGGTCACCTCGATGGAGTTGCGTCCGGGTTGCAGCCGCAGGGAATCGTTGTGCGCCAGGTCGATCTCGGTAACGATCCCCTCTTCATCGGAATGGGACTTGATGGCGATGTTCGCCACCGCGGAATTCACGCGCGTGCTGATGTTGCCGTAAGCAACTTCTGAGGTCTGACGCCGCAGGTGGATTCTTGCAAAGGTCGGCTTGTTTCCGGAGAGAACAAGCGCGCCATTTTCTTCAACGCTCAGGCCGGATTCGGGTAACTCCAACCAGGCAACGTGGAGGGAATGGTTGGCTTGCGCTGCAACAGCCGCAGCCAGACCCATGATGAGAACGAAGGCTCGTACTGCCGCACTGAATGCGGGCATCGCCCACTCCGATCATTGACACGACTTCGAAGATGAGAAACGAATGTACCGTAGTTCCGTTCTTATTGTCTGTGAGTTTCTGAAAAATTTGCCGGATTTTAGTTTGCTTATCCGTGCAGATTGCTCTAACGTGTATAGCTCTCCAGCAGTCAAGCGAATTTGTAGTCCTTCCGTAAGAAAGGAATAAACTGCCAGTGCGCCGGAATATTACTACTCTCACACTCCTGATGTTGATCCTCACATTCTCTCTTTCGGGTTATGCGCAGTTGGGAGGCTTGCTGAAAAAGAAGGCTGCTCCCACAACCTCTGACAAAGCACCCGAGTACTCTGAAGATGACAAAAAGAAGCTTGCGGAGATCGCCCAGCAGCCCGCTATACAAGACGCGATTCAAAAGCAGTGGGACGCGACACGCCGTGCCGACCTACAGACTGCTTACGCAATCAACCAGACTGTTGATTGGGGCATCGTCGACGACCCGATGCAGCACCATGCCGTCTCGCGCGACGTTCAGCGGCTGTACAGCAATCCTCTGCTGCAAAGCGAATTGAATATCATCGGCCAGCGGCTGGTTCCGAAGGATTCGCCGAACTTGTATGCGTTCCGCGTTCTTCTCGATCCGATGCCGCGCGCGGAGGCGCTCTCCACTGGCACCATCTACATCTCGACCGGATTGATTTCCCTGTTGGACAGTGAGGCGCAGCTCAGCTACATCCTCGCCCACGAGGTTGCACATGTGGAGCGCCAGCATGCGTATAACCGCATCCGAGACCAGATTCTCGACGAAGAGCTTTACAAAGAGAAAGAAGCCAGAGCCGAAACAAAGAAGGCACTGATAGGGATGGCGGGGGCTCTTGGCGGCGGTCTGCTTGGAAGCCTTGGCGGCGCGCGCGGCGCGGTGATTGGCGGCGGTGTTGGAGCACTTGGCGGCATCGTCGCTGGACAATTGCTGTTCTCCAATCACATGCAGCTTACCGAGTGGAACACGGTGGAAGAGGATGAGGCCGATGAACTGGGCGTCAAGTACATGCTTGCGCAGGGCTACGACGCTCGCGAAATACCGCGACTTTACGCCTCGCTGGACCGAATGGTGGGCAAGGATACCCGCCTCGGGCTTGGTTTTATGGGCAGCCCGCGCCGCGTGCACGAGCGCATTGCGCATGTGCAGCAGTTGCTCAATGGGCCGATGAAGGAAGACCTGGGCCAGCTCGTGAAGAGTGGGCAGATCACCGGCTCCAACCCCGAGTTTGCCATGATTCTCTCGGCCGCTAAGCGCGACAACGGCATTCTCGCTATGGAATACGACCTGTTTGCCATGGCGAGACTGAATCTGGAGGAAGCTGCCGAGCAGCGCTCAAGCGACCCTGCGGTGCACTTCTACCTGGGCCGCGTGATGGCACTGACAGCACACACACCAGAGGACAGGCGTGCTGCGCTGGAACATGTGTCCAATGCGCTTCGGCTCGATGCTGCACGTGGCGCACTCCCCGACCTGCATATGGAGAACGCGGTTGCACTGCTCCAGCAGAACAATCCGGCGAACAAGGACCAGATCGTCCGCGAACTTCAGACCTATCTCGTCCTCTACCAGCGCGACCATGCGGGAATGCTTCCGGGGAACCTGTATGCCGTTCTTGACTTCTTCAACCTGGTTGGGGAGTCAAGCTGGTATCTACCTCCGATGTGGTACACGGCCTCGCAGCTGAACAGCCCGACTCCCTCGCCGGTGATTGCTCCAGATCCGGTCTTACGCAAAGCTTCCGCGGCGACCAATGCTGCCAGCGCTGCCGAGGTGCAAGGCGGCGCGCACGTGAAGGCAACATCAACGGCGGTTCACAAGTAAACCAAAAGCGTTGCATGTGCGTGGCGGGCGAGGAATGCACCTCGCCCGTTATGGAGAGAATTGCATGAACTCGCGCTCCTCTGCTGTTCGCCTGCTTGTTGTCTTTGTTCTGCTGCTGATTCCCTTTGCCGCATCGGCGCAGCGGATAGCCCTCGGCATTCCACCCATCTACGATAGTTCGAGTGAGGCATGGAACCAGAACCTGTTGCCGCGCATGACCTATCTCTTCTACCAGGAACTGCTCAAGAGTCCGGATATTCAGCCAGTACTCTTGAGCCCTGGCGGGCTCTACGATCCGGGCTCTTCCGAGGCGCTGCTCGACCTCGCGCGCAGCAGTAAAGTGGACGCCCTGCTGGTCATGCGCCAAATGCCGTCGCTGCGGGACGGCGACCGGCATCGAAAGTTGAATTTTGAGGTTTACATCCTCGACATCGCTAGTGGCAAGCGATCTCTCAAGTCAGCGAATAACAACGTCAGTGTTTCGGTCTCGGATTTGCAGAACACCTCCCTCACGCCTCTCGGCTTCTGGGGGAACCCGCTGGAGTTCCAGCGGCAGCCACTGGGCAAGGCAACTATGACGCTGATCGCATGGACCCAGAACTACCTTACCCAGACTCTAACCGCCCTGCAGCCTTCCCGCAGCGCAGCCGAGCCGTACACCGACTCCACTCCTTGCCAGATGGAATTCCGGGTCCGCTACGCAGCTAAACATACGGCCTCAAAGTCGTACAGCTTGATCGCGAACGACAAGGAACAGTCGTCAACGATCAGGGAGGGTGCTGCCAATTTCCTGATGACCTCTGGCCAACTCGGGCTTCGCGTGCAGGTGGAGGATGCTCCGTACCGGATGCCGACTCAGTCAATGTATCTGAGCTCCACCTTACTCAACTGCTACGACAAGAAGCACACTCTGGTCATGGAGTTGGGCACGGCAGGAGAGGCACTCCTGCACTGGGAGTAACAGGGCGCTTGCCAATCCTATAAGCCTGGCCGCGTGGGATGCGTGGCCAGGACAGGAGTCCACGAACTAGATGAGCGACATGCACAAGAACAGCGTGCCCACCCATGGCATTCCATTTGTTCTCGGCGCTACGGGGCACCGCGACCTGGTCGAAGCTGATCTCCCGAAGCTGCGTCAGGTGGTCCGTGGCCTGCTGGAGCGAATGCAGAAGCGCATGCATCCGACAAGCCTGCTGATTCTTTCGGGACTGGCAGAGGGCGCAGACCAGTTGATCGCCGACGAGGCGCTCAAGTGCGGCGCCTATCTCGGTGCCGTGCTGCCCATGCCGCGCGAGATCTACCGCACCACTATGACAGAGGAAGGCCGGCGAAAATTCGATTGCCTGATCGAACAGGCGTCGCTGGTGAAAGAGCTCAAACACAAGTCGACGGACGAGGAACTGCAGAGCGAGGAGTCGCATCGCGCGGAGCAGTACCGGGAACTGGCGAAGTATCTCGCCCTGCACTGCCAGGGACTCATCGCGCTGTGGGACGGCGAGATACAAAACGGCGCAGGCGGTACCGCCGAAGTGGTTCGCTTGGTGTTAGCTGGCGTGGAGTTCGAAGACCGCCTGGAGCCGGTGCGCGGTACCGTGTACCACATATACGCACGCCGAAGCGAAACGCTGTCGGCGATGGATCGGCCATTCCACCTGCGAGTGATGCGTCGCCCCAGCGACTCCGACGAGTACGCAAAAGCGGTGCCGCTGTGGAGTAAAGCGCGGAAGGGGATGAGTCTGGAGCGGGCCATGGTCGAGGAGGAAGACGCCGAGGTCACGCTGCGCGAGATGAACCAGTGGGTGCTGGAGCCCAAGTCAGCATTCTGGAACATGCTGGCAGCTCAGTCCGATCAGCCGCAGGGATTCCTGGCCCGCATTCGCCATAAAAAGTGGCAGCAGATCGTGGAGCCATGGCTCGACGAGGCAGGCCTGGTCAGCTACAACCGTGAAGCGTCAATAGTCGAGCTGCCGGCCTCGGGGCTGAAGACCGAGAACTGGGACGCTCCGACGTGGCCATACCTGGAGCGTCTCGAGGAATCGCACCGCCGGTCGGATGTGTTGGCGCAGCATGGGCAACAGAGGCGGTTGCGCTTCCTGACGGCAATCCTCATCATGGCCTTCCTGGCTGCCGTTGCCCTGGAGAGCCATAGCGAGGGCTTCATACCTCGATGGCTTCCTGAGAACTTCGCGTGGTTCGCATTTCCCCTCTGTATCTATGTGGCGCTGTGCGTCTATCGCTGGGCGGCCTGGTACCGCGTGGAAGACCGTTTCCTTGATTCAAGGGTCCTTTCCGAGGCTCTGCGCGTGCAGTTCTTCTGGGAGTTGGGCGGAGTCCGCGAGCCTGTTTGGAAACACTACCTCACGCTTCCGCTGTCGGAGTTGAGCTGGGTCAGCTCGGCTCTGCGCGCACTATCGTTGTTCGATGCCGAGCAACCCGGCCCCGCTCCGGCGTTTAGTCACGATGCCGCGTGCGCCCTGGAGAACTGGGTCCGTCACCAGGCGAGTTGGTATTCCCGCACCAGCGAAAAACAGCGGCGCGCATGCCAGACGGCGGAGAACTGGAGCGTCATTGTGCTCATTGCGATCTTCAGTCTTTCCGCGCTGCTGGGTTTGTGCCTGGCATTTCACGTTTTCGAGCTCCAGCCCAAGCCAGAGAAGTGGGTCCACTGGGGATTCGCCGTCTCTTCCGTCGCACTGGGACTTTTCAAGGTCTACCTCGACCAGCAGGGCTTTGACGAACAGGCCCGGAACTACCGTCGGCTCGGGCATCTGTTTGCCCACTGGACAAAGGTCCTCGCGCACGTCCTTCGTCCACCCGCGGCTCTTGGAGCGATGGCTGCCATTGCGGGAGCGGATTCGGTAGTGGCAGGCGCGGCGGTTTCTGTCGGCGGCGACCAGCCAGTGCCGCATCAGGCCATCAAAGTGCTCTACGATGCTGGCGTCAAGGCACTGGAAGAGAACAGCATCTGGCTCATCATGCATCGCGAGCATCCCATGAAAGTGAGCGCAGGAAGCTGAGGGCCGTAATCAGGCCCCCAGCATGCGTTGTGCTCGAGTGAAGTTCTGAACTGACATATACGTGGATGAGGATTTGTCATGGCAAAATCAATGCGCTTTGCAGAGCAAACTCGTGTTGTCCTTCCGGGCAGCGAAAAAGCTGCCGCTCCAACCGCGGTGACGAGAAAGCCAACGCCACCCAGATCGAAGCTGACCGTTTCGGTCATCATTAAGCGGAAGCAGGCACTGAAGATCAACGGTCGGAGCGGTAGAGCGAGCGGCCCGGTTCGCGTCACCCGTGTGGAATATCGGAAGCAGCATGCAGCCGACCCTGACGCTGTCGCGCTGGTTCGCGCTTTTGCTCGCGAGTTCAACCTGAAGGTTGAGGCCGATCCTAGTTTGGCTATGCGGCGGACTGTTCGTCTTACCGGCACTGCTCGCGACATGCAGAGAGCTTTTGGGGTTGTGCTCGAGCAGAAGACTATTGATGGCGTTGAATACCGACTCAGGGAAGGTGGTATTCATCTTCCTAGTTCTCTCATCAACTCGGTCCATGCCGTTCTTGGACTCGACAATCGTCCCCAGGCAACGCCGCATTTCCGCGTCCGTCGCCCCAACGTCGAAGCTGTTAGCTATACTCCGGTGCAGGTCGCGCAGGCCTATCAGTTTCCAGCCACTGCCACCGGAGCAGGACAGACCATCGGTATTATCGAACTCGGCGGTGGTTTTCGGCAGAGTGATATCACTGCTTACTTCAAATCCCTCGGCCTCCCCGCGCCCACTGTCGTTGCCGTCGCAGTAGACGGAGGGAAGAACGCTCCATCCACCGCCAGCGGCGCAGACGCCGAAGTGATGCTCGATATCGAGGTCAGTGTCGCCGTGGCTCCTGGCGCAAAGGTCGCAGTTTACTTCGCGCCAAACACCGATCAGGGTTTCATTGACGCCGTCACCACGGCCGTTCACGACACCACCAACAAGCCGAGCGTCATTTCCATTAGTTGGGGCGGTCCCGAGTCGAGCTGGACTCAACAGTCACTCACCGCACTTGACGCAGCCTGCCAGTCCGCTGCCGCGCTCGGCATTACCATCACGGTTGCAGCCGGTGACAATGGGGCGTCGGATGGCGGTACCGGCAATAATGTGGATTTTCCGGCGTCCAGCCCCCACGTTCTAGCCTGCGGCGGAACGACGCTCGAAGCCAACGGAGCTAACATTGTCTCCGAAGTCGTATGGAACGAGATGGCAAGCAATGAAGGCGCGACTGGCGGCGGTGTCAGTTCCGTTTTTGCGCTGCCCTCTTGGCAGGTGAAATCGAATGTCCCTGCTTCGGGCACGAGTACTGGCGGGCGTGGCGTTCCAGATGTTGCCGGGAACGCCGACCCGAGCACCGGCTACTCGATTCGTGTTGACGGCCAGACAATGGTCATAGGAGGGACCAGCGCGGTCGCCCCGCTTTGGGCCGGATTGATCGCGGTGGCCAACCAGCAGCTCGGCACCACGGTCGGATTAGTTCAGCCAGCCATCTATGCTGCCAAGGCTAGCTCTGATTTCAATGACATCACACAGGGCAATAACGGTGCCTTCTCGGCTGGTCCGGGTTGGGATGCCTGCACCGGGCTCGGCTCACCCATTGCGAGCAAGCTGATTCCCTTGCTTGCGCCTGCAGGTTCAACAATAACTCCACCGGTCAAGAAACATAAGAAACGGGCAAAGCGAAGATGATGGGTGGTACGAGGCGCGACCGCAAAACCGCTTAGTTGAAAGAAGTGTCCTCTCGGATCGGTAGGGTTGCAGATGGACCGCGCCTTCCGAAAGCAGCTTCTGGCCGAAGGAGAGGACCCTTCGTTTGCGATGGCCTGACGTTCATATCTCGCCTTTGAGTAACCCCTCATTAGAAATTCAGTGATGACATGGAAGCGCACGTGCTAAATACAGAACAACAGCCCCTTATCTCGCACACATCAGGACTGGCCGGAAGTACTAGGGCCCTCCTGCGCGGATTCCATGGAGAATTTCATGACGCAGAACCCAGAACACCGGCCGCTTTATGCAAGTACTTTTCGCTGCATTGGAGCAGCCTGCGAGGACACCTGTTGCCAAGGCATGGGGGCTCTGGTCGATAAAATCACCTATGAGAAATATCAGAATCTTCCTGAAGGTAACGTTCGCTCGCTGGTTCAGCTGCACGTATCGCTGAACACGATCTCCGCCAGCGATGCGCTTTACGCGAGAATAGAGCCGACGCCGACGAACCGTTGTCCCTTTCTTGCGAGCGATCACCTATGTGACGTACAGAAGGAGTTTGGTCCTGAATATCTGTCAGCCACCTGTTCCATCTATCCCCGCGTTCTGAACAGTGTCGATGGCAGATTGGAAACCTCGCTCTATCTGTCGTGTCCCGAAGCGGCAAGGCTTGTGTTGCTGAATGAAAACTCGACGCAGGCGGAGGGAAACGTCGCTTCAAGTCACTTCCGCACGGATCAGTTATCCCGAATGGCGAGCGCCAACGCAACCATTCATAAACCATACTCGAACTTTGAACAGATACAGGCTCTGGCCGTCGACATGATTCAGGACCGGACGCGTCCCATGTGGCAGCGCCTATTTCTGCTGGGCATGCTTTGCTGTGCTTTAGACGGGATTGCAACCACGGAAGACGATTTGAGAGTTCCTGGGATTATCGGCGACTACCGTGAAATCATTGCTGGCACTGCTCTGCGAGACGAGTTGGGGAGTTTACCGGTCAATCGTGCGGCCCAGTTGGATGTAGTGCTAAGGCTGGTTGACCAACGTGTGCGGGCGGGAGGAAGTGGTGACCGCTTTCTGGAATGCTGGCAGGCGTTTCAGGAAGGCATCGGTTACTCGCCGGAGTCGACCCCGGCCAGCGACGCACTGCATTACGCGAAAGCGGAGGAAGAGTTTTGTCGTCCCTTCTTCGCTCAGTATCCCTTCATACTGGAAAACTATCTGCTTAACTATGTATTCAGAAACCTGTTTCCGTTTGGGAGGGAGACAAGTGCTCACCACACTCAGCAGGGTATTCTCTGCGAATACATGTTGATGATGGCTCAGTATGTTCTGGTACACGGTCTGCTCGTTGGAATTGCGGGTCGCAAACGCGAAGCCTTTGCCGAGGAGGATGTGATCAAACTCATCCAATCGTTTTCGAAGGCAGTGGAGCATAGTCCTGCATTCCTCAAAGAAGTTAATGAGTTCATCAAAGGGCGCAATCTGGGTACCGTAAACGGAATCGCGCTTCTGCTGGCGAGCAACGAGAAAGCAGATGTGGTCGAGATTATGCAGCCTGTGGAGACCGATCCTCTGGTCGCGTAAAGGCCGAGCAGCATCGGTACATGATACCCAAGCGTATCTTTAGCCTTAACTTCGGGATCGCGATGCAGGGAAATTACCCGCCGCGCAGCTAACTCAAGCTCGCCACGCCCCAACCGGCCTTAGCAGATGCGAGGGCTTTGTTCTCGCTTCTTACAAAATAGTTCTGAATCACTGGCCTGATCATATGTACTCTGCAAATCAGCCATCTGCGGAGCTATTTCGATATAGAATGTTTCCCCATGGGGTGGGGTCCTGGAACGCAAGTCGGCTCTTATGAAGTTCTCGCCTTTCTCGGCAACGGCGGCATGGGAGAGGTGTATAAAGTCCGCCACATAATCTCTCAACGCGTTGAGGCCATCAAGCTTCTGCACGCTGGCTCAAATCAATCTCCCGAGATGGCCGAGCGTTTTGTGCGTGAAATACGTGTACTGGCCAACCTCAGTCATCCCAACATCGCCGGGTTACACACAGCCTTTCATCATGACCACCAACTCATCATGGTCATGGAGTTTGTTGATGGCATGAACCTGGGCGAGCGGCTTGCCCGGGGACTGAAATTGCAGGACTCGCTCGACTACATGCGGCAGGTGCTCTCCGCTCTTGAGTACGCGCACTCTCGCGAGGTGATTCACCGCGACATCAAACCATCCAATATCATGATCGATGCTGCAGGCAGAGTGAAGCTGCTCGATTTTGGTTTAGCGCGTGTAACTGCGCCGGGAGCTCGATTAACCTCGTCGCGCTCTATGCTCGGATCAGTGCACTACATCTCCCCGGAGCAGATACGCGGCGAACAGATGGACGCACGATCGGATATGTACGCCCTTGGTGTTACGTTCTACGAACTGTTAACCGGACGCCTGCCGATCAATGGAGACTCGCTTTCAGACATCATCCGCGGCCATCTTGAAATCGTGCCGCGCAGTCTGTCGAGCTTAAACAGTTCGATCCCGGAGTCGCTCTCTGAAATCGTCTTGCGCTCTCTTAGGAAGGATCGTCAGGAGCGGTTCCAGTGCGCGGCAGAATTCCTCGCGGCCCTGCAAGTCGTGCACCTGGAGCGCGGAGCCGAGCTGACAATGACCATCGACCGAACGATGGATCTATCCTCCTCGCCAGTTCACCAACACCAATCGGGCCAGCAAACCTCTCACGCATCAGACCTTGGAACAACTCAGTACGATAAGGCGGTGCTGGAAGACATCAGCCACCAACTTGCGAACTATGTTGGCCCCATTGCAAGAATCATCGTGAAGCGTGCTTCGGGTAATTCCCGAAACCTGCGCGAGTTATGCGATAAAGTTGCGCAGGAAATAGACTCTGACAACTATCGCAAGAATTTCCTCACCAGCGTTCGAAAACATCTCCGCTCAACCGCAGAGTTCTAAGAACCTGTC
>Ga0224527_1001488_pt1 | contig 11592 bp, 15 predicted proteins | sample CBST0metaG_FD_179882 | JGI IMG/M metagenome (GOLD analysis project Ga0224527, IMG submission 179882) | Peat soil microbial communities from Stordalen Mire, Sweden - C.B.S.T0 | ecosystem: Environmental > Terrestrial > Soil > Wetlands > Peat | place: Sweden: Norrbotten County, Stordalen Mire... | reverse complement strand
CAGACAAACATCCCCGACAGGATGCCCGTACCGGTCATTGAACGGCTTGAAATGATCTATATCGAGTAGCAGCAGGGACAGTTGCGATTCCTCGCGGACCGTGCGCTTCCATTCCCTTCTAAGGTTCTGGTCGAAAGCGCGCCGATTCCAGAGCCCGGTAAGGCCGTCCGTCATGGCCAGGGCTGATAGTTTTTCCTCCAAGACCTTGCGTTCCGTGACGTCCCGCATCGCCAGAACGTATTCCTGGGGATTGCCCGTCGCTGGATCGCGCACGCACCGGGCATTGATGTTGGTCCAGACAGAAGTCAGATCCTTCTTTATGAGCCGGACCGTTGCCTGGGAATCGGCTGCGCCGCCATTCACATCGGCTGCCTCGGCCTCATCGAGGACCGAAACATCTTCAGGAAATACGAAGTTGCCGAAATCCTTCCCGGTCATCTCCTCTAGTTTCCAGCCGAGAATACGCAGGGAGGATGGAGAGACGTAATGGATCACATGATCCCCGCCAACGCTGCACAGAATATCGGCACAGTTCTCTGCCAGGAACTTATAATCGAACTCGTCCGCGCCGCTCGGCTCGTGTTTGGCTTCAGGAGGAATGAGGGTCAACTCCTCAATGAGGCCCTGGGAGAAACGCTTGCGGTGCGCCCCCGCAAACAGCCCTTGAACCCCTGGTCGGGGAGTTGGAAAACCGACAAAGCTCGGTTCCTGTGACTTTTAGCCGCGAAGCCTGGACATATGTCACAAGCTCCCCGACCCGAAGGCAAAGGGAATCGACATGCGCCGAGAGGCGCACTTTTGCTTTGTAGGGTTTCCACACCCAAGGCGGCGCGTGACCGTCCCAAAGCCATCATATCTTTATTTTGTTGTCTTTTGGTAGGACAGGGGCCTGTTTTTCTCCTACTTGCCCCCGGAATAGCCGAGAGATTTTTGCCTGACGAGGCTGAGCCGCGCTGCCATCATTCGGGGCAGGTAGGCACACAATAAAGCATCGGCTTGCTAAGCCGGGCCGACTTCATGCCTCGTTGGGTTCATGAACCCTATAATCTTCTCACCTCGCGCCAGCCCATTCCGCTCAGTTGCAGATCTATGGGACTTCCTCTACATGTTCAGGACGTGTGGTTGGCTATTCGAATGCCCTCTGGTCACAGGAAAAATGGCCGTCAAGCCACCTCATCCAGTTCTTCGGATTCTTCTGATTCTTCTGATTCTTCGTCATCGTCGATTTCCGCGAATTGGGCGAATGAATCGGTAGCCTCCTTCGACTCAACAGGTACCGCCATCGGCGTTTCCAAAGGCACCGGGTAATCGAAAAGGCTCGCAGTCTTCGGAGGTTCTGGCTTCGCTGGCTCGGCCTGCTTGACCTCTGTTGCAGGCTGAGTGACTTCCGTCTTCGGCGGAATCTGCTTTGCCGTTAGCTTCGACTTCGCACGTGCCTCTGCCTGTGCCGCCTTGGAAGCCGCATCCATTTCGGCCTTCGCCTTTTCAAGGGTGTTCTTCATCTGGAGATGGGAACCGACGAAGCTGATGATTGTCGTGGACAACTCGGCGTCGAGATCCTCGGCAGTGCCGGTGACACTGAGTGGTGTGGTGAGAGCGTCATTGTCGCCGTCTTTGAGCTTCTTCGGGACAATGTTCACCCGAATCTGATCTGCATCGATAAGCGTGACCGTCAGCAAAACAGCGCGGTCCCGCAGAACTGGAACAAGCTCTCTGAACATGGGTATCTCTCCTCAATGATTTCGACTGCCTGTTGATGGTCCCTGCCTCCCGGGCTTTTTGAGTTCTGGATCATCCCAGTGCATGGTGTAGCGCTGGCCTAGCGCCAGGTTTTCCAGATAAGTAGCCGGATCGTTTTCCCGCTGCCATAGAAGGCGGTAGAGAGTATCGACGGCTGACTTCATCAATGCTTTCATCTCGTCATCGGAGATGTGGGAGACCTCTGGGTTGTCGCAGCAAACCGCGCAGAGCCTTCCCGCGTGCAAGGTTTCGATAGGACCATTGCGAAAGGCCAACGCAACCATCGCTTTCGCTTCCACAGCCAGGGCGTGGTCAAGTGTCATCTTCATGGGCAGACTCCAGTACCATCCAACCATACATTCGATACCGGAGCGGAATATCAAGTTCTCTTGAAAGATGTTGCCGCTTGCCGGGAACGCCGCCTCGTCTTCGACCAAAGCTGCGGATCGACAGGTAACGGGCTCATGAACCCACTTTGCGCGTTGAAGAAGCCGCCGTGGTGCGTGAGCCTTCCGTAGCGGAAGAGCCGGGCCAGCATGGCCAGCGCGCTCGACGCCAGAGTCTGGTTGATGAAAGGCTCCTGTCGATCCAGAGCCTCGACGGCGGAACAACTGGGCAGCGGGTCTTCACCAGCCTCGGCGTTGATGATCTCCGGATACAGTTCACTTACGGTACGCAGCCGGGCGGCCTTCCTTCGATTGCGCGCATTCAATGGCTGGCCGAGTACGAACTGGCCGCTGGCAGCATTGTTGCCGAGATCGAGCCAGTACGCAGTGCGGTTCCTCGCCTTCGTCAACGCCCGTGCGATGACGCTTCGCGCCGCGCGCGTGTCCACACAACCGATCAACAAGTCGATGGACCTGTCATTGATCCTTTCGAAGGTCCGCTCATCGAAGTATGTCGGCTCGGCCCGCCACCGCGTTCCCCAGAACAAGTTGATGCGATCGATCAGCACGGTCGCCTTGTTCTGCCCGATGTCGGAAGTTGAAAATGGCTGGCGCACGCAATTCGTCTCGGAAACTGTGTCGGCATCCATCATGAGCACTTCGAGCCCGGATGATCGCCCCCAGACCCTCATTGCCTGGTCGAGATACGGCAGGCCCATGACGATGGCGCTTCCGGTCCCGCCCGCTCCGACGACCAGGATGCGCACCGCCTTCTGACCCAACAGATCGTTTGGAAGGGCGTGCTCGATGCGCATATCAGCCTCTTTCTCCGCGCACAAACTGGGTAAGCGTCTGAGGCAGGATGATGAGTGTTTCGAGTGGAAAGCGCTGCCGCTTCCCAGCTAGATCTGTCCATAGTCCCTCGAACCCGCCTTCATGGCGCGTGAGGCGACCGACATTGGCGTGTGTGAAGGCACTCTCGTAGAAGCCCCGTTCCCATGCCGGGGTCGCAGCCACCGAGGCGCTGTCCGGGCGCCGCATAGTGCCCGTGCAGATGCGCCCGTCGTCCGAGAGATTCCAGAAGGGCGCGACGGCAAGTTTCGTTGAACCATCTGGCCTCTTGTTCTCGGTGAGCGCGCGAATGTTGAATTCTCCATTCGAGACCCGCCAGACCAGAGGAGGTTGCGGGAAGGTTCGGCCGTTCAACTCTGCGACCTTGCCTTCGGAGTTCTCGTAGAACATCTGCTGGCGTCGCGCCGGAGTCCACCATACGATCATACGGTCCGCTTTGGCTAGAATGTTCGCCGGCAGCACCTCGGCATGCACACTGCCGCTAAGGGAGCGCACCAGAGACTCGATGAATGCCACGGTGAGCGGTTGGGCCGGACCGAGAGTGGGCGGAGAATCCTTATGGGCGGTCACATCATGGCAGGTAATGAAACTGCTCTGCCGGTCGCGATAGACCAGCAGCGCCTCATGCAGTTCGAAGCGATGGTTCTCCCCGATCGATAGATGTACCTGCATAGCGTTTCTCCCACTCCTGGATTTCCTCGACCAATTCGAAGAGTTCGCAATTGATCGCGACAAAGCGTTCCACAATCCGCAGCGCGTGCCGGACTTGCCTCACGTCCCGCGGCGAGAAGAGTGCGCACAGGGTTGGCTCGGCCGAACCCTCCATCATGTGTTGGCCTTCTTCGTCGAAGCAGGCGATGATGGCGTCGTGCTCTTTGAATGCAACGAGCAAGGACGGCAAGGGAGGATCGTCGTAATAGCCAAGTTCGAGGTAGTCCCGCGACTGCTTTAGTGAAATCCGGGAGAGTCGCTGGATACTCCGCAGCCTTTCGACCCACGAGCTATGCTGGCCATTGCGAGCCTTGCGCAGCAACTCGCGGTCGTGCATTTTCCAACCGCATCCTTCGCGCTTCAGCGTCCTCCGGACGCACTCCGGCAATGCCTTTTCAACCTCGGGGAACTCATACTGTGCGCGGTTCTCTTCCTCGTCCTCTTCGGCATATTCGCGCATCCGCTCCTCGTACATGAGCGCGTCGTCGTGGTTGTAGATCCTCATCACGCGATAGAGCGCGTACGTCAATGCCCAGTAGAACGCCGCACCGAGTCCCTCTGCTTCTGCCTCCAGCGCATCGAGCGCCGGTCCGATCTTGAGATAGCCCGATCCACCACACTCGACGGTCACGACAAGTTGCCCGTTATCGAGCACTGCATCACTGCCGGCACGCCCCAGTACGTCGCTCACTTCAAGGTGATATTCGACGTTGCGCTGCAGTAGATCGCCGCGTTCTGCGCCGATACCGCTCATCATGGCGTGCTGAGCGAATGCAAGCGCGTTGCCGCCGGATTTCTTCCATGTCTCCGCCGTCCCCATCCCCTCGCGCACCAGAGCGGCGCAGAGCTCATAGACCAGTTCGGCGTTGACCTCGTGGACATACTCGGCGCGAACATCGGTGAGCAACGGCAAGGCATGGCCGAAGGCTGGTGCAAGAGTCGCTATCCCAGAGGAGGAAGCAGGTCCGGCGGCGTCGGGATCCGATGGCAGCCCGATGCCACATGCCGGCTTGCGGCTTCTGAGACTGCATGTGCGAGATTGCAGGATTCTCTGCATTGGAGGTGCCTCGCCAGAATGAGATTGGCTTCCGGAGGCGGTTCCGCAGCCTTCTTGAGGAACAACTCCACCAGATCTTCTTTCGACATTGTGGAGGCGTGCACGGCTCACCCCTTCGACCCGATGGCACGGCTGAAGGTATAGCGCAACGTGGTTCCGGTGTCTTCCGGGCCGGTTAGTGTGGCGGTTGCAATTTCCGGGAAGGACGGGGTGAGGAGATCTCTGACTTCTTCGACAGTCATATTGGGCGCCGGGTCGGGAATGCGAACGCCGTTGAAATTGAACTCACGCAGCAGAACTTCTGCTTTGAGACTGGCCATTGCAGTGTTTCTCCTTGTCTGTGGATCCAAGATGAACCCATGTCGTGGTTAGAAGAGGCTGGCTTGCACGGGCAACGTGGTGTTGTTTGGAGTCTCTGGCGTGATTGCTGAGGGGACCGAACGATCCGGTTCTTCCTCTGGAGGATGGTTCGCAACGGTTCGATACTTCGTCTCAAGCCGCCTCAGCATCTCCATCTCAAGGGAACGCACGGCCTCAGAGGCTCGCAGTTCATAACGGGCGAGATAGTTGCGCTTGCGAATCTCTTGCTGGATGGCGCATTCAACATCGCAAAATGTGAACTCTGGCTGACCCCAGCAAGGCCAATCGAGCGTGTGGCGCAGGAAACGTAGCCGGTCGGTGTCCGACGTGAACCATGATTCATAGAAACCCGCCAAGTCATAGTGAGCTATGTTCCCAAAACACATTGAGAGGCGGTTATAGAAGCCCTTGGTAAAGGCTGTCCGTGCCCATTCGGATTCGATGAAATGCAGGAACGTGTTGCCAAAATCAGCTTTGTCCTGTGCTGTCGAAAACTTGGTTGGAACAAACTCCGTGGGAAGAAAAGGTCCTTTCGCCATGGAATGTCTCCGCACAACGAAAAGGGCCAGCTCACGCTGACCCTTTTCGTTGCCATTAGTCGCGAACCGATTGAAACCGGTATCGCTGGAACGATTCTCCCTTTGGGTACGCTATCATCGTTCGCAGCCATTGAGAAGCGCTCTTACGCGGGAATCGGCATTTGTTGCTCGCTTTGTATCTGCTTTGGAATCCGGCAGGTTACTGATCGGTGTCTTGCCTGTTGCGCCGACTCGTCGCGCGCTGCTCGATCAAGCTCTGGTGCAAGTCGGTCAGCTCATCGACCGTATCCGCCCCGCTGACCTGTTCGTCATTTTCTTTGCCCAGCCAGGGAAACCTCTCTTCGAGCAACGCCAGCACCTTCTCAACAAGTGTCTGAGAACGGCTATCCTTGTTTGTCATGCAGCTCTCCTGAAGGGATTCAATATCGGGGAGTGAGTCAACTGAAGTGCGCTCCGGCGTGCAAGCGAAAACAGGCATACGAATCCTGCGCCTCTATAAGCGAAAGGCGGATGACTGTGCGCAATTCAGCCGAAGAGGCTGAGCTGCACGGCAGGCTCTGAGCCGCTGGGCCACGGTGAGGACTTCTTACGCACCTTCGCGCTCGCAGGAGGGTCAACAAGGTGAATGACAGCCCGATCAACCTGTGGAACGTTGGGTTCAGTGGAGGACAGGTCGAACACTGGATTGTCGTCGTCTTCGACCAGCGCGGCTGGCGGCTGCGGCAGCACCTGCCCTCGCTCGTGATCCAACTCGCGCCACACTTTGTCTGCGGATTCCCCGACGCCGGCCTTTTCAACCAGTTCGCGCGCCATGGCGCTCATCAGGTCTTCGTCGGTATCGAGCGATTGCAGACCTTCACCCGAGAACTTGCCTTCCATCATCAGCGCGACGAGCATTTTCTTGCCCATGAGACGAAGACAAGTTTCTTGCATCGTGCCCGTGTAGGTGACGAACTTCACGCGCACAGCGTGTCGCTGGCCGATGCGCCAGGAACGGCGGCTGGCCTGGCGCAAGGTGTGCAGCGAGTAGCCGGTCTCGTAGAAATACAGCGTCGGAAAGGCCAACAGGTCGAGTCCCGTCTCCACCAGCTTCGGGTGGCAAATCACGACTTCAACTCCAGCCTTCAACTGCCGCTCATACCACTCCTCGCGTTTGTCCGTAGCAACCGAAGAGCGGAGAACGGCAACCCGGAATCCTGCCTGCCGCAGAACCGTCTCGAGGCGCAGCGTGACATCCTTCTCGCCCGTGTAGGTTGCATAGACCTGACAACGCCGACCCTGCCGCAATTCCTCACGCACGTCGGCTATGAGGGCGCGTTCCTTCGCGTAGAGGCGATCCTCCGTGAGGTTGCGGGGTATCGTCACCAGAAACCTCACATACTCTTTGGTCTGCGGGTCAAAGGCGCGTGCCCAGATGTCCTCGAAGCCGTAGGGATGGTCGGGATAGAGCAGAAGGGTATTAAGCAGGATGCTCATCAAGCTCTTGTTGCCGCGATGCCCTCGCATCGCGGCCCGGATGTCCTCTTCGAGTTCTTCGTAGGCCTTGGCGTGTTCCTCATCCATCTCGACCGAAAGCACACTCTCGTCGTATCGCGGTAGGTTGTCCGCAATGTCTTCGAGCGAAAGGAACGCTGTCGTGTTCATCAGAAACTTGCCGAACAGGAGCGGCGATGCACCTGGCTTCTTCAGAACGTGGATCGTCTTCTTCGTTGCCCGCGAGCAGGCGTTGTCCGTATCCCGCACCTTCTCGATGGTTTCAAGTACACCGTACTGCTGCTGGAAGTCGCGCCGTCCCTGGCCTCCATACGCGAAGCCCTCGCCGGCCATGGTGCGCGGCTCCATGCGGTAGAAGATGTTGAACAGATCGTCCGCATAGCCGCCCATCAAAGTGCCCGTGAGAGCGATCAGTCTCTTTGCCGCGCGTCCAAGCACGCCGAGGCCATTGCCCTGCGCCGTGTCTCCAGCCAACTGGTGCAGTTCGTCTGCGATGGCGAAATCGAACCATCCGCCCATGTACCTGCCGATGAACTCGATCGGAGCCATACGCTGAATGCGGTTGCGATCCGCCTGCCAGAGTGCGGAATAGCGCGTTGTTCCCCCATGCGGCAGAGTCAACGATTCAAAGAGCTTGATCTTGTCGACAAAGTCGAGATGGGTGAGCTTCTGCCTCTCCGAGTCCATGATCGCAGCGCCGGTGTCGGGATTGATGACACCCCCGAGGTTCGGCCCCGATTTCGCCTTCAGATACGCGTGCTCCCAGTAGTAGCCCAGCTTCCCCTTGTCCTTGCCGGTAATGAAGAAGACTGGGCCGGAGCAACGCTTGCACCACTCCTTGCGGCCCATGCGTCGCAACTCGGCGAGCGACAGGCGCATGCCCTCGTACACGATCCGGCCTTTACGCAATTTGACTTCGCAGATGCCGTGCGGCTTCTTGGGATCGCCGCCATTGCGCATGTCTTCGATCAGAAAGGTCCTGGCGCGCGGCACAGTCAGCAGAGCTTCCCGCGCCCACTTGTGCGTAATGTGTGAAGGACACATCACCAGCGTTGTGCTGGGCCTTCCATCCGCAAGCACATGGATCGTGCCCAGTGCCATATAGGTTTTGCCTGCTCCGCACTCGGCAACGATCCGTGCGGATTTAGCATTGCGCAGGTACTTCGCAGTGCCCGTGATGGCAAGTGCCTGAGCAGGGAGCGCCTTCCGAAGAAGGGTGGCGATGCACGGTGCAACTGGATCCTTCGCGCTCTGGAGTGGAGGATAGGTTTCGAGGATGCGGGCACCAAGCTCCTGGGCATTTGCCCGGAGGTACGAGAAGGTCGTTTCCATCGAGACGCCTCGCAGAATGTGGATAGGTAGGGTGCTTGGACGAGCTTTGCTGCAAAAGCAAAACAGGCACCCCGAAGAGTGCCTGTTCGTGAACTTTGAGCTTTGAGCCGAACTGATCGGCCTCAGCCGGATGTCGCCATGCTATTTAGACTTCCGGGACAACGAAGCGGTTCGCTTCGCAGCGACTCGCGCAGCCTTCGCGGGGTGCAGAGCTGCTATGACGGCGTTAGGGTTTCTTGCAATGACTGTCAGGAAGGCTCGCGCGGAAGACTCGGGTGTACGCCGCCCGCCTTCCCAATGTTTGACCGCATCGAGACTGAAGCCAAATGTATCGGAGAACCGGGACTGGGTCATGCTCAACCGATTGCGTATGGCTTTGACATCGACCTCCGAGGGCACGCTTACCTTATAACCGGTCTTCTCTCCAGCCAGAAACGCGTCCACCTCGTCGAGGCCGGTCATCAGGTCTTCAAACATTTTGCTCATGATCTGCCTCCATATCTGGTGAAGATTTCGTCAGCGCGCTTCGCAAGTTCATTGCGCTCTTTCTTGGTCAAATTGTTCTTCTCATTCTTCGCGTAAGCGGTGATGAGGAAGACGGGAAACCCTTCGTTGCGGACGATGTAAACGACGCGCGCTCCTCCCCGCTTTCCCATGCCACCACGACCGACGCGCACTTTGCGGAACCCACCCGTGCCCTGCATCACCTCACCGCATTCGGGATCGGCTGCAATCATGGACACAATGTCCTCGCGTTCGGCCTCCGTAAAAATTGCCTCGGCAGCTTTGAGGTACGACGGTGTTTCGACGACCGTCTGCATCTTCATCTTGTACTCCATTGGACACCTAAAGTCAAGCTTGGAAGTGCCCTACGGCATATAGCCCGCAGGCTGTCAGCCCTTGGCCACCTCAGTGCACAACAGTTCTTTCAAGGAGAGTTGAGGCCAGTATACCGGACCATTATTCTCCGGAAAGGTCAACGCCTGAGAACGCAGCCCATCCCCGATCCACCCAAGCAGTTCCTCAGTCGTCGCCGAGATCAGCACGGGCTGGCATCCAATGCCATCAAGAGCCTTGATGCGTTCTTCCGCCTCGACAACGCCGAGAACGTGCTCGGCCCAGGACGGTTCGGCGGGAAGCCCGAGAAAGCTCACCAGTGTCGCCCAGGCTTGATCCCGCTGGTATCCGAGTAGAATCGTCCGCCCCACGCCTCCGTTCGCGTACAACTCCTCCGAGACAGCCACCAGGTGCCTGACCGGATGCTTCCGGTCCGCCAAGCTCACGGCTCCTTTGTAGCAGGAGGCGTGCTCGCCGAGTGAAACCTCTTTCACTTCACCGTCTGGAAAAGTGAGCGTAAACGTGGCCTTCTCGTGAACCGCTGCCGTGATCGCGCCAACGTCGGAATCGTTGCCGAAGATGCTGATGAGGTGCGCCTGTTCGTCTTCTCCCACATAGCGGTCAACCCGCAACCTTATTCTGGTTGAAGTCTTCTCAGTCATGCGCGTGTATTCAAGCAACCCGAGTCTCAGGTGCGCATTCTGCATCGTCGTCTCCTCCCGGCTTCGCCGGCGTCTCGGTTAGCTTCAGAGTCCTTCCGTTGGCATAGACCAAACGCAGTTCGTTTGCCCACCGCTCGCGGTGATGGATGACCTGCTCGTCACCGTCCTCCTCGACGAAGGTGGTCACGTGCTTGACCGATCTCCATCGCGCAATGTGCCGGTCATCGCCCTGGCCGAAGACACCATTCAACAGGCCTGCCGTACACAACAGCCCCACATGACCGCCATGCAGTGGCGTGATCGGACGCCCTGTGGCCACATCCTCGCGCGGCATCAGGAACGGCAACGTCTGCCTCCATGCGCCCGACAGCGGCAGCAGATCCTCCAGCAGATCGTATGGCAGCCCGCGATAGCTCAACGCGGTCTCGCCTGCTGGTGGTACGGGATAAGGTTCGCACACGCCCGGCGCCAGCTCCGGCAACGCCTGGAAGCTGCCATACGGGCTGATGCGCTGAAGCTGTCGCCTCGCCTCTTCGACAGCTATGCCTCGCACATTGCGGCGAACACCGAGCACAACGATCTGCCGGAAGCGAACAGACTCTTCATCGGTCATGCGAAAGATGTTCAGCCTGGAGAAGTGCGAACTCAAAACCCCGGCGCACTCGTGCAGACGCTCGAACGGAATGACCAGAACCAATACCCCCTCCGTCACCAGCCAACGAAAGGTGTGTTCCAGGAAGAGGCGCTCCATGCGGCTGTTGGCCACAGAGCCAATCTCAGAATCGTAGGGAGGATTGAGATACAACAGCGAGAAGGACTCTGGCTTGGCCACTGCGTCAAACGTATTTCCCTGGATCGTCTCGATACCCTTGGCGCTTGCGGCCAGCGCTCGCTCTGCATCAAGTTCCACACCGTAGCGGCGCACGTCGGCGCCTTGGGTAATCAGGTTGAGAGCCACGCCTTGCCCCACGCATGGATCGACCGCCGATCCAGGCCCGATAAAGCTGAGAAGTTCGCGAAGTTTGGCGCCTTCGCTAACCGGGAGCGGGTAAAATCCCATCTTCAATTTCGCGACACTTCGTGCCATCGATTATCCTTTCTGTCGAATTTTGATTCAGATAACTGCCAACAATGCGCAGTGGTAGATGCCCCTGCTCGGGCACGATAGATTCAAACCAACCGGTCTACCACGTATCCTGGTGGAGGAGGTGCTTACCACACCATGTTGAAATCCATCCTTTTCGAGATTGATGCCGAGATTTCTCGTCTTGAGCAAGCCAAGGCTCTTCTGAGTTCAGCGGGAACAACCAGTATCAAGCGCAAGCCGGGTAGACCGCCCAAAACGGTCTCCGCGGTCGTCCCGAAGGTTCAGAAGACGAAGAAGCGCCACAAGATGAGTGCGGAAGCGCGGGAGCGCATCCGGCAGGCGCAGATCAGGCGCTGGGCCGCGGTAAAAGAACCAGCCAAACCCAACGCAGATACGGTCGTGACTGCGTCGCCAAGATCGAAGAAGAAGGCCGCGAAAACCGCTGCCTGACCAGCGCCGGCCCACCAGGCGAAAATTCTCTATCCAGCTTTTGTATGGGTAAATCGAGACCTGTTCCGAGTCATGGGCGTCGACA
>Ga0224527_1001485_pt1 | contig 11611 bp, 14 predicted proteins | sample CBST0metaG_FD_179882 | JGI IMG/M metagenome (GOLD analysis project Ga0224527, IMG submission 179882) | Peat soil microbial communities from Stordalen Mire, Sweden - C.B.S.T0 | ecosystem: Environmental > Terrestrial > Soil > Wetlands > Peat | place: Sweden: Norrbotten County, Stordalen Mire... | reverse complement strand
AGTAACACCGCTCAGAACACCGCACACGTCCACCGCTGGCCACACGCCAAGCACAAGGAAAGCTATTGCCGCCGATGGCGGCAAACACAGGAAAAATCCGCTTGACTCCCGCCGCGCTTTCATACATAGAGTGTCCAAATTCTCCCGGCGCAAAGCGCCGAAGTAGTTCACGTACGGGATCGGACTGCAATTCATCCCTTCGATCCCCGCGCAGATTCACTCGAATTGCTCGCCGATGAGGACTTCTTCTGCGGCGGCTCAACAGCCTCGATTGCGGGCACACGACGAACCCGCAAGGTCGGCGTAATCCCACGCGCTTCCGGCGACTTCAAAAACTCCTGAAAGTCACGATCTTTGGCGAAGACATAAGCAAGCGCCTGTTCCATCACTTCGTCGGCCGAAGCGTGAATGAAAGAGGCATACTGATCGACCTGCAAAGCGGTCGTCTCGGTCAACCGCACCGATGCGCTGACGTAACGGGTTTGTACAACTTCAAGCAGTGGCATAGCGGCTCTCCTTGAGCGATGAAATCAGGCAGTCTTTCGACTGGCAATCATGCGCTGCGCGGTCATCGCAATCTCCCGTGCACGCGCTGAGCAAAGTGTGTCTGGAATCTCGAAGCGTCGTCGAACTTCGAGCATCGTGATTACGTCATCGATGTGGAAACCATCGGCGAGCCAGAGCCGAGCCGAAGCCACATCGACGGTGCGTTGGGCATAGTAAAGAGGATTGGGTTTATCGGCGCGCCGCAGAGCCAGTTCCTGTGTCAGCTTCGTGGCGTCTTTTCCGCGCGAAAGCTCGCTCAATGTCCACACCCAATCGTCTTCTGAAAGGGAGCGCTTCGCGCGCGGCAATTCCCGTGCGTTCCCGTCGAGCGGAAGCACGGAAGCGGCACCAGACTCATCAAGCCTGAAGTCGGTTGGAAGATAGGTCGTTTCAGTTGGGTAAGAGACCGTGACGAGGTGGGCGGGAGAATACTTCCGGTTGAAGAATCCCGGGAGTCGCAGCACCCGGTTCCGATCCGTGCAAGCGGGGTCGCCGCCGAAGGCTGTTGCTAGCCGCTTGAGCGTATTCTCCTGGCGTTCGAAGTTGAAGCCAGCAACGCGCCAAAGCACCTGATACTTACCGGGCGATGTGGATAGGATCGCCGTCGGTGTAGGAACCCGGTCCGAGGCCCGCAGTGCAGCCAGTTTCTCATCCCCATTGTGATCGATATCTATATAAAGGTGGCGAACCGAAGCGATGCATTCCTTCCTGCGTTTGCGGCTGCCGGATAGAAGCGGATTCGCGGAGATGTAGATGTTCTCGCCAATCTCATTCTGATGCCACAACCATGCAAGATAGCGCGTCTGAAATACCTGATCGACTGTGACCAATCGTTGCTGCGGCCGCGAGTCCTTGTCACTACGCAAGAGGATCGCAATCGTCTCGCTGAATGCGAAAGAGCGGGTAAGGAAGTCTGCTGCAGTCTGGTTCATAAGCGACCTCATTCGGAACGCAATTTCATTCGGGTATCTGCAGACTGAAAGCCCGGTTATGCCGGGCTCCAGCCGTGAACTTAGGGGCGAAGTCTATGCGGCCTCGTCCTCGGAGGGAATCTCCTCCTCGAACTGCTGCTCTGCGACCTTCTCCGCGTGATCGAGCTTAAGGATCGACGCTACGCGAATGCTGTCGGTGCGCACCGGCTTCTTGGCCTTCTTGGGCGTGTACTCGGTGTGGCGAATCTCGCCTTCAACCTGCACGTGCGTTCCCTTCTTGAGCGTGGCCGCAAACTCGCCGGACTTGCCGAAGACGATGCAGCGATGCCACTCGGTATGGGAGACGTACTCACCGGACTCTTTGTCCTTGTAAGAGCTCTTGGTAGCGATTGAGAAAGTGGTGAACTTCTGGTTGTTCTTGCCGTCGCGAACTTCGGCATCGTTGCCGAGGAAGCCTATGAGAGTCGCTTTGTTCTGATACATGATCGTGTCTCCGTATTTAAATTCCCGATCCGCTCGGGTCACACCTGGGCGAAGCCATGCGAGTGGGCGCGACTCCCAAGTGCCAAGTCGTGCATTCGGGAGAGGGGCCCGGACCTGTTCTGGGAGAGGAGTCCGGAAAGCAGAACGACGCAGTGCCGCCGGGCGGCGCATAGGCCCCGAAGCAGTGACCGAGTAAGTGAGGAATTGAACCGGGGAGACACGCTGATAGAACAATCCGACCGTCCGCTTCCTGACGATGTCATCGACCGGCAAACCAGAGCCACTTCCCGCACCAACAGACCTCTGGACAAAGAGCCGCATTTCGCAGCTTCCATCGCGCGCTTTGCTTCGGCGTGTTCACGTTCAACAACGCACGGAAAGGTCGAGGTTCTGTCCGCCACATCCTGCCCAACGAGCTGGTTCATAGTCGTGCCTTCCATCCGCCGATCCCGTTCTTTAACTCATGCAGCAGCCGGAGAGCTTGCTGGATAGATTTCCTCGGTCTCAAACAATTGCTCAGCATGGCTGTAACCCTTAACGCTGATTAGCTCGCGCACCCGGCGTTGGCCCCTGGAATCACGTTCGCAGTAGAGAACGAAATCAACTGCCTTTCCAGTCTGCGAACGGATGAACTGTTGATTCAGATTGGTTCGCGCACTGAGCGCCATATCCGCCAACCGTTCGAGCGCATCGACGGCTGAATCCGCATGCAGAGTCGAGAGGGTTCCGCCGTGTCCGGTGTTCATCGCCTGCAGCAGGTCATAACCGCATTCGTCACGGATCTCACCCATAATGATTCGGTCGGGACGGTGACGCAGTGCTGCGGCTACCAGCTGACTCGGGGAAACCGCAACCTGACCAGGAATGGCGGCGACCGCTTCCCACCGAACGGCATTGGGATGTGCGATCTTTAGCTCGGCTGGCTGCTCGATTACAATCAGGCGTTCATGGGACGGGACATGATCCAGTAGCGCCTTCATCAGGGTTGTCTTGCCGGACCCGGTTCCGCCCGCGATGATGCCGTTCTTGCGGGTGGCGATCAACTCTACAACCGCATCCCGTACACGAGCAGGAAGACTCCCCAATCCAACCAGTTCTTCTGAGGTGAACCATCGGTTGAATTTGCGAACCGTAAGCGTCGGTCCAGAGAGTGATGACGGCGAGCCGACTACAGCTACACGCGAGCCATCCGGCAAGCGCGTATTGAGGATCGGATTCTGGGCCGTTAAGTCTTGGCCGAGAATGCGTGCGACACGCTCAATGGCAGCCTGCAGCCGCTCGTTGGTATAAGGCGAACGAAGCATGATCCGTTCGACCACGCCGTCCCGATCCGCAAAGACGCCCGTAGTCCCATTGATCATCAAGTCTGAGATCGAAGGGTCCAGCAGCAGCGTGCGCAATTCCTCGGGAAAGAACGGCAGAATCAGCTGATAGCTCACTGTCTGGCTCCCGTTGCCGAGTCTGCCTTTACCGGATCGACAGATACTCGGTTCTCGTGGAACTCGGTGATGGTCAAGCCGAGCGGATTGATGAACTCATATTGCGGATAGATCCTGGACTGATCGCTCACCTGTTTGGGATTGAGGTAGTAGGTGATGCTCACAACCCAGTGCTCGGTGCGCGGATCGTGTGAATTCTGCGGAGAGTAATACCGATCGAGAGTCATCAGTGCTGTTCCGCGAGCCATAGTCGCACTTTGAACGGTCTCCTCCGACATGGAGGTAATGGTCACGTTCTGCACTTGCGCATCGCTTGATTCGATTTGCCCGGCTGTAACCTGAGAGACGAGGCGATTGCGGTTGTCCTCTGCCATCAAACGCGAAGCTAATGACTGCGAAAGGAAGTAGTAATTGAGCGGGTACTTCTTCGCAATTACATCGCGATTGATCGTGTAGCGATAGTTTGCCCAATCGTTCAAGTAGGTCCGCACTTCGCCTTCACGCGGGCTGTAGTTCAGGTCCGAATATTGGATTGCCTGCGCTCTTCCCATCTCGTCAATGCGGATGTATCGATTTGCCACGGGTCGTTGTGCCAGAGCGAGATTCATGCCGAGAGAAGCAAGCAGCACAACCGTTCCAAATGCTAGAGAGAAACGGTAGGCTTTCCGCTCGGCATAGTGCGAGGCATAGACTTCGTTTCCGATGCGATCTACAAGCAGCGATTGCTCCGGCGAAAGAGGCGCTTCAACGGGTGCTGTGAGTGTGGACATAATGACCTTGACTCCTTTCGCGAACGGCGTTCAGGACAACATAGGTGTAGATGAAACCGGCAACGATAACGCCAATTCCAACGAGCGTCAGGATTGGCTTCACCAACCGCCCGAAGCGCGATGCTCCAATTGCGCTGCCAATCGAGAAAGACAGAAGGAAGTTCCACATAGCTACGCGCCCCCTTTGACAACAGCCATCCCGATTACACTTCCGGCCAATCCGGGGGCGGCAGACGTGAGGCTTGCCGAACCGCCAAATATGGCTTGGGTCATGCTCGGAATGAAGAGCATGTTGATGATGAATGCCAGGTAGACCATCGTGCATGGAATGAGATTGGCGAGCCACATCTCCATCGAGTAATTGCCGTTGAATGTCTGCTTCAGGAAGCCGTTCATGAAGCCTGCCCACACGAAAATGAACGCGGCGGCTACAGCGCGGATCATGGCAAAGCCGACCAACACGTCCAGGAAGTGAAAGAACTTGTTGCGGAAGGTCTGTGTCATGAGCAGCGGAATGAACACTGGACCGAACAGTGCAGTCACGCCATAGAGGATGAAGGAACTGCAATTGACCAGGAACAGAATCGCCGAAGCAACTCCGAGCAATCCCTGCACGTAGAAATAGCAGAGGATTTGCATCGGAGCCATCAGCGACGGCATGGCGGTGTTGTCTCCTGCGGTCTTGAGCAATTGCAGTAGGTTGTCCAACGAACTCTGGTCAAAGGCCGCCACCATCGCCTGAGCGATGTAGGAAAAGAAGTGATTGATACCGAAGCTTGCTCCGGGAAAAGGATTGACCCAGTAATTGATCAGCAGGGAGCAAACAATGAGCCGCAACAGAAAGTGAGTCAGATCGCCGGCACGGACCGGATGCGTGTGAAAGCGCAGTGTCATTCCCGATGTGTTCCAGTTGACGACCATGCTGACGAGCGTAAAGAGCGCGATACAGCTCAACTCGATGATTCCAAGCTGAGTCAATGCGCCGCCATTCTGCGTTGTGAGATTGGTCAGATTGTTGGTGAACTGATACAGCCAGTCCACGCCGGAACCCGCGCTAGGCAACGCTTGAGCTAACAGGGATGCGGAAATCATCATTGTTCACACCTCTCTCAACCGAATCTGGGGTGACGCGAGCGGGAGGCCATCGTCGCCCTTGGGTTCAATTCAACTCGTTATGTCACGGCAGATAGGTCTGCCAGGTATTGCTTTCGTTGACGGCGTTCACGTTGTTCGTGGTCCGCTGTTGTTGGACGAAGCCCGCGGTATTGAGATCAATCGCAGCCGCGTTCCTTCGCTCCATGTTGCCGACGGCCATCTGCGCGGCAAGACACGCCTGCAGAGTTCCCTGCGACTGCATCTCTGCCATCTTCTGGGCTTCGGCGGCATTCAACAGATTCAACTGCTGCACTTCGCTGTTACTCGCATCTGACCCATCCAGTTCATCGGCTGCCAACGTGCTTATCGCAGTTGCGTTCTGCATCCTTGCCGCCCTGTACTGACCCACAGCGGTGAGGCAATCGGGCGAAATAGCATCGGAAGCCTCGATCATGGCGAGCTGCGACAATTGCGCGCTACCTAGTGTCTGGGTCTGCAGATAGGATGTTGTACTGGTGCGGACGGGAACAGTCGCAGCCGTCCACGCGGTCGAAGACGCAGTGGGCGCGTTCGTGTTCAGAGCCGTCGTCATCCCGTTGGTCTCGCCCGACAGATTCTTCACGTTGGTGTTCTTTAGTGCGGTCAATGTTGCTTGCCAGTGCTCTTTCATGGAGAAGTGAGTGACATTGTTCTTGATGGTGTTGTATTCCATCTGGATCGTGGTTAGCTGCTGTACAAGGCTGGCGTAGCTCGTCGGATCGAAGACAACATCTCCGATTCCAAAGAGAGCAAAGGCAGGTGTGGCTGCCAAGAGCAAGGTTGTTGTGGCGATGAGCCATCTGCGGTGTTTTTTGGTTTGGATAGGCATGCAGCCTCCTTCGATTCGTTCCGGTTATATGCACTGCGGGCAGGTCGGATTAAACCTGTCCAGGGTGAAACTTTTGCCATGCTCGAAAAGCCACAGCGGTGGAAGCAGAGTATGGACAGCGCGGTCGCAGACAGTTTCCATCATTTCCAGCGCCGCCGATTGCGCGGAGGGCGTGAAGAGCAGAACGACAATGAGCGCGCAAGTTCCAGCCGCAAATATTCGATGACTCATAAGCCTCCCCCCTCAGAGTGCTGGGTCCATGCGGTGTTCTGCATAGGACGGAATGAGAATGTCGCGACCGATATAGACGCGGGCGCGTGAGCCTTCCTTCAGCGTGATCACTGGAAGTCGGTTCAGGAAATGGTTGAGCACCTGCTCGCCTTCAGCTGCCGTCTGTGCTGAGATTCCGTTCCGAATCTGCGCCGATGGATCTAAAACGCTGCCGTTGTTGCCGATTTGAGCAAGACCGCCGAGTCCGCCGATGGCCGCTGCCGCACCAAAGGCCATCAGGTATCCGTGATCGACTTTGGTGGCAAGTCCCGTTGTGCCCAACGGATCAAGACCGATGTATCTGTCGAAGTCGAGCGAAAATCCGTCTGGGCAGACGGCACGGTGAAAAGTGACGAACATCTTCCGCTGCTGGGAGTTGCCCACACTTTGCACGCTGCCAATGAGCCTTGTACCCTGCGGCATCAGGAGTTGCAGGTGGTCATGCGAGTAGTAGTCGGTGGTCAACATGACCAGAATCGGTCCGCTGAAACCGCCGTCGATATGATTCGTAACGACGCCCTCAAGAACCGTGCCCTCGAATATCCGGTAAAGCCGTCCCTGATATTGATCAAATGGATAGGACGCCATTGGATCTACGTTGACTTTAGACTTTACTTCCTGATGCTCACCAATCATTGGTGCGTCGTTCGCTTTGGGCGGCGCGGCGACTTCCTTTTGCTCGACGGCAGAACTAACGTTTTTCAGAGCCGCATTAGTGGCGGCTGTTTCGCTGGGGCGCGCAAAGTCAATCGCCACCGTGCCACTGTTGACGGCGTCCTGTTTCTGCTTCTCACAAGCGAGCGCTCTTTGTTTTGCTTCGGCCTGCGCCTGCGAGACATTCGAGGTCCGATCCGGAGCATTTGGACTACTCCCGTAAATCGCCTCCCTTTGCGCAGCCGTCATCGGCGAGGCTTTACTCGATTCGGGTCCGGGATCGTTTTCTGCAGACTGAAGTTGCTGCATGGCCGCGGCGATCTGCTGTTGTCGTTGCCGCTCCTCCAGATCCTGCTTGGCCTGCAGTCGCTGCTGATTCTCAAAGTTCGATACCTGTTGTGCGTTCGGCGACACCGGGCGTACCGGTAGCGTGCTCACCGGAGCAGCCCTCTTGTTGCCCCGCACGAGGCTTGATACATTGGCCAGACCGATCAAACCCAGAATGACCACAAGCGCAATCACCACGGGCATCGTCTTGCGTACCGGTATCTTTGCTTCCGGCTGTTCGGGAACTGTTGCAGGTGGCAGCTCATTCCGTTCTGTCATGGCTAATTCATTCCTCCCAGGCGGCGGAATTCAACTTTCTGTTTGCCGATGGCGAGATATCCGTGTTCCAACTGTTTGGGCACGGTATAAAGCCCTGCATTGAAATCGAAGTTGATGAGCGAGCCCTTTCCGTCTTTCAGTTCATAGAGCGCTGGAGTTTCCTGAAACACTCCGCGCAAGTAAGTGAACTTGTCATCCCGCCAGATTTGTTGGACTCCGAGTTGTTTGCCTTTTCGCTCATCCCAGGCATAGTCGAAGTGAAGCGATCCGGGATAGTCGCTGCGAAATTCCTCGGTCTTCGTTTTCTCGGCTTTGATCTCCGCTGCCTGTACCGCTTTGGCCGAAGCAGACTCTTGTTTTACCTTTTCCAGTTCTGCAACTGGTACGAAGACCGGGAGCTGCGTCAGCCGGTCTTTAGCGGCCTGATCGCCTGGATTGATGAAGACTTTGGAATCAAAGTGCGGATCGGCGTCACTCGAAACCTCAGCCAACTGCAGCGTGTATTCGTTGCCATGGTCGGAAACAATATGAACGTCAGTCGATCTATTGACAACCTTCGGCTTGACGCTGATGAATCGCGAGGCCACATGGCCACCATCGAAGACCCAAGCGACCGTGTCACCGGCAAAGACGCTGGCGACCTTCTCTTCAGCGGGTAACACAATGAGCGTCGATTGGAGTAACCTGGCACGAATCTGAGGCGGCGCATCCGTCTCAGAGACCACGACCGTGCGCGGTGCATTTGGTTGGAGGGGATGCGAATCGGCGGCATGCACCGCGCTTGAGGCCAGGATCAGGCCAATGCCGACGGCAACGGGTATGGGAGGTCTCATGGTGTTCGTGTCCTTTCTTCTGTGAAACTTGGTTACTCGGTCTCGCCTTTGGCAAAGCGCGCGATGCCGTCTGTGAGCCCATATTTTGAAATCAGCTTTGCCCGGCGCATGCGGTCTTTGGGTTTGGTTGAGAAGGCCGCATAACTGCGGCTATCGAGGTTGAGCGTGATTACCTTGGTCAATCCGTCGCGACGAATGTACAGACCTTCGCGGTCGCGCAAACTTTCAAACAATGCAATCTGCTGGTCGTTCATCTTGAACAACTCGGCGTAGCGCTTGCGGTTGAAGGTGGCATCTTTCAAGAACAGAAACGATGTGCAGGAGTTCACGATTGAATCGGCGTTTGCACCGAGGTCTTCTGCAGACTGGCCGATCATGGTGACACCGCCCAAGTTCTTTCGAACCGTCTTGATGGAGGCCAGTGCTCCTTCGAGCAACTGCCGGTTCTTCATCGATGAGAAGATTTCTTCAATCAGGATGTGCTTGGGAACCCCAAGATTGGTCGGGGCGTAGAGTACGTCATTGATGCGCCGGAGCAGCCACACCATCAGAGGTTCGATCAAGTCAGCATTCTGCTCGTTGTTGATCCCCTGGAAATCGAAGCATTGCAAGCGGGAGAACGAGAGAGAGTCCTCGACGTTGTCAAAGATGGCGTGGTAGACGCCATCGCCGACCCATTTCGCAAGATAGCGGTCGAGCTTCTTGGGCGGGAAGAGATTTGAAAGGCGACGATTTTCGCGGTCAAGAAAGTACATGTCGCGGACGGCTTTGTGAATTACGTCGTCGTCTTCCGGCTCCAGCTCCGCGCCGCCATTCATCAGCAGCAATTTGACGAAGGAATAGAGAAACGCGATGTTGCTCTCGGTCGGCTCCAAAGCGAAGGGATTGACACGAGGGCCGTCTTTGCCGATGCGGTCCACTCGCCCGCCATAGAGTTCCACGACGCTTTCGTAGCTGCCGCCAATGTCAAAGATGTAGGTGAACCCGCCATACTTTTGCTCGTGGGCGATGGCCATGTTGCCATGAACGGATTTGCCCGTTCCGGTTGGTCCCAGGATGAGCATGACTCGCACGCCGTCCACGTAGGCGTCCTGAAAGAAAGGTGTCCGCGTCCTTGTCTCAAAGATATTCAGGTACTCGTTGTCGAGGTCTTCTGAGTGCAGGTGGCCGAGACGCGGCGCGAAGATCGACGACAAACGTGCGTGGTGGTCTTCGGCAAGCCACATCGGAAAAACATTGAACTTGCGGTTGCCGGGAAACATGGCGTAGAAAGCCGAAAGGTTTCCCAGTGTCTCTTCCATGACCTGCGCCCGCGTATCGACAAAGACTCGATGTACGGAAGGGCCCAGGCTGCGCAGTTCTTCTGGGCTACGCGCGGCCACAAGGAAGCGGAGCGAGAACTCACCCTGAGCCTTTTTGTCGAGCGAGCGAATGACATCTCCGAGCTCATCCACCTGCGTGTTGGCAGCTCTCGCTCCGGCTCCTGTTTCTAGCGAGGCGAAATCGTGCCCGCTCATGGCGCGCGTCAACACGCCTACTTTGAAAAAGGAGATGAACTTTTCCTGCGCATCAATCTCACTGCGAGCCGCGGCGCTGGACTTTGGTCGCCAGCTCGTGCAGAGCACGCTGTTGCAATCGAGCGCTGCAAGAGGTGAAAAGAGGCAGGGACGCGATGCCTCAGGCGTCGTCTTCAGCGAGAACATCTGGACGTATCTGCGACCGATGGAAAGGTGGTCGCTGTGCCACTGGACCGGGCTCTTCACAATCTGCCGGTCCACGCCGTCATCGCTGTGGAGTTCATCCATGGCAGCCCATTCTTCGAGATTGAACAGGTAGCTGAAAAACTGGTACGCGGCATTCTTTCCAAGCACCTTCAGCCCGAGGGAGTGCCCGAGATGCCCTTCGAGTAAGCTCGCCATCTTCTCAAGTCCAGCCAGCATCCGAGACGTGTCGGCGACCCGTTGCTGGGGCTCGCGCGCTAATGAGGTAGCTTTCAGCGGTTCCAGCGTCAGGCACCAATGCAGATCGATGCGGCGGAAGCCTGCGGACCTTTCGAGAAGCTCCAGCCGGTCGCTCACGAAAACCTGTGTTACGGGATTTGCGTAGCTGGGCTTTCGTGGAAGCTCAAAGCCCGACATAACGCGCGTGTACTGATAGAGGCATGAGCCTTCGGGCAATCCGCGCAGCGCGCCTTCAATCGAACGCACCGCCGCTTCGAGTTCTTGGTCACTCAATCCCTCTTCGTCGATGCCTTGGAGCGAGAGCAAACAACCGTACCCGCCGCCTTTCAGCGCGAAGATATGCTCGTTCACAAACCGGCTGATCGGGACGATGGAACACGCGGCTCCGGCCTTAGCGAACCACGGTGTATGCTTCTGCTGTTGTTCAGTGTTTACGCGGGTCATAATAGGACCTCTGACTCAGACTCAATCCCCAAAGCTCGAACATCTTCGGGTGCTTGTGGACTACCAGCCATGCAGCGCCGATCATCAGTGGGAAGCTAACGAGGGCAACGATCCGGAACCCAACGAGTAAAACCGTTACCGAGACGAATACGATCGTCATCCACGCTGCAAGGTCGAGTCCCAGCTTGGCCCTTGGCCGATTCAGCGCCTGATTGATTGGTAGCGGCTCTCCCCGTTTGGACATGGGTCGCTCCTACATCGACTGGCCGGTCAGCGAGCCGATCCAGCCAGCACCCCAGCCGAGGACCGCAGCGCCGAAGAGAGCGCCGAACAGCCCTGGAATCGCCTCTTGAAAACGGCCGCTCATCATCCGGATTCCGGCGAAGATCAGCCCGCCGAAGCAGATGACCGCGCCTGCGTAGATGGCGAAGGTTTTGAAGGTTTGCATGAGCGTGGTCGCCCCGGAGAAGTCCATCGTCCCCTGGGCATGAGCCACGCTTGTCAGAGAGAGAGCAATAAGAGTGGGAGCCATCGTGCGGATGGCTGAAAGAAGATTGGTTTTTAGAGAGCGTTTCGTCCGGCTAGAGCGGTTTCATAGTGTCTGTGTCCGATATCCGCAGGATTGAAACCAAGCGGCGGAATCTTGGGCGGTGATAGCTGCCATGGCTGCTGTGATGGCGAGGTCGAGGGTGTCGAGGATTCGAGCTTTG
>Ga0224527_1001477_pt1 | contig 11652 bp, 5 predicted proteins | sample CBST0metaG_FD_179882 | JGI IMG/M metagenome (GOLD analysis project Ga0224527, IMG submission 179882) | Peat soil microbial communities from Stordalen Mire, Sweden - C.B.S.T0 | ecosystem: Environmental > Terrestrial > Soil > Wetlands > Peat | place: Sweden: Norrbotten County, Stordalen Mire... | reverse complement strand
CTTGTGAATGCAGTGCCGTGCAACGCGCGTCGGCAGTGCAGGCAGATACAGAATCGTCGAGAGATCAATGCCCTTGGCTTTCCAGTGATCGCTGGCAAGCCTCGTTTCCAGACGATCCACGCGTCCAACCATTTCATCGAAGGTGCGGAAGCCGAGGCGCGCCATGTAGCCGCGAACCTGCTCTGCGAGGAAGAAGAAGAAGTTGACGACGTGCTCGGGCTGCCCTGCGAAGCGCGCGCGCAGCACTGGGTCCTGCGTGGCGATTCCCACTGGACAGGTGTTGAGGTGGCACTTGCGCATCATGATGCAACCGAGCGCAACCAGCGGTGTTGTGGCGAAGCCGAACTCTTCAGCACCCAGCAGCGCGGCGATGACAACGTCGCGACCGGTCTGGAGTTTGCCGTCTGTCTGAACGCGGATGCGGCTACGTAGGTCGTTCAGCAACAGCACCTGCTGGGCCTCCGCAAGACCCAACTCCCAGGGAATGCCTGCGTGCTTGATGGAACTCAGCGGCGATGCACCGGTGCCTCCGCTGTCTCCGCTGATCAGCACAACATCTGCGTGTGCCTTGGCGACTCCAGCGGCCACCGTGCCTACTCCGACTTCCGCAACCAGCTTCACGCTGATTCGCGCTGTCGGATTCACATTCTTCAAGTCGTAGATCAGTTGCGCGAGATCTTCGATGGAGTAAATGTCATGGTGCGGTGGCGGAGAGATGAGGGTTACTCCCGGCGTGGAGTGCCGCAGTTTGGCGATGATTGCATCCACCTTGTGACCTGGCAGTTGTCCGCCCTCACCGGGTTTTGCACCTTGCGCCATCTTGATCTGCAATTCGTCGGCGTTGACAAGGTAGTTTGCGGTGACTCCGAAGCGTGCGGAAGCCACCTGCTTCACCGAACTGCGGCGCAGGTCGCCGGATGCATCCGGCTTGAAGCGCGCGGAGTCTTCACCACCTTCGCCTGTATTGCTCCGTCCGCCAATGCGGTTCATGGCAATCGCGAGCGTCTCGTGCGCTTCCTTGCTGATGGAGCCGTAGGACATGGCACCAGTCGCGAAGCGCTTCACGATCTCCTTCGCGGATTCCACCTCCTCAATCGGCACCGGATGCGCGGAGTCTTTCAGCTTCAGCAGCCCACGCAAAGTACAGAGCTGCTTGTTCTGCTGGTCGATAAGGTCGGTGTATTCCTGAAACGTGTTTGCATCGTTCTGCCGCACGGAGTTTTGCAGTTTGCTGATCGTCTGCGGATTCAGCAGGTGGTACTCGCCGTCCACGCGATGGCGGTACGAGCCGCCAACTTGCAACTCCAGCTCCGATAATGTGCGCGGACGGAATCCGTGCTCGTGCCGCATGACCGACTCACGCGCGATTACATCCAGCCCAACTCCCTCAATGCGGGAGACGGTGCCGGAGAAATACTCGCGCACGAGTTCCTTACTGAGGCCGATGGCTTCGAAGACCTGAGCGCCACGATAACTTTGCAGGGTAGAAATGCCCATCTTCGAGAAGGTCTTCAGCAGTCCCTTGTTGATTGCCTTCACAAAATTCTTGCACGCCTTCTCAGCAGTGATCTCTGGCGGCAACAGTCCGCGCGAGACCATGTCATCCAGCGTTTCAATCGCAAGATAGGGATTGACCGCGCTTGCCCCGTAGCCGATCAACAGCGCAAAGTGCATCACCTCACGCGGTTCACCGCTCTCGATGAGCAAAGCAATCTTGGTGCGGGAGCCTTCTTTCACGAGGTGATTGTGTACCGCCGCCAGAGCCAGCAATGAAGGAATGGGCGCGTACTCTTTGTCTATGCCGCGGTCGGAGAGAATCAACAGCGTGTAGCCGGACTCAACGGCAAGCGAGGCGCGACGACAGAGGCCATCGAGTCCACGCTTCAGCCCCAAGCCGTCTTCGTCAACGCGGAAGGCCGCGGAGAGCGTGGTTGCCAGCAGGTCTCCACTGGAAACTCTGCGCAGCTTTTCGAGATCGCGGTTCGTGAGCACCGGCTGCGGGAGCTTGAGCGTGTGACAGTTCAGCGGCGACTCGTCGAGAATATTGCGCTCGGTTCCAATGTAGCTGGTCAGCGACATCAACAGGTCCTCGCGAATCGGATCAATCGGCGGATTTGTGACCTGCGCGAAGAGCTGTTTGAAGTAGTTGAAGAGAAGCTGTGGCTGGTCAGAGAGGCAGGCCAGCGGCGTATCCGCACCCATGGAGCCGGTTGGCTCCTCGCCGTTGCGCGCCATTGGCTCGAGGATGATCTTGATGTCTTCCTCTGTGTAGCCGAAGACGCGCTGGCGGGCGATGATGGTTTCGTGGCTGGGGCCGTGAACTCGCGTTGGCTCGGGCAGTTGCTCAAGCGTGACCTGATTTTGCTTGATCCACTCGCCATAGGGCTGGCGAGCTGAGAGCTGCCCTTTGATCTCATCGTCGCTGATGATTCGGCCAGTGACGGTATCGACCAGGAACATGCGGCCCGGCTGAAGGCGTCCCTTGTACTTCACGCGCTCAGGCGCGAACTCCAGCACTCCAGCTTCGGAGGCGAGAACGACCAGATCGTCCGTGGTCACCACGTAGCGACCAGGGCGAAGGCCATTACGGTCAAGCGTTGCGCCAATCACGCGACCGTCAGTGAAGGCCATCGACGCGGGGCCGTCCCATGGCTCCATAAGGGAGGCGTGATACTCGTAGAAGGCCCGCTTCTCAGGGTCCATGTGGGGATTGCGCGACCAGGCTTCTGGAATCAGCATGGCCATGACGTGCGGCAACTCGCGTCCGGAGTGCAGCAGGAGTTCTACTGCGTTGTCCAGCGAACCGGAGTCGCTGAGTCCGGGGGTGATTACCGGGAAAATCTTCTGCAGGTCTGCGCCGAAGAGCGGCGACTCCAGCAGACGCTGACGGGCGTTCATCCAGATCACGTTGCCCTTGACGGTGTTGATCTCACCGTTGTGCGCGATGTGACGGTAGGGATGGGCGAGAGGCCAGCTTGGAAAAGTGTTGGTTGAGAAACGCTGATGGACCAGACAGAGCGCGCTCTTCACCAGCGGGTCGCTCAACTCCGGATAGAACTTGGTGATCTGCGGAGCGAGCAGCAGCCCTTTGTAGACGATGGTTCGACAGGAGAGCGAGGGAATATAGAAGTTGCTGCGGCCTTCAATTTCAGCGTGCAGGATTTCGTTCTCGATGCGGCGACGCACTACATACAGCTTGCGTTCGAAATCGGTCTCCATGAGTGGTACTGGAGTTTTGAGGAAGACCTGCTCAATGTAGGGTTGTGAACCGCGGGCAACGCGGCCAATTGCACTGCCGTCCACTGGTGTATCACGCCAGCCGAGAACCTCAAAACCCTCTTCCTGGCTGATCTTCTCGACAACGCCCTCGCACTGCAACCGTTCCAGCTTACCGACCGGCAGGAAGACCATACCGACTGCGTAGCTGCCCTCCTCTGGAAGCGTAATGCCTTGAGCAGCGCACTCGCGCACGAAGAACTCATGCGGAATCTGAATCAGCACACCTGCGCCATCGCCTGTCTCGGGATCGCAACCGCAAGCTCCGCGGTGTTCGAGGTGGGTGAGCACCTCAATTCCCTTCTCGACAATGGAGTGGCTCTTTTCGCCGCGAATGCTCGCTACGAAACCAAGTCCGCAGGCGTCATGTTCATTCGCCGGGTCGTAGAGACCTTGCGCTGGCGGCAATCCACTAGGATGGTGTTGATCCGAATCGTTCAGTTCGTTGTCTTCTCGCATTACTTCTCCCGTGTGCGGTGCGCATCAGAACAAAATGCGCCGAAACATGAGCCAATAAACACGAATCCCGCCTGATTTAGTCTTTGGCGGGTGATTAGTACTCGGGCTGATTAAAGATTGCCTGATTTATCCCCCGCTGCCGGTGGTAATTCGCTTCGGCACGCAGGATGTGCGTGTGCCGAGCGAAGCCGGTGTTGTCCGCGGGGATGTAGCCGTGTGAATCATAGTTGGTAACCAAGATTACCGGGAAACCAGGTCAGAGTCAACGAAAATGGGCACAAATAGCGGAGTCTTTACATCTTTTACAGAGCAACTTCGCGGTCGGTGTGGTAGGGCAACGCTGTACCGGTACGACAATCGTGCTACGGCTCAGGTTTGCAAGTAGGCCAACGGTTCAGTGTTCCATGGCGTGATTGCCCTGGATATCAACAGATAGAGCCTGTCTGTTCACTCTGTAGTTTATGATTTGATAGTTAATCCTTTGATGCCTCTCAAGGTTTCGTGCGTGACATCACACCACATTGTGATATTATGCAAGCAGTATCTCGCGAAGTTGGATGCGCGATTCTGAGTTGACCCCGCCAAGTGATACGAGCGATTCGATCTCAAAATCTCCTCCCGACAGAAAATTGCAGGATATGTGTTTCCGCGCGCACACATCCAACTCGCGCGCACAAGTTAGTGAGAGAGAAGAAGAAAACCACAGAATGAGTACATTTCAGGAAATGCCGCTCCAGGCGCTACTACAACAGGCGCTAGCGGCAGGCAAATTTGTAAACCCCACCCCAGTACAGATGCAGGCTATTCCGCCGGCCCTCGATGGCGATGATGTAATCGCGACAGCGCAAACTGGAACCGGCAAAACGCTGGCTTTCCTTATCCCCGTGATGGAGATGCTTGCGCAGGTGCCCCCCGGAAAAATCAACGCGCTGGTTCTAGTGCCTACGCGTGAGCTTGCTATTCAGATCCACGAGCAGTACGAGGCACTCCGCTCCAAGAAGAATCCGCCGGCCGCGTTGGTCATTGGCGGGTTAAGCGAGAAGGTTCAGATCCGCGCGCTACGCGCGGGAGCACGGATGGTCGTTGCGACTCCGGGCCGTCTTGAAGATTACATGCGGCGCAAAATTGTTGATCTCCGTTTCGTCTGCACGCTTGTTATGGACGAAGTGGACCGCATGCTGGACATGGGCTTTTTGCCCGCAATTACCCGCATCCTGGCTGCGCTACCGAAAGAACGCCAGACACTGTGCTACTCCGCTACGTTGGAGAAGTCAGTGCAGGGCCTGTTGTTGAAGTGCACCCGTGATGCGGTTCGCATTTCGATTGGCAACGTTCTGAAGCCTAATGAGTCTGTACAGTTGCAGGCGTACGAAGTTCCGCTGATGCAGAAAGGCGCGGTTCTGCGCGAGCTGCTCTATAACGAAAGCGGCAAAACGCTGATCTTTGCACGGACCAAGCGCGGCACGGAACGGTTGGCCAAGGACCTGTTGCGCGACGGATTCGCCGCGTCAATGATCCACGGCGACCGCACCCAGAGCCAGCGTTCGGCTGCACTGGCAGGCTTTGAAGCAGGACGTATTCAGGTGCTGGTAGCGACCGACGTGGCCGCTCGCGGCATTCACGTGGGCGACGTTGCACACGTGGTGAACTACGATCTGCCGGCGATCGCGGAGGACTTCATCCATCGCGTAGGCCGCACCGGACGCGCGGGCCATACGGGCCGTGCGACCACGATTGTGAGCGGCGCTGAGATGATTGAGCTTCGCCGCTTTGAGCGCATGCTCAAGCTGAAGATCGAGCGCATGGAACTAAGCAAGACGCGTTTGGAAGCCCCGGTGAACATGCCGATTCCAATCACGTTGGGCCGCAGGAATACGAATACTCTGAAGTCGCGCACGCTGAATGGCATGCCCGGCGAAGTGTTCGCGTAAACATTACGGTTTCAAGAAAACGCCAGAGGCAAAAGCTTCTGGCGTTTTTCTTGCGTTGAACACAATGTTTTAGCGGATGGAGAGAGCGTACATGAGCCCGCCACGGGCCCAGAGTTGGTTCGGCCCCCTTGCCAACTTCATCACCGAACGCGACCCCAGATCGCGTTCGAACATCTCGCCATAGTTGCCCACTGCTTCGATTGTCCGGGCAGCCCACGCATCATCGAGTCCGATAAATTGTCCGTAGCCGCGCTGCACTCCAAGGAGACGCCGAATCGATGGGTCATTGCTCTTCTTCATTTCGGCGAGATTCTCTTGCGTAACTCCGCTTTCCTCGGCTTGAACCAGAGCCTCGACTGTCCAATTCACAATGGTGGCCCACTGCGGGTCGTCGAGGCGATAGGTCGGGGCTAAAGGGTCTTTGGCGATCACGTCAGGCAGAATTTCGAAATTCTGCGCCATACCCTTGAAGGCAATTCGCTCATAGGCTAACTGCGAGACGTCGGCCGTGATAGCTGCGCAGTTGCGCGTAATGAATGCGGCCTCCATTTCTCCCTCCTCCTGGAAGGAGAATGGGAGCCACTTGATCTTTTCACGTTGCATGTAGCCTTCAACCTGGTTTTCAATCTCCGTCCCTCCGAGAAAACATACTTTCTTCCCAGACAGATCTCTTGGAGAGGTGATACCCATGGTCCGATTGACGAGAAATCCCTGATAGTCGTAGAAGACAGGCCGTGCAAAACCGAAGGTGACATTAGCTGTATTGATGAGATTCGGCGAGCCTGTGGCGAGCAGCGCGATCTCGCCTGCCTTCAAGGCTTGCAGAGCATCCTCTTCATCGCGGTATGGAACGACGGTGAACTTTGCGTTTGTCCCAAGCACGGCTACGGCAACTGCCTTGCAGATATCGATATCGAAGGCCGAGTGGTTGCCGTGCGCGTCCTGGGTGGAGTACTCGGGTTCCTCGGTGTTGATTCCGCAAGGAAGAACACCGGTGCTCTTGATCTTATCGAGCGTGGCTCCGGCATGAGCCGTACCGACGCTGCCGATCAGAAGCAATGCGATGAAGATTATTGGTGCGGAAATTCTGCTCATGCGTACTGTTCCTTTCAATCTTTCAACGGCGTAAAGGTGAAAAAGCGGCGCTCGGAGAGCCCTTCGAACGCCGCATAGAGTGAGCACATTAGTTCGATGGCCAAGTCCCCGAAGTGGGCAGACCAGGGTTGGTGCTGGGCCGAGGATTGAAGTCCGCCGGGGCTGGGTCGATGAGTTTGCCGTTTACTGTATCGGTCGGCGTGATCTGAAGAACTCGGCAACCCTGCGATTGGAAGTGAGGCAGACTCAACACCTGCGCAGTGGGTATCTTCGCGTACGATGCTGCCAATGGTGCAGCCCTTCCCGTCAAACGGGCATTGTCAAACGCGGAGAAGAGATCGCCGACGCCGGGAGTGTGGCCGTCGGAGGGTCCAAGATACTTCTGTCCATAGATCGCCTCACCTTCAGCGCGGGCGGATGCTTCGTCGGGAAGATCGGCGAGCGGTGTCAGATTGAATAGCTCGTCGATGAACTTGATGATTGATCCGTGTTCGGTTGCCTCATGCGAGATGCCGTGGACCACGCTGTATGGCGAGATCACGATCATTGGAATGCGCGGACCTTGATCGAGCGCGGCACCAAGAGGATCGAAGGCGCGGATCTGGGGCTGAGTGTGGTCATAGAGTCCATCGGTTTCATCGTAGGTGATGATGATGGCGCTCTGCGACCAATACTTGCTACTTGCAATTGCGTTGATGGAATCAGCCAGAAGAGCTTCGCTGATCTGCGCATCAGAGTAGCCTGGATGATCGTCATTCCCCTTGAACGCAGCTTCGACCGCAGGGCTGGGTGAGCGGGGCGTGAGTCCATCCAGATTGCCGTAGCCACCGCGAACGTAGAAGACACCGCCCTCTTTGGGCAGGGCGTTGCCACTGATTGCGGTGTAGAAATCGCCGAGCCCCTTGAGGTGCGCCTTGGTTTCGCCAAGGTTGTTGGCCTCGTAGCCGAAGTACTGCGGACCATTGTGATGGGCAATGTAATGTAAATTCGTGGCCGTAGCAGTGGGATCGGTCGGCTCGTGATCATAGCCATCCTGGAACCATCCCCAATTCACTGGCTTGTTACGGTCGCCAGCAATCTTCTTGATGTCGTTTTGAATATCCAGAAGATCGAACGCGGGGTCCAAATCATTGGCGGTGATCTTTTCGATCTGGTCTCCCATGAAGGAGAGCGGCAAACTTGCGAAGGTCAAGTTGGAAGCAGGATTGGAGCTAACTCCACCGGGATTGTCCACCGGCTGCTTCTCACTGGGAGGAGTAAGAACGTCCAGCGCGGATCCCCAGAAGGGTTGCGGGTCAGCAGTGACGGGCAGTTGCGCGTTCGTGGTCAGAACATTGCTACCCAGGCCGGGATGTTTCACCCACTGCGTTTTACCGGACTGTCCCGCGATCATCGCAATGGCGTTCGGCGTCGAGGGCCCGATCACGGTGTCAAAGAAGTTATCAAAGAGCGTGAAGCGGTCTGCATAGTTCCAAAGAAATGGAGCGGTGTCGCAGTCCACATGACCAACGACCAGTTCGCCCTTTTGTACTTGCTTCTCGGTTGGCGCCACGCCGGTATAGGTCTTGCCGTCGGCGCTCAAGGTTCCGGTGAGCCCCTCTTCCACGAAGGCGTAACGATTGTTCTGAGCAATGTGGTTCGAGTCCAGGTTGAGCTTGGCATCGATAGCTACATGAGCGTGATTCACCGAATCCGTATCCTCCGGATAGAGGAGCACGGTCTTGGAATTTACGTCAGTCACTGACTGAGGAATTTTGAAAGGAGAGATGGAACCAACCGAACCGTCAGTCAAAACGATTGGCTGGACGAAACCAGGAGTTTGACTGGCTGACTGAGAAAAGAGCCCTCTTGCGCCAGGGTATGTGCCGAAGTAGAAATCGAACGAACGGTTCTCTTGGAAGAGAACGAAGACATACTTGATGTGCTTGCGAAGAAGATTGAGTTTTTGATCGTGCGTGAGGTAAGGCGCGTCCTCCACCCGAAGCGTGTGGCTGGCTACTGCATCGCTCGATTTCGGCGCAATCACGACAACATTCTTCTGGTCGCCCGGCCGATCATCGGCCAGCAAGTAAGCCGGTTGCAACATCAACCCGGCCATCATCACGGAAACACAGCTCGTTTTCAACCATTCTCTGATATGCATCGGTATTCCTCTCCGGTAACGAACGCATTGCGGTTTGGTTGTCGCCGTTGGTCCCAGACACCGCGAGCGCGGGTGGTGCTCCGGCGGGAGATACTGCCCGCTCCAAGGAATAGCAGTGGGATGTGAATCGAAATTTGAGCTGGCGTGAATAGCCGATGAAGATCCAGAGTAGCTAATTAAGAGTTTTTACTTAGCCGTCGAGGCCGCATAGACACTGGGATTGAGGCGTATGCCAGGCAGAGGTTTCTCTATCTGCGAAGATTAGAAGGTAAGAGAGCAATCAACGATTCCATCCTAACCAGAAGGATGGTTAGGATGGAATCGGCTTGATCTTCGGCTGACTATTGTGCGGTCCAGCCGCCGTCAACGGGGATCATGACACCGGTTATGTTTTGAGCGGCTTCCGATGCGAGGAAGACGGCCAAGGCACCAATGTTCTCTACGCTCGTGAAGCGGAGTGAGGGCTGCTTTTCGGCAAGGAGGTTGTGTGTGGCGGTCTTCTGGTCGATGTGCTCGCGGGCTGCGCGATCATCGATCTGCTTCTGCACAAGGGGCGTCAGCACCCAGCCGGGACAGATGGCGTTGCAAGTGATTCCGCTGGTTGCGGTTTCGAGGGCGACAGTCTTGGTGATGCCGACGATGCCATGCTTGGCGGCGACATAGGCCACCTTGTTAGCGGAGGCTACTAAACCGTGGGTGGAAGCGGTGTTGATAAGGCGCCCCCATCCGCGTTTCTTCATGCCTGGAAGAGCGGCGCGAATGGTGTGGAAGGCGGAGGACAGATTGATGGCGATGATCTGATCCCACTTCTCAACGGGGAATTCATCAATGGGAGCGACGAACTGCACGCCCGCGTTGTTGACGAGAATGTCGACGTAGCCGAGCCGCTTTTCAGCGTCCTTAATAAGAGCCTCGCACTCTTCTGCCTTGGATAGATCGGCGGGATTGTAGAAGACCTGAACACCATGCTTGGCTGCCAGTTCCGAGCGAAGTGCTTCGATGGCGGCAGCATCTCCGAAGCCGTTTAGCATAATGTTGGCACCCTGGGCGGCAAGCGCGCGTGCCACTCCTTCACCGATGCCGCTAGTGGATCCGGTTACGACAGCGTTACGACCTTTCAACATACTCATCTCCTGTACATTAGTCAGTTCAGCCTCTGTATTCCCTTACTAAACAATCGTGACAATCAGAATGAAATCATGTTCCTTTGCCAAAGCCGTGATTACTTTATACTGATTAAGGTTCCGACGAAAACAATTTCTCATTCCAGATGTTTGCGCTCAACCTATGGGTGCGGATGCGCTGCCGTGCGCGGAGCGATGGTAAGACATGGAGCTCCTTCGGGGACTTAGCTCGCACATCTTTGGCGATACTCAGGCTGCGCGCTGGTTTTGAAATCTAGAACAGGGGGAATCTCGTTTAGCGCCGAACTTTTCTATAGCCTGACTTCTACCCTCTTCGGGGAATGGCGCCCCGAGGTCTTACTCGGTTTCCATATGCGGATTCCAACCCTCTTCGGGATTGCAATCGGCAGATTCGGAGTGCATGGGTCGGTGGCCGCGTTCGATGAACGGCTGGTCGGGGAGGATGGGCCCTCCGCAAATAGCACAGACCAATGTTGTGGCGGTATTGTTATCGGAGAGAAGCATGGGAGCCTCCTTGCGCGCGTTGAGATTAAAGCTCCAGGTGAAAAGAAGCGCGGTGATGGAGGTCACGGGACGAGGTGAGGAACGCATAGCCAGGAGGAGCATTCTTCTTTCTAACGATTGCGAAGCTTCTACGTTGAACAGCGCCCGGGAATCTTCGCTCCCAGGCGCTGTTTGTGCTATTCCTCAACTTTATCCATCATCGGTCTAGTGAACCCACCGTGGACCGCTTGCGCCTCGACCTTCTTTTGAGCGGGACGGCGTAGAAACCGACAGATTCGGATGTGCAGCATGGGTACTCCCACTCCCCAACCGGAAACGACCGACCAAGTTCTGGAGATCGTGCGTGAGACCTGAAAGATCCTGGCAGGCCTTTGCTGCCTGCTGGGTTCCAATTGTCGTTGCCTCGACGATGGTGGATATCTGTTGCATGCTGTTCTTCACTTCTTCGGTCGTGCTCGACTGTTCCGTTGCAGCAGTTGCAATCATGGTAATCATGTCGCCCACTTCCTGCGATTTTGTGATGATCAGCTGTAAGGAGTCGCCGGCTTCTCCAGTTGCTCTTACACCCTCTTTTACATGGCGATTCCCCTCCTCCATGGCGAGCACGGTCGACTGCGTTTCCTGCTGTATAGCCTCGATCATCCTTGCAATTTCCTTGGTTGCAACCGTGGTGCGCTCGGCGAGTTTACGGACTTCATCGGCGACCACGGCGAATCCCCGGCCCTGTTCACCAGCACGGGCAGCTTCGATGGCGGCATTGAGTGCCAATAAATTCGTCTGATCCGCAATCTCATCAATGACCTCGGCGATCTTGCCGATTTCCTTGGATCGCTTGCCCAACTCGTCCACTCGCTTGCCCGTGCTGCTGACTGCGTCTGAGATGACGTTCATGGTCTTCAGTGTGTTGCCGACGATGCTGCCGCCGCGATTCGCCATCTCTGCCGATTCTTTGGCAGCGCTTGCGGCACGGGTTGAATTGTCAGAAACCTCTACAACCGTCGAGGTCATCTGTTGCATTGCGGTCGCAACCTGGAACACCTGACCGCGCTGGGTTTCGGCCGAAAGCGACTGCTCCACTGCGGTTGCGGAGATTTCCTCG
>Ga0224527_1001475_pt1 | contig 11668 bp, 14 predicted proteins | sample CBST0metaG_FD_179882 | JGI IMG/M metagenome (GOLD analysis project Ga0224527, IMG submission 179882) | Peat soil microbial communities from Stordalen Mire, Sweden - C.B.S.T0 | ecosystem: Environmental > Terrestrial > Soil > Wetlands > Peat | place: Sweden: Norrbotten County, Stordalen Mire... | reverse complement strand
TGTCCAAGGTGCTCGCGTGTCTGAGATTTACGCCATCCTCAGCCAACTTCTGTTCCAGGGGAACTTCAGCGGCTCAGGATGGAGCTTACAGACTGCTTGAAAATGACTTTTTCAGGATCGACTACATTACCGAGATGATTCAGGCGGAGGCCTCCGCAAAAAACATCGTCGCGCCCGACACGCATACCTTCACAACAGCCGAAGAGGCCTCGGCGCTCGTCTTGGCGCACAAGGGCGCGGCGTTCCTGACGCGTGAGGCTGCGTGGAGAATCTCCAGCGCTGAAATCGCAATCCGGCCGTTGACAGAGGAACACCCGAAACTCGTAACCAGATTGGCGACACGCGCCGACGACAAAAAGCTGTTGACGAGCGAGTTCGTTCGCGCAGTCGGGCGCAAGCTGGTCAAGGTGCAATCTCCACAACAGCGAAGCATCACGTTAGCCTGCTGAACTGCCGGGAGCGGGGTCGCTTGTGCCAATCGCGGCGGCATCCACGTCGCGAATGACAATATTGAGCGGTCCATCATGGCCGCACTTTGCGCAGGGATAAATGCCGGTGGCGACAGCCGTGCCGTCGAATTCTTCTCGACGAAAGACGCTGCCACAATGAACGCACGCATGAAAGTGCGACAATTCGCCATGGGAACGATCCGATTCGCTTGCCATCTTTCCCCTCGTTTCGGTTCATCTCAGCGGGCAATCCGCGTCGGCCTAGTTGAGCGCCTCCTCCGGCAGAGGTATTCCCGCGAAGCTATCAGAATTCTCGGCTCATTGCGCCAGAAATATTGCTACGTCTGTCGAAATCGAGGGTTCTTGAGACAGTATGTGGAGATCATGCACACCCGTATATGTTTCTGCGAAGGATCCTGGCCTACGCCGCAGAGGGTCAGTGGATGCCGCACTTAACCATTTATATGGGGCTCAAGCCGGAATCCGTGGAGAGAAGATCTAAATTCTGTAGGGCTCTGCAGGAATTGTCGGCGGTAAGCGGCCGCGAAGTGAGACGAGCTTCCAAATCCGCAGCTCAACGCAATATCAAGAATACTTTTATCCGTGTCGCGAAGCATCGCTTTCGCAGCTTGCATTCTTAGGTGTTGCACATGCCGGTGCGGGGTCGCTCCCATAGCTTTGGTGAAAAGAGCTGCAAAGTGAAAGGGGCTGATACCTGCTTCCTTGGCAAGGATACGAAGATCCAGGCGCTCCGATAAGTGCGCCTCGACGTACCCCAGTACCCGCATAATCCGGTGGTCAGAAATGCGCTCGTGGGCCAAAGAACGGCTCCACTCGAAACCTGCCGATGGGCCGAGTAGAAGATGTGCCGCTAGCCACTGCGCAACAGCCTGGGCGTAGAACTCTGGAGCCCCGTCTCGGAGGGTTGCTACCGCCGAAAACAGCAAATTGGTTATAAGTGGGTCATCCAGAAATGAGACATCTCTGAGGGAACTCCGAAGTGCGGTCCCCGCCTTGGGAACTTCTGCTGCAACGAGATCGAAAGTGTTTTGAGGCAGGATCAGATGCAGGAGGGCGAGATTCTTCTGGTTCTCAAAGTGGTGGCGAATGAGACGTGTTTGTCTGGCCGGGGTAAGCTTACCCGTTCCTCTGGTGTACTTCGTTCCGCGCCATCGTCCTTCGGAGAACGCATCGATCTGGAAGCTGCGATTCAGCACTAGGGAGATCGCTGGATCAGAAAACGACGGAAGCTCAACTGGATCTGCACTGGGTGCCACCTCTAATATGCGTACGTATAGCGACCGCCATGCCTCTGAGTCACCGGTCGGCGGATCCTTATAACTCCCATAGGCCCATCTGGTGATCACATCGTTGGCGGGGCTGTTCATTGAGTATACCCTTTCGTTTCATTTGCGCAGAGGCCATCCGGAAACACACAGTGGAAGGCTATTCTTAAGTGTCGTGCTATCGCCTTTCCCCTATCCTAGTCGAATGTAATTCGCCAAGTCTTGAGCCAAAGCAGCGGCTCGGAGGCCATAAACCGAAATTCCGTTCCTCCTGGCAAGGCCGCCGATGCAACACCAAGCCGTTCTGCGGCCATGTTAAACCATCCTCTCCTCTCGCTCTGACAGCAGTCTAAATTTCGACGGGCGGACATCGTTCAGGTTCGTCTCTTGCTCTTTGCAAAGGCGCTACCACCCTCGAACGGGTTGCATCCATCAGATTGGCAAGTCGGTTTGCGGCGGATAGCCTCTCTACGGCGCTCGACAATATGCGTGACAAGGTTGGCAACGTACTCTCCATAAATGAGGCGGTTCATCGCTGAGATTACTGGTTGCGCCCTCGACTGTTCTCAAGTGGCGCTCTTCTTGAGCGCGACATCTGGAGTTCAGCGATCTCAGCTTCGACGTATTGATTTCATCAGCCGCTCCCAATTTCCGTAAGCAAATAGTTCTCTCTGCTCCAGAGACAGTGCCGCTTCTTCAATGAACAACCGGCCCGGTCTGCCTGGGCGGTACTGGTAAGGGTAATCCGTGGAGAACAGAATGCGTTCGGGTCCAACCACTTCAAATGAGCGCTGCATGTAGGACGGACTCCACATACCACTCGGCGTGACGTAGAGATTCTGCTTGAAGTAGTCGGCGATAGGTCTCTGGAGATTCGTCACTCGCGCCAGTGAACCGAGCCGCTCCAGATAAAAGAGAACGACTTCGCCCCAATGGCCGAGGATAATTTGCAGGTCGGGATACGCATCAAACACGCCAGCCAATATCAGACGGACGAACTGGATACCAGCTTCGTAGTGCCACCCCAATCCGAATGCTGCAAAGGCGATATCGATCTGGTCGCTGAAACCTGAGTAGTAGACATCTCTTACGGCGCGTTGCGGAATCTGCGGATGGATAAAGAGTGGAACGCGAAGTCTTGCTGCGGTCTCGAACATAGGGAAAAAGTCTGGGTGATCGAGGTTCTTCTCACGCGTACGGCCGCAGAGCATGGAACCCATCAACCCAAGCTGGGTGACACTTCGTTCGAGTTCTGTCGCAGCTTCTTCCGGTGATGCGGTTGGCAAGGTCGCAAAGCCCTGAAAGCGAGTGGGGTGCTTCGCTACCGTTTCGGCAACCAAGTCGTTGGTCCGTCGCGCCAGAGTCACGCTCTCCCTCGGCTCAAGGTTGTGCAATGCCGGCGTAGTCACGGAGAGCACCTGGACATCCACACCGCTCTCATCCATCAGTGCGAGTCGCTTGTCTGCCAGATTGTCGAGCCGCTCTCCGATCTCCCCACGATCAAACGCGCCTGTACCCTCTTCTCCGATCGCAGACGTCGCCCAGGCAGCGCGAATGTCCGCAGTCACAAAATGCTCTTCGATACCAATCAGCTTCATCATTGCCTTGTCTCTCTTCTGTTCACTGCGTGATTATTCGCTTGGAGGTGCGCCAAGGCCCAGAAAGTCGACCTCTGTCCTGGACAGCGCATATCTGACCCGGACTGTCAAAATATACCGGGCTATCGGTCATTGCGGAAGACGCATCGGTCACACTATATAGTTGCGTAGAACGCCATGCCAGGGATACGCTACGCTCAATGCATGGCTGATTCTGACTTGAACCTGTTGACTGCGCTGGATGCTCTGCTTGCCGAGGGGAGTGTGGTGGGCGCGGCTCGGCGTCTGCACCTCAGCTCGTCCGCGATGAGCCGGACGCTCGCGCGACTACGGCAGGCGACGGGAGACCCGCTGCTTGTGCGCGCGGGTCGTGGTCTGGTGCGAACGCCACGAGCTACCGAAATGCGCGAGCGCGTGCATGATCTGGTACAGGACGCTCAAACCGTCCTGCGTCCGGCGGCTGCCTCTTTGAATCTCGCCGAGTTGAAACGGAGCTTCACAATCCGTTCAAACGAGGGATTTGTGGAGGTTTTCGCCGGACCACTCGTCGCGGCGGTAACTTCAGTAGCACCGGGCGTGCGACTTCATTTCGCGCCGAAACCCGACAAGGACGTGGGAGCGCTGCGAGAGGGATTGGTAGATCTTGAGATCGGCGTGCTCGGGAAGTCGGGGCCAGAGATCCGCGTACAAACCCTATTCCGCGACCACTTTGTTTGTGCAGTTCGGGTGGGGCACCCTTTGCTTGGGACAGGTAAGATCACGGCCAAGCGATACGCGGCGTACGGCCACGTCGTTGCTTCGCGCCGCGGTCACGAGAGTGGTCCGGTAGACGAAGCACTGGGTGCCCTTGGCCTCACAAGAACGGTAGTCGCTGTGGTGCCCAGCTTCCGAGCAGCTTTATCGGTTGCGAGTGCATCTGATTTACTTGCGCTGGTGACTGACTCGTTCTTTAACGCGACGCAGCGCCGTCAGGCCAGATCCGGTCCCGCAGTAGTCAGGAGCTTTCCTCTGCCGGTTCGCACTGGGACGATCACGGTCTCACAAATGTGGCACCCCCGCCTCGACGCCGATCCTGCGCATCGCTGGCTGCGAGGATTGGTGCTGGCAACCTGCCGCGAAGCGGGACGACAGATAGGGGAAGCAGAATCGGATAAGTTACCAATCACCGCATAAAAACTGCACTAGATGCTTGTCTGTACTCATTGACGGCGGGACTGTCGGCAATGAGGACATAACTCCGTTTTCGGCTTAATGTCCGGTTGGCCGTTACCGAACTTCAGGATTATTCGTGTTGTATTTGTAAGGGAGTCTCCTCGGGACAACTCCCCTGTGGCTCTGGAGGCCCTTTCCGCGGCATTCCTAGAGCCGTCGCCACCGGTGAGGGGAATCGGCTTCGGAATCCCTTCCACACTCAGCCATCAGTTGCCGCGCGAAACCATGGCGAAGTGCGCCAAATCTGTGGGCGAATTCTTTTTGCCGGAAGGCGTGACATTTTCTTCGGTCTGTTTCTCCTGTATCAAGCCCCACGGGGCTGTAGCTTCGAGCCGGTGTAGACCGAAAGCGGTTACGTGCATCGTTCCGAAGATATCGGTTATTGGGTCCAACTTAGCCTCTCTCTTTTTGGACGAATAGAAAAAAGATTAGAACTCCCGAGCGGTCCTCGTCCACCTCCAAAGAACTCTACTCTGCGGTACTGAATGCTACACATCTACCGAGGGGAGTTGTTATGTGGCGGTCCCAGCACTCTAGATCCCGAGGGCAATTCAGCCAACGATCCCTCGTTTTTGACAACTTCGCTTGTTTGCGAAAGCGCAATCCAGTTGCTCATGTTACACAATGACCAGGTGCAGTGCCAGACCGCAGGCAGAGCAGAGCAATTAAGCTCAGGACTGTTCAGAGTAGTACAGTATCCAAATCTTTATGGCGGAACAATAGCCCCCTGTAGACGCGTTGAAGGCATGCGCGGACTTTCCTCGGGAGGCCGCGCATGAAGATTTCGATCGCTTCGGCACAACAAAGAATCTGCCACTCCTATTCAAAGAACCACGATCGCCGAAACAACCCCGTAAGCGCAACACAACTCGACGCGTGTCGTTTCAGTGTTATCACGGCTTTGTGGACGAATAGACAAGAAGTTTGGACTCCTTAGGAGTTTTCGTCCGCCGCCAAAGAATCCAACCTAAGTGCACCGAATGCTTCACACATTCCGAAGGGAGTAAATATGGGAAAGCTTCAAGGTAAAGTTGCAGTCATCACCGGTGGGGCTACCGGCATCGGCCGCGCCGCAGCAAAACGCTTCGTCGAAGAGGGCGCCATCGTCTTTATCTTCGGCCGCCGGCAGAAGGAACTCGACGCCGCTGTGGCCGACCTCGGGCCCAATGCCCGCGCGGTGAAGGGCTCGGTCTCGGATGAGGCCGACCTCGACCGACTCTACGCAGCGGTGAAGAAGGAGCGCGGGGCCCTCAACATAGTTTTCGCCAATGCCGGGGTGGGCAGCCAGCTTAAGCTTGGCGAGATCACCGCCAAGCACATTGACGAAACCTTCGACACCAACGTGAAGGGTACGATCTTCACCGTCCAGAAGGCGCTGCCACTGATGGGCAAGGGCGGTTCGATCATCCTGACCGGATCGAGCGCCGGCACCACGGGCGCCCCGGCGTTCACCGCCTACAGCGCAAGCAAGGCGGCCGTGCGCAACCTCGCGCGGACCTGGGCGGAGGACCTGAAGGGCACCGGCATCCGGGTAAACGTGCTGACGCCCGGGGCGGTGGCGACCGAACTCGCGGCGACAGCGCTGGGCGAGGAAGGCCTGAAGGCTTACGGCGCGATGACTGCGCTCCAGCGTATGGGTGATCCGGCGGAACTCGGGGCGGTGGCGGCCTTTCTCGCGTCGGACGACAGCAGCTTCATGACCGGCAGCGAGGTCGCAGTCGACGGCGGCCTGGCGCAGATCTAACGCACTCGCCCTACGGCGCTCCGAATCATCGAAAGGAGCTCCGTAGGGATTCGGTAAACCAAAGGAGATCATATGAGCTACGCAATCGTAGGATTCGGCAAGATAGGCCAGGCACTCGCCCACGCCTTTGCCCGTAAGAACATCGAGGTCAGCGTCGCGAGTCGCCGACCGCCCGAGGCGCTGGCACCGGAGGCTCGGGCGATTGGATCGACGGTCGTTGCCAAGTCGCTTCGGGATGCACTTAAGGCCGACACAATCATCCTGGCGGTTCCGTTCGGGGAACATCAGGAGGTTGCGAAGGCCCTGCCGAGTTGGGAAGGCAAGACAGTCATCGACGCGATGAACTCGTTTCCAATCCCACCTGAGGAACTGGACGGTCTCCCGTCCTCCGCCTTCGTCGCGAAGGCGTTCACCGGCGCCAAGTTGGTGAAAGGTTTTAACCACCTGGTTGCGGCCACACAGGCTACCGACCCGATCGTCGAGGGCGGCCACCGGGTCGTCTTTCTGTCAAGCGATGACGAGGACGCAATCGCTCCCGTTGCGGATTTGGCCAAACAACTCGGGTTCGCACCCGTCAAGCTGGGAAAGTTCAACGAGGGTGGCGCGCTCGTGCACGCACGCGGTAAAACCTGGGGTCTGCTCATCTTCCAGGATTTGTTCAAGAAGCAGCAGTAATCGATCTACAGCCGTGCGAGTTGGCCTGAGTAGAAGAATTCCACAATGTTTGTTCGATCAGACACGATCCGATGTAAGGGAAATGGAGAAATTTCAATGAGTATCGAAAAGAATGTCCAGGTTGTGAAGGATTTCTTTGCAGCAATAGGCAGCGGCGATAAGCAACGTGTGCTTGCGTTGGTTGCCGAAAATATTGAGTGGATCGTTCCAGGCGAGGATTGGCCGCTGGCCGGTACGCACCGCGGGCACGCGGGATTGGCGGATGTGCTTAAGAAGGCATCTGAAGAGATAGAAATGACTTACCCAGAGCCCCCCGAATTTGTGGCGCAGGGAGACCGGGTTCTGGTCGTCGGCGTCGCTACGGGAAAATTCAAAGCCACGAATAAGCCGTTCAAGGACGACTGGGTCTTCGACATTGCCGTCCAGAATGGCAAGCTGACGAGGATCCAGGAGTACATCGACACGCAAGCACTGGCGCGGGCCTCCGAGATGGAAGCGAGCACTAGGCCCTGACGCATCGAGACCGACACCACATGAAACGATTCGCAACGAGATAAGGCGAGAACTCATCCCATTATGAGCGAAGGCGACAAAGACAAGCGGTTTTACCGGGACACGGAGACAATCGCGTCTCCGACATTGGACGATTGGCAAGTCGCGCTACTGGAGCCGCTGGGTCACCGTCGAATGGTGCGCCGCGGGGAACTGGTCTTCAAAGCGGGCCAGCGTGATCTCGGGTTGGCGGTGGTTCTTAGCGGCGAGGTGGAGGTTTTTGAAGCGCACGACGGGATTGAGCATATCCTGGGCACGTCAGGGCCGCACGGTTTTGTCGGTGACGTGGCGATGCTCAACGGCACCTCTGCGGTGGCGAGCGTCAGGGGTAAAGCCGAGGAATCGGAGATTCTCGAAATCCCAGCCGCAGAATTGAGGCGTGCGCTAGTGGAGTTGCCCGGCGTCAGCGGGCCCATCGTGAACGCATTCATCGTGCGGCGCCAGCGTCAGCTAAGAGACCGCGAATTCGTCGGCCTGCGCGTCGTCGCGACGGAAGGCTCACGCGATGGGCACCTGATCCACGATTTCCTCGACAAAAATCATATCCCGCATCGGCTTATTCAATTTGAAAGCGAGGACGTCCGCGGGCTCTGCGAACGTCTGAAACTCGCGCTCAGCGACCTGCCCGCGCTGATCACGAACACTGGCGTGCCGATGTGCAAGCCCTCCTTGCAAGAGGTCGCGCAAGTGGCGGGTCTGCTCCGTCCGCTGGCGGAGGAGGGGGAAAGCGAGATTTTGTGCGATCTGGCGATCGTCGGGGCAGGACCTGCGGGCCTCTCTGCGGCGGTCAATGCCGCCTCCGAAGGATTGCAGACCGTGGTGCTGGAGAGCTTCGCGCCAGGCGGCCAGGCGGGGTTGTCATCGCTCATCGAGAATTTCTTCGGCTTCCCTACCGGCATCAGCGGGGGCGAGTTGACAAACCGCGCGCAGCTCCAGGCTTTTCGCTTCGGCGCGAAATTCTCAACGCCGGCACAAGCTCTTTCACTCGCCTTCCGCGAGGGCGACCACGCCGCCGTCCTGCAAATAGAAGGCTGCAACGCCAAACTACGAGCGAAGTGCGTCATTATAGCCACCGGTGCAGACTACAACCGCATCGACGCCGATGGGTGCGCGAGCTTCGAGGGCAGAGGTGTTTACTACGCTGCTACGGCCATCGAAAGGCAGCTCTGCCGCAAATCGACGGTGATCGTGGCCGGCGGCGGCAACTCCGCGGGACAAGCGGCAATGTTCCTGTCCGAGAGCACTGAGAAGGTGTTGCTTGTGATTCGCGGTGACGGTCTCTCCATGAGTATGTCTAGCTACCTGTCGCTCCGAGTAGAGGCGCAGAAAAACATCGAGATTCTCTGTCACACTGAGATCCGTAAAATGATGGGCGATAAGCACCTGGAAACCGTGGAACTGGAGAACATCGAGACCCACGAGCGGCGCACCGTGCGGACGCCCGCCGTTTTTTCCATGATCGGCGCCAAGCCGCACACTGATTGGCTGCCGCCGGAAATCGAACGCGATAACAAAGGCTTCGTAAAAACAGGAGCCGCAGTCGCAGATGCCCCCGCGTGGAAAGGCGCGAAGCGCCCACCAGGACCGCTGGAGACGAGCCGCCCCGGCATTTTCGCCGTGGGCGACGTCCGCTCGGGTTCGGTGAAGCGCGCCGCCGCCGCCGTGGGCGAAGGTGGCATGGCCGTGGAGGGAGTGCATCAAGCGCTCGGCGCATCTGGCTAATCTTTGAACCCACAATTAACCCCGTGAGCGAGAAGAAGCAAAAACCCGTGAACCACACAACTGATCTCAACTAGTCCCAATTTCTGTTATGAAAAAGAAAGCAACTACACAACTCGGAATGATTGGACTGGGCCGTATGGGCTCCAACATGGTGCGACGGCTTATCCAAGGCGGCCATCAGTGCGTGGTCTTCAACCGGTCGCCGCAGAAGGTGAAGGACTTGGTAAAGGAGAAGGCTGTCGGCGCCTCCTCGCTCGCCGACCTCGTGGAAAAACTCCAGAAACCACGGGCAGTTTGGTTGATGGTGCCCGCCGAAGTCGTTGACAGTTTCATCTCGGACCTGATGCCGCTGCTGGAGCCCGGCGACATCCTGATTGACGGCGGCAATTCCTGTTACGTGGATGACATCAGGCGCGCGAAGGAACTTGCGTCGAAGAAAATTCATTATGTGGATGTGGGAACAAGCGGCGGTGTTTGGGGATTGAAACGCGGCTATTGCATGATGATCGGCGGCGAGAAAAGCGTGGTGCGCCATCTCGATCCCGTTTTCGCCGCGCTGGCGCCAGGCATCGGTCACATTCCGCGCACGACCGAACGCAAGAAGTCCGGCGGCACTGCGGAGCAGGGTTATCTTCATTGCGGACCGAACGGGGCCGGCCACTTCGTCAAGATGGTTCACAACGGTATTGAGTATGGCCTCATGGCCGCCTATGCCGAAGGGCTAAGCGTCCTGCGCGACGCCAATATCGGGAAGCGAGCGCACGATCCCGACGCCGAGACGACGCCGCTGCGCGATCCTGAGCATTATCAATATGACCTCAATCTGGGCGACATCGCCGAGGTGTGGCGGCGCGGCAGCGTCATCGCTTCGTGGCTGTTGGATTTGACGGCGGATGCGCTGGCCAAAGATTCCAAGCTCGCGCAATTCGCGGGCCGGGTGTCGGACTCCGGCGAAGGCCGATGGACGATCAAAGCCGCCATTGATGAAGGTGTGCCGGTGCCGGTGCTTACCACGGCACTTTATGCGCGATTCTCTTCGCGCGGCGAGGCGGATTTTCAGGGCAAGCTGCTCTCGGCCATGCGCTACGGATTCGGCGGCCATTTGGAGAAATCCGCGAAATGAGGAACGACGCATGAACCTCCCTCACCCCGACGCCCTCGTGTTCTTCTTGCGGCCACCCTGGCTACCGACCCGATCGTCGAGGGCGGTCACCGGGTCGTCTTTCTGTCGAGCGATGACGAGGACGCGATCGCTCCCGTTGCGGATTTGGCCAAACAACTCGGGTTCGCACCCGTCAAGCTGGGAAAGATCAACGAGGGTGGCGCGCTGGTGCACGCACGCGGCCAAACTTGGGGTCGGCTTATCTTCCAGAACTGTTCAAAAAGCAGCAGTAATCAGTGCAATTTGAGCTTTGGAGGAAGAACGTAAATTCAACAAAAAAACAACAGAAAAAAGGGAGAGAACATATGAGTAATAATCCTGGACAAAAATTGGCGGGCAAAATTGCGGTGATCACGGGCGGAAGCAGCGGCATTGGCTTAGCCACTGCCAAGCGCTTCGTGGATGAAGGCGCCCACGTAGTAATCACTGGGCGACGTGAGAAAGAGCTGAAGGAAGCAGTCAACCTCATCGGGAAAAACGTTACAGCGGTCGCAGGCGACGTATCGCGCCTGGAAGATCTGGACCGGCTCTATGCAGTCGTGAAAGAGAAACATGGCCACATCGACGTACTCTTCGCGAACGCGGGCGCGGGTACAATCGCACCACTCGCGGTGGCTACCGAAGCACATTTCGACCAGACCTTCGACGTGAACGTAAAGGGAATGTTCTTTACGGTGCAGAAGGCCCTTCCCCTCTTCAAAGACGGCGGCTCGATTATCCTCACCTCTTCTGTCTCAAACGTGAAGGGTCTCGCAGGCTTTACCGCCTACGCCGCGAGCAAGGCGGCTGTGCGCAACTTCGCGCGCGGTTGGACGATGGAGCTGAAGGACCGCAACATCCGCGTCAATTCTATGAGCCCGGGAGCAATCGAAACCCCGGCCTTAGCGACGACGACGGGTCTCACCGCTGAACAGGCTGAGCAAGCAGTCGCTCAGTTCACCTCGCAGATTCCGATGGGTCGCAGGGGCAAGCCCGAGGAAATCGCTGCCGCGGTCGTGTTTCTCGCTTCTGATGAAAGCTCCTATATCACCGGAGCGGATCTCGCCGTCGATGGAGGCTGGGCGCAGGCCTAGTGCGGAACGCAGCTGAGTATGAGAGAAACCGAAAAGATAGCGGCAGTGCGAGAGCTGTCGCGCTGACACTTACTGAACCTCGCATAATATGGTGACACGATAGATCAAAAAAATAGCCCTGCGTGGTGCAGAAACGAGAACGGCAGCATGGATTGGCGCACTCGATCCATGCCGCTCGACACGCCGGCCTCGGCC